>Ga0181520_10008386_pt1 | contig 14729 bp, 10 predicted proteins | sample PEATcosm2014_Bin_29_FD_132451 | JGI IMG/M metagenome (GOLD analysis project Ga0181520, IMG submission 132451) | Peatland microbial communities from MTU Mesocosm Facility, Houghton, MI, USA - PEATcosm2014_Bin02_30_metaG | ecosystem: Environmental > Terrestrial > Soil > Wetlands > Peat | place... | reverse complement strand
CATGCTCGGCGCGGCGGGAGGCTGCACGTACTCGCCCGCCGCGGGAGCCGTCTTGAGCGTAGGCGCACAGAAACTAACCACCAGCTGCACGCCAACCGACACAACTGACTACACGACAGCCATGGCGTCGGACACTCTGACTGTTAACGCCCCCTCTATTCCTACGCCCACCTTGAGCGCGCTTTCTCCTGCATACGCGACGGCCGGCGGCGCGTTGTTCACGCTGACCCTTACGGGTACGGGCTTCGTCTCCAGCTCCACGGTTTACTGGGGCTCGATGGCGCTCTCGACGAACTACGGCAGCTCGACGCTACTGACCGCGACGGTTCCCGCCAGCCTGTTAACTTCGGCTGGCGTCGAGCCCATCGTCGTTGAAAACCCGTCATCGACCGGCGGCGGCTCGAATGCGATGGACTTCGCCATCGACTCCTCGTCGTCAGGCGTCACCATCTCCACGACCTCAGTGACGGTCAGCGCGGGAGGCACGGCGACTTACAGTGTGACCGCGCCTTCGACGGTCACCAGCCTGACGGCTATTTGCCTGAATCTGCCAGCCGGGGCAAGTTGCAACTACTCGTCGAGCACGGGCCAGGTCAGCATCACTACCTCGTCGGTGACGCCCTCGGGAACCTATCAGGTTGTTATCGTCTTCACCGAGACCACGACCACAACGGGCACAAGCTCCTTCATCTTGCTGCCGCTCCTGCTCCTGCCGCTTTATTTTCTGAGAAATAAACTGGCAGTGCGGGGCGAATGGCTGGCGGGCTGCCTTGCCCTGGCTGTGTTGGCCGGAGCCATAACGATTACCGGGTGCGGCAGTGCTAAGGGCACATCGACCACCACCACATCCTCGCAGTCGACGCAGTCGGCCTCGGTCACACTCATCGTGCAATAGCCATACGCAATAAAGCGCCACCGCTGCAAGACTGCGGCGGTGGCGCTTTATTGTTAGAAAAATCATCGCGGCGGCGTTTGAGACAGGCAAAAAGTGGAACCCGTCTGCGCCAAAATTGGGTCAACAGAATCAGATGATTCTTGCTCAAATCTAGAATCTCCATAATGAATATTTACCGACGTCAAAATTAGTCCTGTTCAAGGCGCCTTCTCGCCAGGACCGGGATCGGCGTCCTCAATTGGAGTAGGAGGCTCCTCGGGAAAGAGCCATTCCTGATCAAGAGGTGGCTTTCGGGAACCGGTTGGTGAGTCCTAGAGATGGCCACAGTCAAACGCATATTTTTCCCCGCGACCACGCGCATCGCCGCGACACCCCTTGCAATGACAAAACCCCGTGGACCCATGCTTGTCGTTTGCATAGCATTGAGGCGTTCAATAGGCTGGATGCGGAATCGCATCAGCCGGTCCGGTCGCAGATGGAATCAGATTTTTCCTTCCAACGTGTTCTCTGCCATAGGTTACGATATATATCACCATCCGGTGCTGTGCGAAAATGGCATTTATTGTGACTGACCTTCCATAGAGCAGAGGTTTAATAACGTTAAGTCGCCCAGCGGGGTGGAACCTATGGAGGCCCCACCCCTTCTGGCTCTAGGCCAATTCGATCATTGACAGCATTGCGAAACCGTTGCTTACAGCCCAAGTAGCGTTCTGTCGTCTGGACAGAAACGTGGCCCAGCAAAAACTGAATTTGCTCCACTTCACCGCCAGCCTGATGGCACAGGCGGGCGCATGTGCGTCTGAGATCGTGCGGCGCGAGAGCCGGAATCTCACAGTCTTTTGCTTTCTCCTTCACGACGCCCCAGATGACCTTGGGGCTGAAGCCGGCTCCCCAGATCCTTCCAGCCTTATTGATCGTGCGAAGGAGAGTGCCAGTCGTGATTCCGGAAGCCTGCATCCAAGAGTCAATTCCAGCTTTCACCCAGTCCGGAACCGGAATTGTTCGTATGTGGCCGCCCTTGCCGACAAGATCGGCAATGACCCAGTGTTCCTCTCTCTGCTGGATATCCTCGACGCGCAAAGCAGTGAGTTCTGCGCGACGTAACCCGCAGCCAAGCAGAATCGCTAGTGTGGCATAGTCCCGCTTGCCTCGAACGCTTGCACTGTCCGCCGTCAACAGAAGGCGCTTGCCCTGTTCCGCAGTGAGCCAATTGCCGACAGGCACGCCCAAGCGCTTGGCGCCCTTTACCCGGCGAATGCCGGCAGCCAAGTCTGCAATGAGCAGACCGCAATCGGCCGCCTCGTAAGCCAATCTCCGGACGGCAGCCAGTCTCAGATTGATGGTAGTTGATGCATAGTGCCGCTGTTCCAGGGAAATGCGGTACCGGGTGACCACAGTCTTGTTGAAAGCAAGCCTGGGTTCCGAGCAATACCATTCGATGAACTCCCGGATCGCATGATCGTAGGTTCGCTGCGAACTTGGAGAAGTCAGACTGTTCAGGACAGCGGACTTGGATTGTTCAAGATCCGGGAGCTTCAGAACAGATTTGGGCGTCCGTTTGCGCTTGCTCTTTGCCATCGGTACGGCCTCCAATCGCCGTGGCAAACAGCATGACCCAGATCGCTACCTCGGTCTATTGCACCCTAGGCGTTTATCGTTAGAAATCCACTCGGAAGTCGCAAACTGACGCAGGATGAGCCCCTTTAGACTGAAGGCGTCAATTGAGCCCACTTGATTGGTAGCGTGGGGCTTAGACCTTCTCACCAAATTTAGATATCCTGTTCTGGTGATCTACATCACGGCACGCAGGATTTTGTCAGAAGATGCTATGTGTGAGGGTTTGGCTTACACTATGCCCATGGGGAGAAAAGGCGCGATCTTGATGCTGGCGATTGTGGCCCTCTGGACCGCTGGCCCGGCACTCGCCTGCATCACGCCCGCTCAATGCCACTCCTGCTGCCGCGCAATTATGATGGATTGCGGTTCGGCGACGATTAGCGCGGCTCACTCTTGCTGCCAGTTACACTCGTCCGGGACGGCCGTACCCCGAGGGCGCGTGGTGGCACCCACACCTCAGACTGGGGCCGTACAGTCGCTCGCATCCGAACTTCCATCTGATCTCGTTCGCCTTGCAGGTCAGAGCCCACTCTCATCCAAAGCTCCGTCCCCTCGATCCCAATCGGGCGCCAGCACCATCCTTCGAATCTGATCTTTCCATCGATTCCTGACTGAGGATTTGAGCGTCTCTGCGCGTCTGGCGCACTGCACACGTGGGTCCATGCCATGAACCGTCCGCCCATTCAGAGGAACAGTGTCGAGGGAGAAATGAAAGCTCTATTTATTGCATTTTGCAGTCTTGTCGTTCTAGCGCCTGCAAACAGTAGTGTTGCGCAAACGCCGGGCACAAGCGGCCAGCTAGCCGCCTTCAACGCGTTCATCGACAATCCGAATCCACCCGACGGCCTAACGCCGGCGCTGATTCTGGACGAGATTGAGCAAATCGCACTCGCCGAAAACCCTGAGATTCATGTCGCTGCGCGGAAGGTTTCGATGGCCGAGGCGCACGTGCCAACCACAGGCAACCTCGACGATCCGCAGTTCATGGTTCGCAACTGGCAGGTGCCGCTCAACAAGCCATGGGATTATAACGCCGCGCAAAACATGTTGATGTTGAGCCAGTCATTGCCGGGGCCGGGAAAGCGAGCTCTCGAAACCACAATTGCCAAATCCGATGTGACCGAGGCGAAGGATGAATTGGAACTGGTGCGGCTGCGGATTCGTGTTGAGGTTCGCAAGGCCTTCTTCGATCTGCTGCTGGCGCAGGAAGAGTTGCAGATTCACGACCAGCATGTGGACATTGCCCGCCAAGCCATTGAAGCAGCGCGCATCAAGTACACGGTCGGCAAGGTTCCGCAGCAGGATGTGCTGAAGGTACAGCTTGCGATGACGCGCCTTGAAGAGCACATGATCCGCTTCGACCGCGACGCGGAAGTTGCCCGCGCGCAGATGAACACTCTGCTCGGCCGCGATCCGGCGACGCCGATTCGCGTTGAAGGCGACTTTGGAGTCGGCGCGGAATTGCCAGCCGGCAAGCAATTGGAACAATTGTCGCTCCAGTTACGCCCTGACCTCAAGGAAGCGCAGGCTGCAGCGCAGAAAAGCCGCAATGAGCAATCGCTCGCCAATAAGGCCTTTGTGCCCGACTTCAACATCGCTGGCGGGTACATGCTGATGCCGACAGGAAACAATCCCCGCAACAATTACATGATCGAGGGCTCGGTCACTCTGCCATGGCTGAATCGCCACAAGCACAATGCGGAGGTCAACGAGTCCGGGGTCAAGGTCACGGAGCAGGACGCCGAAGTCGCGGCGATGCGCAACGCGGTCTTCGGCCAGATTGAAGAGGCTCTGGCCGCGGCGCGCGCGGCGCAGCGGCTGGCGCGTGTCTACCACGATTCGCTTGAGCCGCAGGCCAAGTCAACGCTTCACGCAGCGGTCATCGCCTACGAAAACAACCAGACCGATCTTCTCGACCTGCTCGACAGCCAAATGACTGTGATCGATGTGGATCTAGCGTGGTTCCAGTCGATGGGAGACTTTGCCACGAGCATGTCTGAACTTGAACTCGCCGTTGGCGCACCAATCGAAGCCAAAACGCAACAGCCAACAGCAGCAAAGCCGGAGGAAGATCAATGAGCGACCGCGTATATCGTCAAGCATTCTTTATGGCTCTGGCCGCCTGCGTTGCACTCGCGGGTGGAGTCGGCTACCTGTTCCTGCATCGCAACCATCCCATGCCCGCCGAACAGACCGGCGACCCAGTCGTGGCGCGTGGTCCAGCGGCTTCAAGCGCGCCTGCGACTCAGGGCACAGCTCCTGCCAGCGCGGAACCGCAACTCGGTCCGATCCAGATTTCGCCGCAGCGCCTGCAGCAGATCGGCGTGACTACGGCCGTCGCACAGATGAAGAACGTCAGCGACAAGCTCAGCGTTCCCGGCAACGTGGACATCGATGAGCAGAACATTTCCTACGTGCAAACGCGCTTTGCCGGATGGATTCAGGATGTCTTTGCTGACGCGAACTATCAATATGTGAAGAAAGGGCAGCGTCTGTTCACCATCTACAGCCCCGATCTCGTGAGCACCGAGCAGGAATATCTTCTCGCCCGCCAGAACAAGAAGACTCTTGCCCCCGACTCGCATGGAATAGCTGTCGAGGAAAGTGGCTGGCTGCTGGATGCGGCCGAGGAACGCCTGCGCCAGTTCGGTGTCCCGGTAACAGTCGTCAATTCGCTTGAACAGAGCGGCAAGGTCGAGCGTGAGATTGCGTTCGAGTCGCCCGCATCGGGATTCATCATCGAACGCAATGCGCTGCCCAATGCATACGTTCAACCCGACACCAAGCTCTATACCATAGCCGATCTCTCGACGGTGTGGGTTTACGCCAACGTCTTTCAGGAAGCGGTGGGCCGTTTGCAGCCAGGTGATCCGGCACAGGTCACGGTTGATGCATTTCCGGGCCGCGAGTTCAGTGGCCGTGTCGATCAGATCCTTCCCCAGGTCGATCCAGTAACGCGCACCGTGCGCGTGCGCCTTATCTTCCGCAATCCCGGCGTTCAACTTAAACCGGGCATGTATGTCAACGTCGACATCAACCTCCCGCTTGAAAAGCAACTCGTGATACCTGCGTCCGCTGTTCTGCAGTCCGGTTCACGAGCAATTGCATTCATCGATCACGGTGACGGCAATCTCGAACCGCGCGAAATCCAAACCGGCCCGCAGATCGACGACTCCGTCATCGTTCTCAAGGGGCTTCAGCCCGGAGATCAAGTCGTAAGTTCGGCCAACTTCCTGGTGGATTCCGAGGCCCAGTTGCAAGCGGCGCTAGGATCGTTCACTCCTCCGCAGCAAAATGCAATCTCCTCCGCGCCCCAGTCGCAGGCATCCAGCTCGCAGCACGAACAAATCAAGATCGAGATGACCACCGAGCCATCGACCCCGCAAAAGGGCAAGAACACGGTGCGGATCAAGCTCACCGGTGCCGACGGGAAGCCTGTCGATGGTCTCCAGGTATCGGCCATATTCCTTATGCCCGCTATGCCGGCAATGGGTATGGCTGCCGAGCGCGCAACCGCTGCGCTCAGCGCCAAGGGCCAGGGCAATTACGAAGGAACGCTTGAGCTCGACTCCGGCGGCACGTGGCAAGTCAATGTCACTGTTCAGCGCGCCGGAGCCGCCATCGCAACCAAAAAGCTCACCGTCGATGCCACCGGAGGTATGTGATGATCAAGCGAACAATTGCATGGTGCGCGAGTAACCCGTTTTTGGTTTTCACCGCCGCGATTCTGCTCACGGTTGCAGGCGTGTGGTCGCTGCAGCGGGTACCTCTCGACGCCCTCCCCGATATTAGTGACGTGCAGGTGGTGGTTCACACAAACTGGCCAGGAGAGCCGCCCGATGTTGTCGAGGACCAGGTTACGTATCCCATTGTCACCGCGCTGCTGGCCGCGCCGCACGTCAAGAGCGTCCGTGCACAGACCATGTTCGGCGATTCCTGTGTCTTCGTTATCTTCGACGACCGCACCGATCTCTACTGGGCGCGGTCGCGCGTCCTCGAATACATGCAGCAGCTTGCTGGGCGTTTGCCGGCAGACGTTCATCCGTCGATCGGCCCGGATGCTACCGGCGCCGGGTGGGTTTACGAGTACGCAATTGTCGATCGCACCCACACACGCAGCCTCGCCGATCTGCGCTCGCTCCAGGACTGGTTTCTGCGCTACCAACTCGAAACTGTTCCGGGTGTAGCCGAAGTTGCGACCATCGGTGGGTTCGTGCGCCAATACCAGGTAAATCTTGATCCTCAAAAGCTTTTCTCCTACGGCATTCCTGCTTCGACGGTTATCGAGCGCGTGCGACAAAGCACAAGCGAAGTCGGGGGCGATGTACTGGAGATGGGCGGCGCTGAGTACATGATTCGCGGGTTGGGCTATTTGCGCAATGTCGCCGACCTTGAGGATGTTCCCGTTGCGACCAAGAACGGAACGCCTGTACTGGTACGCGATCTGGGCACTGTCACACTTGGCCCCGACGTGCGCCGCGGTGCGGCCGAATGGCAGGGCCAAGGCGAGACTGTCGGAGGCATCGTAGTAACGCGGTACGGCACCAACGCTCTCAACGTCATCGACGGCGTGAAGGCCAAACTCAAAGCCATTGGCCCGTCGCTGCCGCCGGGAGTAGAGATCGTTACGGCTTACGACCGCTCCTGGCTTATCAACCAGTCCATTCACACGCTCAAGCGCGACCTGATCATCGAAGCCATTATCGTCAGTTTCGTCTGCATCTTCTTTCTCTTTCACTTCCGGTCGGCTCTGGTGCCCATCATCACGCTGCCCATCGCTGTTCTCGCGGCTTTCATCCCCATGTACTTCCTGCAGGTGAGCTCCAACATCATGTCGCTGGGCGGACTGGCGCTGGCTATCGGCGTGCTCGTCGATGCGGCCATCGTAATCGTTGAGAACGGCTACCGACACATCGCCGAACGCAACGGGACAACCCAGCTCAACGACCGAGAACGCCGCCGCATCCTGGTCGGCGCAGCGCAGCAGGTCGGTCCGGCGCTCTTCTACTCGCTCATCATCATCGTGGTTTCTTTCCTGCCCGTCTTTTTGCTTGAAGCGCAGGAGGGGCGAATGTTTCGTCCGCTCGCGTGGACCAAAACACTGGCGCTCATTTTCTCTTCGCTGCTGTCCATCACGCTGGTACCGGCGCTGATGCCCTTCTGTTTGCGCGGTAAACTGCTGCCCGAATCGAAGAATCCTGCAGCGCGCGTCAGCCAGACCCTCTATCTGCCGGTGCTGCGCTGGTGTCTGCGCCATTGGAAGATCGTCGTCGCGCTCAATCTCGCGTTTCTCGCAGCGACGGTTCCCCTCTGCTTCCGGCTCGGCAGCCAGTTCATGCCGGCTTTATACGAGGGCTCTTCGCTCTACATGCCTAGCTCGCTGCCGGGAATCTCCATCACGCAGGCCGCTTCCCTCATGCAACAGCAGGACCGAATCATCCATTCATTCCCCGAGGTCTCAACGGTGTTCGGAACCGTTGGCCGGTCTGATAGCACCACCGACAATGCTCCACTCGACATGTACGACACCACAATCATGCTTAAGCCGCGCGAGCAGTGGCGCCCCGGCATGACCTACGACAAGCTTATCCGCGAGATGGACGAGAAGCTGCAGTTCCCTGGTCTCACGAACACGTGGACCATGCCCGTTGAAAACCGTCTCGACATGGAACTCACCGGCATTAAAACTGCAATTGGCATCAAGATCCAGGGCCCCGATTTGAATCGCATTCAGGACCTCGGCACACAAATGCAGCAGGTACTTTCGACCATGCCTGAGGCGACGACTGTTTATGCCGAACGCGTCTCACAAGGCTTCTACCTCAACGTGGATGTGAACCGTCCCGCAGCTGCGCGCTACGGCCTCACCGTCGGCGATGTCCAACGCGTGGTTTCTTCAGAGATCGGCGGCATGGATATTGCCGAAAACATCGAAGGTCGCGAGCGCTTCCCAATTGCGGTTCGCTACCTGCGCGATTTCCGCGGTACATCGAAGACGTTAACGGAGGCGCTGATTCCGACGCCTTCCGGCGCGCAGATTCCCGTTAGCGAGGTTGCGCGAGTCTATTACTCGCGCGGCCCCGCAATGATCCGGGACGAAGACGGCTCCCTTACGGGCTATGTCTATCTGAACCTGAAGACGAGCGACTACGGCGGTTTCGTCAATCGCGCCGGCGCACTGCTGACTCAGAAGATTGCGCTGCCCGCCGGTTACACGTGGCGCTGGGCTGGCGAATACGAGTTCGAGGTGCGCGCCAAGCAGCGACTCATGATCATTCTGCCTATCGTCTTCTTCGTCATCTTTCTGCTTCTCTATCTGGTTTTCAAATCCGTCGCCGAGGCCACCGTACTCATCATCCCAGCGTTTTACGCCATGTCAGGGGGGCTGCTGCTGCAATGGCTGCTCGGCTACAGCTTTAGTGTGGCCGTGTGGGTTGGTTACATTGCACTCTTCGGCATCGCCGTTGAGACCGGGGTTGTGATGGTCGTCTACCTGCACGAAGCGCTGGAAGAACGCATGAGGCAAGGCGCGCCGATGACTGAAACCGATCTTGTGCAGGCGACCATCACCGGAGCCGTCCAGCGCCTGCGCCCCAAACTGATGACCGTCACCGCCGTGATTTTGAGCCTCGCGCCAATCCTGTGGGAGTCAGGCATTGGTTCAGATGTAATGAAGCCGATCGCCGCACCTATCGTTGGCGGAATGATTACATCAACTATCCACGTACTCATCCTCGTTCCGGTCTTCTTCTTGTTGATGAAGCGGCGAGACCTCCGCGCGGGACGGCTTCATCCTCGCTCCCTCCAGAAAACGGAGGTGCAATCCGTGATGACGTAGCAGGTCTTGAAATTGCGGTGCGGCCCTTCGACGTCATGCTCTTGATCAGTCGATCACAATGCCAAACTTCCATTTGAACGGGGCGCCGTTGAAACGCATGTGCCAACAACTCGACTTCATTCCAATAATCACTTCAAGCTCGATGAGGCAAAAATGCGCTTACGGAGGCAGATTACTCGCTTTAAGTCCCGATATGTCAGCCAGTGTTCGCCGAATTGTCTGCTGAGAGTCTTCGGTGTCGCCGACAGCCTTCGGCGTAAACTGATGGAGAGAATCATTCTGCCATTGAATGGAACTTGTAGCAGAAATTGTCTGGCAGTTTGTTACTGCAATCCCGCAGGGGGTAAAGCCCAAAGCTTTATGGCACTTTTTGGCACGACTGAACTGGCTGCGGAAACACTCGGGATTTCCGGTGATCGCGGCAGCAAACGTCCCTCCGCGGCTAAAGCCAGCACTCATTTTGCTGGATTTTTGCGGGGGTTGAAACCCCCGCCTCCCTCCGCATCGAGTTCTTCCGCAGCCTGTGAAGCCGTGCCCTGACACTTGTGAGCGTTCCCAATGAGTTTTTCCGCGGCCTATAGAGTCGTGCTCTGACACAATGCGGCATTTTTGAGACAAGCTCTAGCCCCGCCTCCGTGACTTCTGGCCTATCACTGCGATGCACTAAAATGAAGGCGTAACGATCTTCGACATAGGATTCCCCTCTTATGACCGCAGCGCCGAAGTCTACACTTGCCACTTCTCTTGAAGCCGCCGCCGCCCAGGCTGGCCTGGTGCTTGTCTCCACAACGCAAGGCACCGACTCGAAGGGCCGCCCAACGGCCGTCTTTGAATTGGGTCAAGCTGGTGCACAGCCTGGATTGCCTGGCGCCGAGGCCGCCAGCAGGACGCTCAAGCTCGAACTGAGCGAGGGCTTTGAGTTTGATAAGCCGGAGTTGCTTCCCACGATGACGGCGCACCTGGCCGCCGAGGCCAAGCGGCTGCGGAATCCCCGGCCTGAGTGCTACGTGACGCTGGGCGGGCTTCCGGTAGCCTTTGGGCAGTTTCAATGGCCCTTTCACCAGTCGATCTCGGGCGCGGACACTTACATCGTCCATGGCGAGCTGAAGCTGGCCGACGGTGGGGCGCATGACCTGCACGCCAAGGTCGCGGCATCGGTCACGCTGACCTTCGCCGAGATCGTGCCGTCGATGGAGCAGCCCTATGCGGAGACCTTTGTCTATAACGCCGTCCGCAAGGTCGTGGACCTGGGCCAGCTTGAGTTTTTGAAGTCCGGCAACCGCCAGCCGGTGCCCGTGACGACGCGCTACTACAGCCGCTGGCAAAAGAAGTTTCTCTTCACCGAGACCAACGACGAGGAGCGGCTGGATTACCTTCTGCGCAAGGTCTACTGGCTCAGCGGCGTGCTGGGGCAGGGGCAGCCGGTGTGGATTGCCGACCCGAGGGATGCGCAATACCTGAATACGACAGAGAAGGCCTTGCTGCGGATGGCCGAGAGCAAGGCTGGCGAGGGACTGTTCGTGCTCGATGGCGAGTTTGCCGCTGCTACGCTGAAGCTGATGGCGCGCGCGCTGGATTACCAGGCAAAGCTTGAGGCTGCGCTGAACTTTACCAAGCCGCAGTTTAATGAGTCGATGCGCGCCGGGCGAGCCAATATGTAGAGCGCTGGCGCTGCCGAACTATTGCAGCGTAGCACCGCAGCCTGCACAGAAACGCGCTGTTTGCGGGTTGGTCCGGCCGCAGCGCGTGCAGGCCGCGAGCGTTCCGGGTTGCGCTGCCGGGGAGACGTTCACAGTGACATTGACGGGTTGACCCCAGCCGGGCGTGGGAATTCCGAGCATGCCTGCGATGCCCGCGGCCTGGATGGCGTTGAACTCGCGCACGCGGCCGGGCATGAAGAAGCATTCGATGATGCCCAGCACCGTCGTAAGGCCCGTCCAAGAGAAGCAGCAGTATAGAATCCCCAGGCCGATGCGGCGCAGATAGAAGTGGTGAACGCCGAAGGTGCCCAGAAAAAGCGCCAACAGAATGCCCACCACCTCATCGCGGCGCACCGCCTCATACTGCTGGTAAAAAATGGCTTGCGGGTTCGGATAGGTCTGGCTGCTCATGGGCGTTCTCCTTGCTCTGGATTCTAAATACGCGACGTGGGGTTCGCGGGTTCCACTTGTTCAGAAGGGCCGGGAATGTCAATCGCCGGACTAGGCCGCTCGGTCATTTTCCAACTTTGAAGACACGCAGTTCGGCAGGCTGGTCGCCGCGTCTTGGCACTCCTAGATAGAAGCCGGACAATTCTCGAGAAAAGGCGGATGTTCGCGCACCTTCGACCGTAGAAATGCGAGTTAGCAATCGGTAGTGGTCGGCATCAAGCTGTTCGATAACCTCGACGAAGCCTTCACCGCACGAAACATAGATTCGCCCATGAGCCGGATCGTAAAAGAGGTCGTCGGTATCGCTATCTATGTCAACCTTAGCGACAGCTTTGCCGGTTGCGGTATCCAATACCAGCAACTGTGCTGGACGGCGAATGCCGACGAATAGGCGATGCCGGGCCTCATCCAGGCCGAGAGGTGCGTTCCCTTCAACATCTGTTAGCTGCCATGAACTGACGAGCATACGCTGGTCGCGATCGATCACCGCGATTTGTTTCAAGGTTGGCATGCTGGCATAGATGTGGCTGCCTTTTTGTTCCACCGCAATACCCTGCGGCTTGTCGGGCAGCGCGATCTTACCCAAAAGCTTACCGTCCGGAATGGAGATCACTGCAATACCGGTCTTGCCAGGCGTCATGCACCCCACATAGAGCTGTTTGGCGCGCGCGTCATACTGCAATTCATCGACACCGCTATCGAGATGGATGCTGGCAACCAGATTGAATGTGTCGTCGTCGTAGATAAGCACGCTCTGCCCGCTTGAAAGATAAAGCTGATTGAACTCAGGAGCGTAGCGCGCCGCCGCAGGACGTTCTTCTTCCAGACTGCGCCAAGGCTTCCCATCCTTCAGATCAATAATCTCCAGAGTCTTGTTGGCAGTTGCTGTCGCGAAAAGCCGCATATGCTCGGCATCCACTGACATATGATTAAACCCGCCTTGAACATTGGGTAATTTGATCGTCTTTTTCAAGCGCAACGGCGAAGTCGATTGTGCCTGAAAGCAACCGGCTCCAATCGTCAAGGTTGCGATTGCAAATAGAAGCCGGGCTCTTCTGTATGTCATGCCTTCTTCGCTGCAGCCTTTCCGAGGGAATATTCGGATTCTACGCCAAACCCACCTAATTCCTGTAAACTGAACGCGCTATGAGTTGCCTCTTTTGCATGATCGTTAACGGAAATATAGCCTCGACAACCCTTTACCAGGATGAGCTTTGCTATGCCTTCGCGGACATCAATCCGCAGGCTCCGGTTCACATCCTCATCGCACCGCGCGAGCACATCGTCTCATTGGCCGAGGCAGGGCGGGGCGACAGCCCGCTGCTCGGCCACCTGATGTGGGTCGCCGCGCGGATTGCCCGCGCCAACAACTTGGACAAGGGGTATCGCGTTGTCATCAACACTGGTTCGGATGGCGGTCAGTCCGTGGATCATCTCCACGTCCACCTGCTCGGCGGCCGCTCGCTCACCTGGCCCCCAGGATAAGTTCCACACTCATAAAGCGAGGGCGCTCCCGCAACGGAAGTGCCCTCATGTCGTGCACAGTGCAGCGTCCTATGCCGGCTGCGGTGTGTTGTCTTCTTCCTCTTCCACGCCATAGCGGCGCAGCAAGTTGGGCAAGGTCTGCGAGAAGGCCGACCGCGGCATCACCGCGTCGCACCCTGCCTCGATAGCCTTGGCCTTCAACTCGCCCTGCAAGTGGTTGAGGAAGCCGACGATTGACGTCGCCTTCTTCAGCTTGGTTTTCAATTTGGGAATCAGCGTCATGGGCTTGGCGTTCAGGTTGTTCAGGTCAAAGACAACCAGCTTGGGCCGCTCGGCCTCCGGCAGGTCAGTCAGCTTGGCCACCGACTCTTTGTCGCCTTTGATAAACTCCACCTTCACGCCCAGTTTGCGAGCCGTCTCCTGGATCTTGGCCAGGAAAAACAGATCCTCAATAAAGCAGAAGATGCGCGTCGGTGCGTCCGCCCGGACTGCAACAGCAGGCTGCGGCTCGTAGGCTTCCTGATAAGAGCCGTTGTGGCCGTTGCTCGTGATCTGGATGGTCGAGGGAGGGCCGTCAGCCACATTCCCGTTCACGGTGCGGTAGCTGTGGTCCATGGGGCCCACAAACTCTCTGGGACCCTTTTGCCGCCCGCCGCCCTTCCGCTGCTTGCTCTGCGGCGGGCCTGAAACACTATTGCCGGGCTGGGCTGCCGAGGCGGAGCCCTTTTGGAAGAACTTCTTCTTCTTCCGCTCCTGGTTCTGGTGTCCACCCTGGCGACTGCCCTGATGTCCAGCCTGATGCGCCGGAGCAGCCTTATGCCTCGCAGGTTGTGGTTGCGGCGGAGGCTGAGGTGGAGACTGTGCCTGAGGTGGCGCTGGCGTTTGCGCCAAAGGCTGTTGCGGCTGTACAGCGCTTGCCTGGCTGCTCTTGTTCTTGCGGCGGCGCCGGCGGCGGCGATGCCCCTGCGACTGTCCCTGGCCGTTGGCCGGGATCGGCCCCACTTCAGATTGGGGCTCGGTTGTCTCTGTCGTCATGCTTTTGCTTCCTGGTGCATTGCGATTTGTTGGATGGTGATCCGCTGCACTGTTTCTAGTGGTTCAGCCTTGTTCTGCAAGGTGCTGACTCTTCCTTGCCCACCGACGCCCAAATCTGGACGGGGAACTCGACGGTGAGCGGCGAAAATCGTCACAGAATATGCTACAAACTTCCCCGGAGCCGGAATCCGAACCCAATCGACAACGATTCCACGGGTCGAAACCTATTCGCAGACTCGAGCCGATTCCGGCATTTCCCCACAGGCCCTCGCCCCCACACTTGCGGCGTCAAATCAGCTTCTGTGGCTCGTCATGACCTGGGTGAAGACGCTATGCCCGCATAGAACAGGAGCCTGTGGATACAGCTCCATCCGGTTGTCAGGATCGTCGCGGTGCGGCAAGCTCTTTACTCAGGTGATGCCCTTCCTATAGGAACCTTCGCTCCTTGCAATCTGGGATGAAATGAACTCCCCGGCGAAGCTTCCTTGCTCTGCGGCGAGCTTGCTCTGCCCCTCTCAGGGTGGCACGCGTCAGCCGATTGATAGGCAAATCTGATACTACAGCGAACGGATGCGGCTGGCAAGTAGGACTCTCTTCCAACACAAGATGAGCCTGAAGGAGGGCTTTGATTCCAACACAAGATGAGCCTGAAGGGGCGGTCATGCTGGGTAGTGAACATCCGCATGGACGACGCAGAAAAGTTGAGTAT
>Ga0181520_10008385_pt1 | contig 14729 bp, 10 predicted proteins | sample PEATcosm2014_Bin_29_FD_132451 | JGI IMG/M metagenome (GOLD analysis project Ga0181520, IMG submission 132451) | Peatland microbial communities from MTU Mesocosm Facility, Houghton, MI, USA - PEATcosm2014_Bin02_30_metaG | ecosystem: Environmental > Terrestrial > Soil > Wetlands > Peat | place... | reverse complement strand
CCGGATTACGAGAGAAACGCAACGCCTCTACCCATATCGCGACACCCTGAAGACACTACCTTGGCACGCGGCCGCATGAAACGATCACACAGCCCAACAGGGAGTGCAAGACCGGTTGCGCCCAATCCTAACGCGCAAAGGCAGGGAATATCCGCCCTTCCTCCGTCCAATTCGACGGTAGGATCGCACTTCTCCGATGCGGGAGACTTCGCGTGTGCCGGCATATCCACGGCCGGCATAGGGCTGCCCGCGCTGGCCAGTTTCCGCTCGCGCATCGCACGTTTGCACAACGCGCCCTCGCACGCCTCGGACATGGGCCTCGTCGTTTCTCGATCAGGCATAACTGCGGCCGAACTACGGCCACCATCATTTTCATCTCTTCGGTGTTGTGGTAACAGATTCTGCATAGCTGGGTATCGGCGAAACAGAATTGTTGCTGACTGCCGCCATTTTCCTTTGCCCTGAAACCGAAGTTAAGAGACGGGGGCAGGAAGAACCTGGTTGTGCTTGAAGAAAAAGGCAAGGCAACGGAATGAATTCCGTTCTACGTAGGATGCTGTACAGGCCGCAGCGCCCTCGCTATACTCCATGCTTCGGCAGAAGCGGATCACACAGCACTCGCGAGGATTCCTATCATGGCGAAGGTCTTGTTGACTTGGGAACTGGGCGGGGGCAGCGGGCACTTGGTGAATCTTCGCCCCTTTGTCTGCGGACTGGAGGCCGGGGGGCACAAGGTGTTCGTGGCCCTCCGCCATCTGAGCAACGGCCCGAATTTGCTGGGAGGCAAGGCGGTCTCTTATCTGCAAGCACCCTATAAATCGAACGTGCCGCGGAACGTGATTTCCATGGCGCGGACCTTCGCCCATATCCTGCACAACATCGGTTTCGGCGACGCCGCCGAGCTTGCCGCCCTGGTCGATGCCTGGCGGAGCCTGATCGATTGGATTGGCCCGGACCTGATCATTTTCGATCACAGCCCCACCGCCCTGCTTGCCGCGCGGGGCGGCAAGGCCCGCCGCGTGCTGGTGGGCGATAGCTTTTGCTGCCCGCCGGACTGCACGCCGTTTCCCGACCTGCGGCCCTGGCTGCCCGCCGATCGCGCGGCACTCTTTACAACGGAAGAGATCGTGCTGGAAAACACCAATCGCGTTCTGCGTCTTCGTGGGCAGCCGGCGCTGGAGCGGTTGGGGCAGCTTTACGGCGAGGTGGATGAGGTCATCCTCACGACCCTGGCGGATTTCGACCACTATCCCCACCGCGCCGTTGCCCGCTACCGCGGCCCTTGGCTGCCCGAGGGCGGGGAATTGCCGGCGTGGCCCGGCGGAAGCGGCAAAAAGGTCTTCGCCTATCTGAAGAACTTTCCCGCCTTGCCGCAATTGCTCGTCCTCCTGCGACAGACCGGCTGCCCGACGATTATGCACATCGACGGCGTATCGGCGGAGTTCCAACGACAGCATGAATCGTCGACGCTTTGCTTTCATGGCAATCGGCTCGACCTGCCGCGCGCAGCTAGGGAGTCCGACTTGGCGATCCTCAACGGCACGCACGGCAGCACGGTGTTGACGCTATTGGCCGGGAAGCCGATGCTGCAACTCCCGTTGATGCTGGAACAGCAGCTTAACGCGCGGGCTACCGTGCGGTTGGGAGCGGGCGCAAGCGCGTCGGCGGGGCAGGGAGAAACGCTTGCCGGGGCCTTGTCGGGTCTGTTGCAATCCACTGCCTGTGCTGAGGCCGCCAGCCGTTTCGCCGCCCGATATGCCCGACATTCCCCCTGGGAAGAGAGTCGACGGGCGGTGGCCGAGGTGCTCGGTTTTCTGGCATGAGCGTGGGAAACACAACTCAACAAGCGCCAATTGTAGCCTACCGTAAATCCGGCATAAATGCCGGGCCGAATGCCGGCTAAAGCCGCAAACCGGCGTAAACGCCCGTCCGTCGTGCGGTTAGAGTGGAACACAAATGGCGCGTACCAGGCATCCGATTTCCGCTTCATCTCCCGACTTTTGCGCAGGCCAGTCCCCGCCTTCAACCGAGCGCCGCAACCTGTATCGAAAGCAGGAACAGAGCGGGAACAAAAGGCTGTCAAGTTGGGTAGTTTCGCGCAGGTACAATCTCATCCTTGCCAGTTTCGGCCGGCAGGTCGAAGACCGGTTAAAGACCGGCGGCCTTGAGATTTTTTGAACTCACCCATTTAGCGGCATTCGGTAAGTGCAACACTTTGTTGCAAAAAATGCATACGGTCTCGGCGCGCCCGTGAGGGGATCCTCGCCCCGATTCGTAAAAATCCCCGTGCTAGAGCACTCAAAAATTCCGGCATGCGGCGGCGGTTGTTGCATATATCGCGCCGGCAAGAGCGGAAGTTCGTCATCCAAGGTGACGCAAAACTCGGCGCGCCGACGAGGGCCGCGTTGGCGTTATAGAAAATTTCGGTCGGACCCTGTTTTACAGTTTCTTCCACTTTTCTCGATCTGGTACCTGTATTGGTGGGCCGGTGGCCAGCGGGTAGAATAGATTAATATGTACAAGACCCGCCCCCGCAAAAACCACGTTTCCTCAGCCCAGCCCCCCGCGGCCCGCAAAACCTTCTCGGGCCAGACGCTCTTTCTCTGGGGAGCGGTCGCCACCGGCGGACTGGTCCTGGCCGTGTTGGCCGTCGTTTTCTTTTCCGGCAGGCCGCTGGCCGCCGACTCCCAAGCGCAGTTGAAGAAGATCCCCTTCGATGGCGTCCGGGCCTACGACTACCTGAAGCAGATTTGCGACCTGGGACCGCGCCGCAGCGGGTCGGAGGCCATGTGGGAACAACAGAAGCTGCTGCGCAGTCATTTCGAAAAACTGGGGGCCAAAGTCGAGTTCCAGCGATTTTTGGCCCCCTATCCCAACGACGGGCCCAGCAAGCAGATGGTGGGCCACGACCTGCCCATGGTCAATATCATCGTGCGTTTCAATCCGGAAAACCGCGAGCGGATCATGCTCTGCGGCCACTACGACACCTTGCCCTTCCCGCTGCGCGACCCGGTCGACCGGAAGGGCCGCTTCGTGGGGGCCAACGATAACGGCGGCGGTGTGGCCATCCTCATGGAATTGGGCAACAAGTTGGCCAAAGATCCGCCCAAGGTGGGTGTCGATCTCGTCTTCTTCGACGGCGAGGAGTTCATTTTCTCGGAACACGGCAAGTTCTTCCTTGGTTCAGAGTACTTTGCCAACGAGTACGTAAAACACCCGCCGGCCTACCGTTACCGCTACGCCGTGCTGCTGGACATGGTCAGCGGTGTTGACCTGCGCCTGCCCGAGGAGCCGAACAGCGTGACGTGGGACGACAGCCAGCCGCTGGTCAAGGATATCTGGGCCACGGCCGCGCGGCTGGGCGTGCAGGAGTTCGTCCCGCGGCCGGCACTTGCGGCGGTCAGCGACGATCACCTCGCCTTGCACGACATCGCCAAGATCCCGGCCTGCGACCTTATCGATTTCGATTATAAGTACTGGCACACGCAAGACGACACGCCCGAGCACTGTTCGCCGCTGAGCATGGCCAAGGTGGGCTGGGTGCTGCATGAGTGGCTGCGAGGGCAGTGATTTGGACGCTTGCCTATCGAGCATCGTTGTCGCGCTGGTCTTGGCGGTTTCGTCGGCCGGGCTGATCGCCTGGCACGTCCGCGGCTGGAGGCGGCTGAGCTTGGCGGAACTCGACGCCCGCGAGCAGAATTTCCGCCGCCGGCAGTATCGCCGCCGCGTTCAGACCAGTGCCATGCTGGGCGTGCTGGGCGGGGCGATCCTGGTCGGCCAGTTGCTCATCGCCTGGCCGGCTTCGGAATCCGTGCTCGTGCCCTATTGGTGCGGTGTTTTCTTGCTCGTGCTCTGGCTGGCGCTATTGGCCCTGGCCGACATGGCGGCCACGCGGCTTTATTACGGCCGGGAACGAGATAAGTACGTCGTCGAGCAGGCCAGGCTGCAAGGCCAACTCCGGCAGGTTCACGAGCAAGGCAGAGCGAAAAACAACTTTGACAAGTCGTAGGATGGCCGAGTGGAACGAGTCCCAACACGACGGATGAAGAAAATACGAAATACGAATGTCGAAATCCTAAACAAATCAGAAATCGGAAAGAACAGAATTCGAAACGGCCGTTTCCCGCCTTTGAATTTTCCGCTTTGAATTTGTTTCGTATTTCGACATTCGTATTTCGTATTTCTTGTTTGTAAGATGGCCCACTTATCGCCGGTCGCGGCTGCGATCGGTTTCCGGCGGGCCGTCGTCGGTCAGACCCATTTGCGTCCGCCAGCGACCGCGGATCGGCCGGCCGGTGGGCGCCAAGGGTTCGGCCTCCGACTCGGCCGACGAGCGGCGGGCTTCGACGGCACGGATCTTCTCTTCGATTTCGGCGTCGCGGCGGGCGAGCCGCGCCCGCTCCATGGCAAGCTCGATCTCGGCCTGGCGGAGTTTGGCCTGGCACTCCTCTTGGATGCGTTTGAGCCGCTGCCGCTCCTCGACAATGATGGCGTCCTGGTTGAACGTTTCTTCCAGGGCCGCAGCGCCCAGGGCCAGCGAACCGAGGCTGTTGCTCTGCTGGCTGAGCAGGTGCTGCAGCTCCTCGATCTCGCGGTCCTTTTCGGCAATGATCTTGTCGGTGCGGGTCACGATCTGCTCGATGGTCTGCCGCCGCTCGATCGATTCGGCGCCGGATGAGCTGTCGGACTCCAATTCCGCCAGGAGTTTGCGTTTCTGGCTTTCCCAATCGCCGTTGTCCACACGTGGCGCCGCGGCGCCACGCGATGCCGGCTGGGCATGCGACTCCAGGACTTGCCGCTGCAACTCGGCATTGCGGGCCTTCAGGTCGCGGATGTCGTCCATCGCCATCAGGTAGCGGCGGGAGGCGTCCTCGGCCGCCTCCGTCTGATCGCCTTGCGCGGGCTGCGCGGAGAGTTCCACGCCCAGGCCCGCGTTGGTGGCCTGCAAGGCATGCACCTCAGCTTGCAAGGTCTCGATCTGACGGGTGAAGCGTGCCGCGATCTGCCGCCAGCGATCGCGCTGGGCCTGCAGGAATTCCCGCACGCGCGTATGCTGGGCTTGCAGGGCGCGGGCGAAATGGGCGGTCCACTCGTCGCTCGCTGCGGCGGGCGTGTCGGGATCACACTGAGTATTGTGTTGCCTGGCTGCGGGGGGCGGCGGCTGGTTCTTGGCAGGCAAGGGCGTCCCCAAGGCGTCTACCACGAAGGCATCGCATTGGAACGTATCGATCGATATGTACGACGGTTGATTTTCCACAGTTGCGCAACACCGATGATCAACATGCCCGGGGCGGTCGCGGCGAAGTGGGCTGCCATACCGGCGGCGCAGGATCGGACGCGAAGCCATCTCACGGAAATGTCCCTTCTTGTATATAGGTCACAGGCCGGCATGATTCAAGCATTCCGCGACAAGCGTAGCGGTTCTGCCGGCTGTAGGGACAAAATCGGTTAGCGATCCAGCCTTTCGGTTGCTTCCGCCGCCCAGGGGCTGTCGGGGGCCAGGGCCAGGAACTTCCGCCAATGCCCTTCGGCGCTGAGCCGATGCCCCAGGTCGTCGAGCGTGCGTGCCAGGTGATAGTGGGCGTCGGCATAGTTGGGGTGATAGTGCAGGGCGCCTTCGAAGGCAGCGATCGCCAGTTCGCCCTGCCCCGTCTCGGCGAGCACGCAGCCTAGATTAGCCCGGGCCTCGACGTAGTCTTCGTCGAGTTCGATGGCCACGTAGTAACGTTCCCGCGCGCCGTTCAGGTCGCCCTGGCGATAGAGCAACTCGGCAAGTTGGAAACACCCTTCCGGGTCGGGACCGGCCGCCGCCATAGCCGCGCGATACAGGTCGGCCGCTTCGGACAGGCGGCCCGCTTCCTCCGCTTCGGCGGCCAGGCTGCGCATTTGTTCGGCCGAGGCGGAAACAGCTTCCACGCTGCGCAGCACACCCACGGCCTGGGCCGCCGGCGGTTGCGGTCCCACGTCCTGCCCGCTGGCCGAGGCGGGGCGCGCGCCGCCTTCGAAGTCGAAACGCAGTTGGCCGCCCACCTCGATCAACCCTTCGCCTTGGCGTACGAGAATGCTCGGCCCATGAACGATCACCGCGGGATCCAGCAGCGGGCGGTGGACGGCGGGCAGCAGGCGAGCCAGATCGGCCAGCTTTTTCTCGATGTTCTGCGGCGAGAGGCCCGCATGGAGCAACTGGGCCAGCCGCTGGGCGACGGCCACCTCGGGCACGTCGAAGTACGGCAGCCGCCGCACCTCCTGGTTCGCCAGGAGCAATTTGCCGCGATGCCAACGGCGAATCAGTGCGACGGGGACGTTCAACAACTCCGCCAGCATGGCAGGCGTATAGAGTCGTTGAATTCCGCTGTCTTGCCCGGAAGGAGCCGGCTGAAACTCGGAACTTTCGTCGCTCACGGATGCAGTCTCACGAGGCAGAAGTCGGGCGGTTGGGAGGCGCAAGCCGTGTAGGCTGGCAGTTGGTCGCGTAGCGACCGCCGCTGGTAGCCGTGGGTTTCAACCCACGGACCACGGTCCAGCATACGCTTCGCTTCGTCGCGTAGCGACGATTGAGATCGGCCGTCGCCGACCATGCTGCGCACGGTGCCCGGACGGATGAAATAGGGCGCACCGCAAACCGTGGGTTAAAACCCACGGCTACCATCATAACGTCGCTACGCGACGAGTTTCGGCCTATGCAATAATCCCCGGACGGGCAAGCCTTACGCTGTCCACAACGACGGCCGGCACGACGGTCTTTCATTGGCCCGTGCCCGACTTAGGCAACGGAATCAAAGGCCTCTCCGCGGCAGGCGCCGCGCCTCCCGTGGCCGGGGCGGTGCCCGTGCCGCCGTTTTGCGTCGATGGCAGGTAATCCTTCAAGCCCCCGGTAGCGCCCGAACCGGTCCCCGTCGCCGGCAGGGACGGTTTTTTGTCGGCGTTCGACGGGCTGGCAGGCGCGGTGCTCGGCTCGGCCGGGCGCGAGCTGGCCGGCGCCGGCGTGGGGCCAAACGTCTTGGCGCTGCCCGGCACGGTCACTGCCGCGCCACTGCCAATCGGCGTCTCGCAGCAACTGGAACTCGACGGCACGTCGCAACTCGGCGTGGCACAGCAGTCGTCCACGGGCACGCGATAGCACTCCACGCGGGGCACCGTATAGTTATAGGTCACCGGGATCCGCTTCTCCACGACGTGCGGAATCCGCACTGTCTCCTCATAGGCCACCAGGCGGCTGACTTGCGTCGGCACCTGTTCCACCTGCTCCTCTTGCACGAAGCGGCAGGTCTGATAGGGCACCTTGCGGACCTGCACCTCCGCAACCTCGCGGTAGACCTGGACCGGCACCTTGCGGTCGACGTGTTCCACCACCGGGCGGCTGACCGTATAGGGCACCTTCCGCACGACTTCCTGCTGCACGATGCGGCAGGTCTGCACCGGCACCTTGCGGACGACTTGCTCGGATTGATAACGCGTGACCTGCACGGGAACCTGCTCGGCGACCGTCTGCGGCACGTACTGGACCTGCTGCACCTGCTGGGCGACAACGTTCGGATGCCAGACGCGGGCCACCTCGTAGGTGCCGCGATTGACGGGCGCCCAATAGAGGCCGGCCCGCTGATAGACGACCTGCCCAGTGACCGGATCGACCGTGCTGCCGCCGCTCTGCCAGGTCAATTGGTGCTGCCACCAGCTCGGCTTGAAAGTCGTCTGGTCTTGATAGCAGCCCTGGTCGACCAGTTGCGTCTGCTGCGTGACCACGGGCTGCATCACGGTGTGGTACTGAGGACGGAGAACGGTTTCCGTCACCGGCCGCTGCACCGTATAACACTCATCCCGCTCGGCCGTCTCCACGACCGGCTGATTGACGATCACCCGTTCCTCGCGTTCGGCCGTCTCCTGGACGTAGTGTATGGTGTCGTAACTTTCGTCGCGGACCTGGGTTTCGCAGATGGGCCTGAGCACGGTCACGCGTTCTTCCCGTTCGGCCGTCTCCACGATGGGCTTGGAGACGACATAGCGGCGCTCGCGGAGCTCGGTTTCCCAAACGGGCCTGTAACGCGTCTCGCGGCGATCTTCGTACTGCGTCTCGTACTCGATGCGATATGCGGTGGCCTGCCGCTGTTCGTACTGGGTCTGATAGACCAGCTTGTATTCACGCCCCTGGCAAGCCATGCACCCGCCGGGCGAGTAGGTCTCCTGGGCCGCGGCCGCGGCTGTCCAAAGCACTCCGGCGCTCAGCAATACAGACGTGCGAAGAAAGTTCATATCGGTTCACCTCGAATGAAAGTTTGCAGCCCTCGTCAATCGTTGCACAACACTTGTCCCCATAACACCTAATGTGCCAGACGGAAGGCAAAACTGCAAATGGGGTCCACGGGTGTTTTTTATGGATTGACTCATTAATCATAGCCCAGTAATAAGTTAAGTGAAGTGAAGATTTTTCAAGTTCCAGAGGCCGCTAACCGAACCATCTGGGGATTTCCGCGCCGCACGCCAGCAAAGCTTGCGCAGGCGGAATAAACGGACGCGGGAGGAGCGGAGAGTAAGGAAGGGGAAGCGGGGAGTTGTAGGGTGGGACCAGCGAGCTTGCGAGCGCCGGCCCACCATGATCGAAGAATACTGAACCTTGGTGGGCCGGCGCTCGCAAGCTCGCTGGTCCCACCCTACAGACATGCACTTCCCACGCCAGCCTTCTTGGAAGACAATAAGGTCATGCGCTACCTTGATCTGACATTACCCAGCCTGGCGGAGAATTTGGCACTGGACGAAGCCCTGTTGGAAGAGGCGGAAACTGACACGGAGGGCCAGGAGACACTGCGGCTGTGGGAGTCCCGCCAGCATGCCGTCGTTGTGGGCCGCTCTTCGCGGCTGGCCGCCGAGGTGCATGGCGATGTCTGCCGCCAGTTAGACGTGCCCGTGGGGCGGCGGATCAGCGGCGGGGCCGCGGTCGTCGTGGGACCCGGCTGCCTGATGTACGCCGTGGTCCTGAACTTGCGGCTGCGGCCGCACTTGCGCGCCATCGATCGGGCGCACGCCCACGTGCTGGGCACGATCGCTGCGGGTCTGCGGCCCCTCGTCCCGGAGTTGGCCGCACAAGGGATTTGCGATCTGTCGCTGGGCGGGAAGAAGGTTTCCGGCAACAGCGTGCGGTGTAAGCGCGAGCATCTGCTGTATCACGGCACGTTGCTCTACGATTTTCCGCTGGAAATGATCGGCCGCTGCCTGGCGATGCCGTCGCGTCAGCCGGCCTATCGCCAGGCCCGGCCTCACGAGGCCTTTGTGGCCAACTTGCCGCTGGACGCGACCATATTGCGGGCCGCCTTGCGGGCCGCCTGGGCGGCCGACGAGTTTTGTTCCGGCTGGCCCCAAGCGGCCACCCGGCGGCTGGTTGCCGAAAAATACTCGCGTCCCGAGTGGAACGAGCAATTGTAGGGAAAGCGGCAACGACCAAGCCGACCATGCAAGCATGGTGCCCGTCGGTGCCCGGGCCGCACTCCAAAAGCCGGAACTATTCCTCGCCGACAAGCGTCTGATCCAGGGTCAGTAGCGTAGCCGCCGCCCTCGTAGTACGATAGAGAACAACACCCTGCCGTGGAACCTGTCATGTTCAGCCGCATATTTGTGCCGTTTCTGCTGCTCTTTGCCCTCTTTGCACCGCTCAAGGCCGCCGTCGACCTCGTGACCCTGCCTACCCGCGAGGGCACGCAGCTTACGATCTACAACTCCGAAGACATCACCATGGTCCGCGAGCACCGCCTGCTGACGGTCAAAGAGGGCGTCAACCGCATTCAGTTCGCCTGGGCCAATACGCTCATCGACCCGACCAGCATTGAATTCCGCATCCTCGACAAGCAAGACAAGGTTGACCTCGTGGATACCACATTCCCCGCCGGCCGCAACGATGCCCTGCAATGGAATGTCAAGAGCCAGATCGCCGGCAAAGAGAAGAAGCTATCGGGCATGGAGAATCTGGGCCTCTCGCCGCTGCCCAACGGCACCGTCAGGCTCTTCTCGGAATATAAAAACCGCGACCTGGCCTACGTCGGTGGCACGGAGACCAAGTACGTCCCCATCGGCGACCGTGTGGAAGTCAACGTCGGGCCGGACAAGGATATCACGATCCAGCGCCGCGTGAAGAACCAGAAGATCGCCAACCTCGTCGCCCGGCAGTACAAGCGCCGGCTGGACGACAAGTTCGTCCTCTACTACGATCTGGTCGATTACGACGAGACCTTCTTCTACGAGGAAGAACTGGTCTCAGGCAAGCCGGTGCCGGCCAAGATCGAAGTTGAACGGCAGTTCGACGCCAACGTCGTGCTCTGGGGCGAGGGTGAGGAGCCCAAGGGCTGGACGAGCAACGAGCCGGGGGCCTACGTCGATCTGCACACCGCTGGGCACGTCGAACGGGCCGACCAGCAGCACGTCAAGTATTTCATGGACCTGAAGCCGGGCAAGAAGCAACGCGTCGCGTACAGTGTGACCTACAAACGGCGGAAGGTTGGGCCGGAACTGAACACCGAGAAGAGGCGGGAGCCGCTGTAAAGTTCGCATGTCGATCCGCGCCTGCATCTTCCTTTTCCCCATTCCTTTCTTCTAGCGGGGATTAGCGAAGATTAGATGCAAAGCGTACTACGGACCATATCTCTGCTTGATCTCCACCCTGACCGTCGCCTTCTCCACGACCACTTCTCTTTGTTGTTCCTTGCCGCCGGGCAAACGCCATTTGAGTGTCACGGCGCCGGCATCCATGCGGCCGAAAAATGCCTGGCTGACACCGGGCAAGACGTTCCACGCGCCCAGGCAGCGTTTGCCCATCCAGCCCGTCACGGCCACCGGCCCCTTGTATTGCCCGGTGACGGGTAGGGCCGCCACGACGCTGCGGGCTTCGTGGTCGTCGTTCTCGCGGAAGAAGGCCCAGATCTCACCGTTGTTCAGCGCCAAGACCATGTCCTGGGCGCCGTCGCCGTCGAAATCGCCCAGGCACGCCGATTGTTGGCCCTGCTCCGCCACTTCGAGCAAGTGCTGCTCGCCCAGGTCCAACGTGTGTGCGTGACCAAAACTGCGGAAGCCACGATTGAAGAAAAGTTGCGGAGTCATGGCGGCATAGGCGATCAGGGCGTCCTGGCGGCCGTCGTTGTTGATGTCGCCCACTTGGCACTCGATCCCGCCGGACTTGCTTCTGTACTCGATCTCGCCGGAAAGCCGCAGCGTTTCCGCGAACTTGCCGCCGCCTTCATTCTGCCAGAGCGTTACACCATCGCTGTTGACGCAAAGCACGTCGAAACGGCCGTCGCCGTCGAAATCGGCCACGCACGCGCCCGACGGCCCGGCGCCGAGTTGCACCGCACAGGCCACGCCCGGCGCGAACTTGCCGGGCGCGTGCCCGCGGAAGAGCACACTCCCCGCGCAAAAGGGCGCGAGGATGTCCGCCACGCCGCTGCCGTCGAAATCGGCGACCAGACATGGCCCTGTCTTGCCGAGTTTCTTCAGATCGATCCCGCTGGCCGAGAGCGTAGTGGCCGACGACTTACCGCCGGCAGCGAACGAGACGAGCACGGGCCAGGAGTTGGTGCTGATCAACAGGCCGGCGCGTCCCTTGCTCCCGCAATCCAGCGCTGAGAGGCCGGTGCAGCCGCCAGCCAGAGCCTCGGTAAGTTCCAAAGGACGGGCCTTAAACGTGCCGTCGGCCTGTTGCGCGTGGAGCGAAAGGCCCTGTCCGTCGAAAGAGATCAGGTCCAGCCGGCCGTTGCCGTCGAAATCGCCCCAGGCAAAGGCCCGAGACTTCGCCGCCAGGCGGCGGGTAGCGGTGACGTCGGTGAATTTCCGCGTCTTGGCGTCGCAGGCCAGCAGGCGATCGCCCGCGTCGTGGGCCACATAGAGCAGCAAACGGCCCTCGCCGGCCAGGTCGATCGGCCGCACGGCCCTGATCTTGCCGGCGAGCGTGGCGATCTTCTGCGGGCCGCCACTCCAGGCAACGCCATCCTTGACGGGCACTTCGGGGTCGTCGTCCTGGAGGATATAGTCCACGCAGCGGCGGAGCATGTCGGTGCCGCCGGCCCAGACGCCCTGGCTCTTGTCGTCGATCCCCTTCAGCAACCACAGTCCCGCCTGGCCGCCGGAGAATTCCGCCCATTGGCCGGAGACATGCAGGAAGCTCCGCCGCTGGGGGGCCTCGCCGCCCTGGGCGTTCCGCTCCTCGGCGAATTCTCCCACGAAAAACAGGGCCGGCTTGGCGCCTGCCGCCAGTTCGCGCAGGGCATTGGCGTTCTCCTTGTTCTTCGCATTAGAGAGGTCCAAGCGGAGGACTTTCAACTCTGTCTTGCCCTTGAGCGTTTCGCGGACCGTGGCGGAGTACTCGTCCTTCGACTTGCCCTGCTGGAGATCGACCGAGAGGATCAACTCGGCCTGTTTCACCAGGTCGATGGGCGTGAAATTGGGATTGATCATGGCCCTAGCCTCGGTCGCGCAGAACAGGGCGGCAATGGTAGCCAGGACGGTCAGGCAACGGTAACGATTCATGGGATTCTCCCTCTTGATTCTGACGGCTTAAAGGGGCTGAGTATGGACACCGGCGATCTGCGAATCTTCAACCGTGATCAGACACCGCGGCCATTTCTTATACTCCCAGACTTCGCCGCTCGTTGCTCCTGTGCCCCAACTGTTGCCAGGCAATTTGCTGCTCTTCTTGTCTGCTAATCCATATGCCTTGATGAAGTCACTGGCCGAGATTCCCAGCGAGAACGGGAGTTGGCAGACCTCGACGTTTCTTTGCGATGACAACTTGCCGACGGTGGCTGATACGGTCGCTTTACCGGCATTTAGGAACGTGAAGTTCACCTGCTCGCCGTGTTGCTCCACGCGGACGACGCGAGGGGAACTGGACCTCCAAACGACGGAGACCGCTTTGCCGTCCACATCAAAGAATCCATGCTCGGGCGCGGTAGCCTGCTTCGTGACCTTGAAGAAAAAAGGCTCGCTAAGTGAAAGTGGCAATCGGCGGCTGCTCTTTCGATTGAGCGGTTGATTGACAAGGAAGACAAGATCCGTAATCGCAGAAAGCGAGAGTTCTTCCTTCTTTGCTTCTTGCGGCGACGGCAGGTGTTGTCTATCTGAGCTTTCGGATTTCACGGGTGGCCGTGTCTCTGCGGACGACGGGGAAGCGGGCAATGTATCTGCGTGCGGCTTCTGTGAATCACTCTTTGCGAGGCCCGCGCCATCAGCCGTACGGTCATCGTGCCGAGGACCTTCGGCAGATCTACCGGTGCTATTGGTGTCTCCACCATGAACCGCGCTGGCGCTCTCCGGTTGGGGTGCAGGCGGGGCCTTTATCACCGGCTGGCTTTGTTCTGGGAGTCTGTTGCCCGGAACTCGTTTGTTGGTCTCGCTAGTATCGCCGCTGCCTGATTCAGACCGGAGTTTGTCCGCAACAGGGTGATCGGCCATGCCCTGGCCTGAAGACATTTTTGCCGGAACCGCGTGTGCCGACGGCCCGGCTGAAGGCAGAGGTCGGGAGGGCTCCGTCTTCGCGATCACAGCGGGTGGCGCCGCAGGCTTTGTTATGGTCAACGTAATCAACAAGAAAACGAGTGCGCCAAGAATCGAGGAACCGACAACAAGTGCGCTTATGGCGGTAGAACTGATTCTCCGTTTCTTTCGTCCGTCGCGGCCGGGTTTATCCGCTTCCCCAGGCTGCGCGGAACGTTTGGGTACATGCGAGGCTTGTTGAACCAGTTCAGCGATATCGAACGCATTCTCATGCTGAGTCTCCGCCCCCGTCAGCGCGGCTTGGACCAGGTTCACGGCAGGGGGCGGCGGCGGTGGCGGCGGAGATGCCGTGTTCGGCGGCAAGCGAGACGTATTAAGTGTGGACCGCAGACAAATGTCGTAAGCTGCTTTCTTTGTCGTATCCAAAAGGCACACCCGAGCTTTGGCAAGCTCGTTGAGCAACCTTTGCGACAAAGCCGCGTGTGGCCCACCTTGAAATGTCCGGAGGTGCGCCATCTGCCGGTTCACGGCAGAATCGATCACGTCGGCATCGGACTCAAATAGGTTCACGCCGATCAGGCGATAATGGTTTGGGGGTTGGTCCTCCTGCGGGATGCCCAGCCAACGATGATACGGATCGAATGTCTGCGGCATTGATTTAATCCTCCCGTAATACGTAGCCGTTCACGGGAATCTCACCATTATCGTCCTGTGCGAACCCAGCGGTAGCATGGCGACAAATACGATTCTGACCGGCGGAATTTGGCCTGTCAAGCGCCGTGCGCCGGAGAACTGCAAAGTCCTACGTAGAACGGAATTAATTCCGTTGCCTTGCCTTCGTAGCAGGGAATTCATTCTGTGGCCTTGCCAAGCGTATGGCGTGCGGGCCGGAACTGCGATTGTTCATGGCCTACCTGATGGAAGACGGGCCTAAGCCGGCACTACGAGTGTTACTCCCCGTGCTATAATCCAGGCTTTAAGATCCCAACGGTGGAACTTTCGCCACCCGCGATGCGTCTATTGCGAGCAGAATGCTTTCGATTTGACCTGGGCCGCCCGTGTCGCCCCCCGAAAATGCACAGTTTGGCAAGGAACCCCTCGATGAAAACCCTTTCAGTTGCTTCGCTCCTCGTTGTGTTCTTGATTACCCCCCTGATTGCCCCGGCCATGGAAAAGGCGGGCGCTAATTGGGACGCCCAGTGGAAGAAAGTCGACGAGGCCGTGCAGAAGGGCCTGCCGAAGACGGCCATCGAGCAGCT
>Ga0181520_10008384_pt1 | contig 14729 bp, 12 predicted proteins | sample PEATcosm2014_Bin_29_FD_132451 | JGI IMG/M metagenome (GOLD analysis project Ga0181520, IMG submission 132451) | Peatland microbial communities from MTU Mesocosm Facility, Houghton, MI, USA - PEATcosm2014_Bin02_30_metaG | ecosystem: Environmental > Terrestrial > Soil > Wetlands > Peat | place... | reverse complement strand
GGCTGGCAAGGGACTACGAACGACTGTCGCAAACCCTCGCCGGAGTGCACTACCTGGCCTTCGCCATCCTCATGCTCGCCAATTTGGCCCGACTGCTCACGCAAAGTTCATAACAGGCTCTAGCATGGGGGCGGTGGAAGTTATAGTCATGCAGCCAGTATTCGAGCTGTTCTTCTCTTTCTCGTGAGTTCTGGTAAGTGCGCGCGTAGGCCCATTCGCGCAGGGCGGTCTGGATGAATCGTTCAGCCTTGCCGTTGGTGCGCGGTGTGTAGGGGCGCGTAAATCGCTGTTTGAGGTGAAGCTTGGTCATCAGTTTGCGATAGAGCCAGTGGCGATAGCAGGAGCCATTATCGCTGTAGACGCGGCGGATGGTGATGCCAAAGCGATTGAAGCGGGCGCGGGCCATGAGGAAAAAGCGGATCGCTGACCGATGGCTCTGATCGGGCAGGATGGCTGCGAAGCTGATGCGGCTGTGGTCGTCGATGGCGATGTGCAGATACTCCCAGCCTGAGCCGCGACTCTGAGCACGGCGCTGGCCGGTAACACGGTGGCCAGGGCGAACGATACGCGCCAGGCGCTTGATATCGAAGTGAATCAGATCGCCCGGTCGCTTGTGTTCGTAGCGCTGGACGGGCGGCGGCGGCGGGTCGAGCGAGCGCAGATGATTCATTCCAGCGCGGCGCAAAATGCGGCTGATGGTCGAGCGGCTGAGTTGGAGTTCGCGGGCGATTCTCCAGCCGTTCCAGCGCAACCGGCGAAGAGCCAAAACCCTTTCCAATAAAGTGGATGTGGTTTGGCGAGGCGAGCGATGCGGCCTTGAACTAAGGTCTTTGAGCCCGGCGCGTCCCTGCTGGCGATAGCGGCGCACCCATTTGGCGGCGGTTTTGGCCGTTACGTGGAAGCAAAGGGCTGCCGACTGCTTTGTGCAGCCTTGTTCCACGACCATTTTTGCCAATAGCTCTCGACTATGGACGGTAAGTCGGGCATTCTGGTGATAGTCCATTCGATCTCCTTGCTGAAAAACTGATTGCTCGTTACAACCAGCTTCTCGCGTTCAGATCGAATGGACAACCTCCTGAAACTTCACAAATAGATGGCCTTCGCCATCCTCATGCTCGCCAATTTGGCCCGACTGCTCACGCAAAGTTCATAACAGGCTCTAGGCTGTTTGCAGGACGGGCTGAACTCTTTGAGATAAGATTGAGCATAATACTTCTGGTTGAGCAAGAACCATAAGGCTGCTCTCGATTGGCTCGCGGCACACTCGAATCGTGCCGCGGGCCAGCAACTTTGCGAATTCAACCCGGAGACCGGCAAAGAGCCGTTCACCAAACCAGTCTTGATCGAGTTTCCGTGAAGAAAGAACAAATTTCGGTTGGAAGACCAGCGCTGCTTCGCCGCACCAATGCGCTCACGATTTTGAAGCTTCTGCGTGAGGCGGAATCGTGTTCTCGCGCCGACCTTGTTCGCGCCTCTGGCATGAGCGCGCCTACCGTGACCAATGTCGTCGACGATCTGTTTGCCGCCAACCTGATCAAGCCTCTTGGTGAAGGCGAGTCGAGCGGAGGCCGGCCTCCGGACATCATTCGATTCAAGGCCGAACGAGGCTGCATTCTTGGCGTTCGTATCAGCGCAAGTTTCATCTCTTTTCTACTTACAGATCTGAGCGGCGAAAAGTTGGACGCCACGCATCTCTCACTCAAGGGCAGGAGGACTTCTCCCGAAGCGATATGCGATTTGGTCGGCGAGGAGCTACGCCGGCTGCTCAGAAAGCATAAGAAAACGCGCGAACAGTTACTCGCCATGGTCGTCGGCGTTCCGGCCATTACTAACGTCGAGAAGGGCATCGTCCTCTCCATCAGTAACCTGGACAACTGGCGTTCCGTCCCGTTGCGCACGCTGCTGGGCAAGACCGTCGAGTGCCTCGTGATCATTGAAAATGACACAAATCTTTCCGCCCTGGGCGAGCGACATCGCGGCGCAGCGCAGTCCGAGCAGACATTTATCCTGATTGATATAGGAACCAATGTTGGCGCAGGCATTGTTCTGGACGGCCGCCTTTACCACGGAACGCAGTGGTCGGCGGGCGAGATTGCCTACCTTCACTTGCCGCAAATCTCGCGCAAGAAACCGGCCCTATATGAGTTTGGGGAACTGGAAACGGTGATAACCTGTTCCGGGATTCTCAAAAGTTGGAACCAGGCAATCGCTAAATCAAAAATCGCATCGCAGCCCGTCACAAAGCAGAAACAACTGGTCGACGCAATGGGTGTTCTCGGCCTGGCTCAATCGGGCGACCCTCGCGCCATCAAGGTTATTCATCAGCGCGCCAGAATTGTGGCTGACGTAATTGTCAATCTCTCTCTGATTCTCAACCCGGGACTGATTCTGTTGAGCGGTGAGGTCGGCAGGCATTCTGCATTGCTGAGTCTCGTGAATCAAGAGCTCGAGCAATGCGAGTTTGCCATTCCGAAAATCGCCGCTGCGGCTCTTGGAGAGGATGCCATGTTATGGGGAGCCATTGCCCTCGCCCTCGATGCAATCCCCTCAATTCTGCTTCCGCAGTAGATATCCTGAGCCTGTAAGGGGCCGTGTATGGAGCGAGAAATACTTCCCGCTCAAGACAATCTATCACTTGGCCGGCGGAGTCATTTCGATGCCCCAGATTCCGGCTGGCCTCATATACATCGAAGCTCGATAATTGCCACTGATATCCCAAGCCTCGGGCGTTCTAAACCAGTATCCCTTGCTTTCATAAATGACATGATAGAGTCCCCATGTGGTTTTATAGGATTCATCTTTCATCCCCTCGCTCATCAATAGCGCGGCATAGCCAAAGGTGGTTCCAGCCCAAACCTCTTTTGCCTGTTCGTTGCTGTCAAGAACCGTGCCGTCCGGCATCATTCCGTTTGCCGCGCCCATCTCCCCGTTCCCAAATTTCATCACGTTGTAGTTGTATATCTTTTTCAATGTTGATAACTGCATCTCTCGCGGAACCAGATCGCCAAGCCCGGTGAGATTGGCATACCATTGGCCTGCAAGTTGGTCGGCCTGGATGGCCTCGCGGTAGGAGCTTGAAGTATCGTAGCGGAAATACTCGCCGTTCCATAGCTTCGAGATATATGTCTTTTGCGCGCGAACAAACAGATTGTGGTAGGCAGACTCCGCCGACGCGTCCTTCATTACACGCGCCATCTCTTCGCCCGCCCGCACCGCAGCCAGCCACAATCCCCCAGAGTATGCGCTTACGCCGCTCACCACCCAGGAATCATAAGTCTGATCGGGATATCCGCTGTTTTCCGGCATTCCCCCTCCGGTGTCGTAGCGGCGCAGATAATCAATCGCTTCTTTGACGGACGGCCAGGTGTCGCGCAGGAATTGTGAATCATTGCTGCCAGTCAAAACATAGTCGCGATAGACCATCAGCACGAATTTCGAGTTAAGGTCTTTCCAGCCGTTTGTATCTTGCCAGCCGGGCTCATTGACCGCTATGAATGGATCTCCCTCCGGCACGCCAAGATCGTGCGGAACAGCGCCGATCTGCTTCCGCTTGTGCAGACTAACTTCGCCGGCCTGCTCGGTCTTCCACACCCACATACCTTTTTCCGGCCACTCGTGCGGAACAGTCTCGGCAAATGCTCGAAGAACCTGTTTATCAATATCGGGCCAGAATTTCAGTAAAGGCAGCGATCCATAGAATCGAACATCCAAGGTGGCGTAATATGCGTAATCGAAGCACTCCAGCAGGGCAAATGACGCTGGCTTATCGCGGCGTGTGCCCTCCTGCCTGCCCCAGAATGTACCGCCATCAGTTAACGCATATAACTCGTTGAAGAGCATTCCACGGTACCACAAAGGCTTGCTTTCGTCCTCGATATAAGGCGCCTGCCACTTATCGATCGCATCGCTCCATGAGTCTGCATGAAGTAATCCATCTCGGGCGATCTTCCATGCATTCTCTCCGGAAGTTCCATAGAAATCCGTATAGCGGCGATTCCATCTCCGTCCTTCTCCAAATTCAACGACGGGAAAATCCCAAGAGATGACCATGGGAATCGTCTTGCTCTCACCAGGTTTTAGAGTAAATCGAATGGCAATAGCTCCGGCAAGCTGCTCTTTATCACTTACCCACGAAGTCTCGTCATTGTCCAATCGTCCATCCTTTTGAAAGCTCTGCCAGATTGCCTTACCGTCACCTGTAGCTTGATAGGTCGTGTGATAAGTAACTTCTACGCCTGGAGACTCCAGCGCCGCGATGGCGAACTGTCCATCCCAGTCGTTCGGCAGCTTGCCAGTGCGATTGCGGTCAAAGACGATGCCCTTCATCGTCTGGCCGCCAGGCAGAGATTCATGCGCGTAGTCGTCGTGATTACCCTGATTTGGAGCGCCGGCAAAGTTGCGACTGTATGTCCTGAACCATCCCGACATATTGCTCCAGGAGAGAAGAACCGAAACCGTGACCGTCTTATTCGTAGGGTTATCCGCGTGCCATCGATAGACCGCGACCGGGTAGCTGGACTCTTTATAGTTATTAGGAAGTACGGGCGAGAACTGCTCCAGAACCACGTGCGCGGGAAACTTGTCCCACTTATAGTCGTACCATGACTTGGGGAAGAGCGCGGCATACTCACCCGCGCCCACCGGGTAGTCCCAACTCCAACTGGAAAGAGTCGATCCTTCTGGATGTCCTGACATGAGCGCCTGTGCGGTTCCGCGCGTGTCGCCCTCTGATTGCTGGAACATCGCAAATTGATTGGCGGGCACCGACTCATACTTATGAACGCCGGCCTTGATGTGCCAGCGGGCAAAGTCGCCGCGGTAAGTCCGAGAGAAGGTGCCAGCTCCAAGCCCCCCTACGGGAGCGCCTTGCCAGTAGCCATCATCGATGTCGCCGGCGACCCTGGTTACCCCAGAATGCTCAAGCGGAAGCCCCAACGGCCTTCTCCAGGCAGCTTTGGGAATTCCATGGGCACAGACTCCAACCGCCCCCGACATCATAAGACAAACTACAGCTGTCGCCAACAAGATCGCTCTCTTCATCTTTCCCCTTCGTTCTGCCTCATGCGCCCAGATAGCAGTGAATCCAGGAATCAGCTTATCCAGCCTGGATTCTTTCCGTTGCGCTGGTCTCCGGTCATGGGCGCAGATATCGATTGCACAATGCATCGCACCGGTCCATTATTATTATAGTTTATTAAGTTTGTTGGGGAGGGTACTGAAAATGTGGAAGATAGTTCTTGCTTTTCTCGTTTCGGCGGCGGCCTTTGGGGCCGAGAACCATCCGATTCTTCCGATTGGATCGGCTGCGCCCGACTTTGCTCTGCCAGGAACCGATGGCCGCATCCACAAGTTGAGCGACTATGCGTCCAGCCCTATTCTTGTCGTCGTATTCACATGCAATCACTGTCCGGTCGCGCAGATCTATGAGAAGCGAATCGAACAGCTGGCCGCGGACTACAAAGCTCGCGGAGTTGCTCTCGTGGCGATCCAGCCCAACGATCCGAAGGCGCTTCGCATTGACGAACTGGACTGTTCCGACACTGGCGACAGTCTGGATGAGATGAAGATTCGAGTACACTGGAAGCACCTCACCTATCCATACCTGTATGACGGGGATACCCAAAAGGTGGCCCGCGCCTATGGACCACAGGCAACTCCGCACGTGTTCATCTTCGATGAGCAGCGAAAGCTGCGCTACGAAGGGCGCATCGACGACAGTTATCGCATCGAGTTGGTCAAGACACAGGATGCGCGAAACGCGCTGGATGCTCTTCTTGCACACAAGGAAGTGGCCGTCCAACACACCGGCGCCATGGGCTGTTCCACGAAATGGAGCGAGAAGTCCGTGGATAGAATAGCCGCTCTCAATAAAATAGAGGAGCAGCCTGTCACGGTGGAGCTTGTGTCGAAGGACGACTTGGCCAAACTCCGCACGAACCCTTCCCACAAGATGATGTTGGTTGATTTCTGGGCTACCTGGTGTGGCTCCTGTATCGCGGAATTCGCCGACATTCAGGACACGTTGCGTATGTATAGCGATCAGGATTTTTCGCTGGTGACGGTCTCAGTGAATATGCCAGACGAGCAAGGGAGCGTTCTGCGCTTCCTCCAGAAGAAACACGCGACAAGCCGGAATCTTCTCTTCTCGTCAACAGACACGGTGGCATTGCAACAGTCCTTCGACCCCGCATGGGACTCTGCCGTGCCTTATACGATCCTGCTATCTGGCGACGGGAAAGTCCTCTATAAGCAATTGGGGGCCGTCGATATTCTGGAACTTCGCCGGACTATCCTGGCGAATGTTGGAGCCGAATATGCAGGGTTCACTGAGTACTGGAAGGAAAAATAATCAACCAGAATGGCGTCTCGCGATCGCGGCGATCTTCCGCGCTGACCGTGTGCATTCTTCACCGCACGCGGCCCTCATAGAGTTGATTGAACGCGCGGCGGGTTAGTTTGGGCGCAAGCAGCTTTCCTGCTTGCCGTTTGCAGCGCCATAAAGATCGCGCCAATCAACTGCGCGTCCGCCTCCAATGCGCTGCGGATCAACCTGGGCTGTACGCGCGCGCCTTGCTCTTCAAGCACAAGGCGCGTGGCGTCGCCCAGCGCCGGGTGAATTCCCACACTTCCGCCGAGCACGAATAACGGAGCATTTAGGATTAGCGACGTGTTGTAAATGGCATACGCCAGAGTGCGAGCCGCAAGCCGCAGAACTTCCTGCGCGAGCGGATTGGATTTCAGCGCATGGTCGAATATATCGGTAGCTACAGCATCTTTCGGCAGGGTCGTGGCATCCTTGCTCCAGCGGCTTTGCCACTGCGCCTTGACTCCTTCGCCGCCGACAATGGATTCAAGGGCACCGGGCTTGCCGCGCTCGACCAGTGCGCTCGATGTGCCAGGAACTAGCATATAGCCAATCTCTCCGGCTGTCCAGAAGCTGCCATAGTAAACCTCACCGTTCAGCACAATGCCAGCGCCGATTCCTGTTCCAATTGCCAGAAAAACGAAGTCGCTTGCGCCTTGCGCCAAGCCGGCCCGCAGCTCTCCAATAGCGGCCAGGTTCACATCATTGTCCACAAACGCCGGAACTCCAAATTCGTCTTCAATCATCTGGCGCAAGGGAACGTCGCGCCATCCCATCAGATACGATGTCGCAATCACGATACCTTCATCAACATTTGTAACGCCGGGCGCGCCAGCTGCAATTGCGCTCAGAGATTCAGGTCGTAGCGATGCCTCGCGCAAAAGCGCATCAATTCCCTCACGCATGAGGTGTAAAATCATCGTTGCATCCACTGTGCCAGTTGTTGAGGCTGACCATCGCCCGAGGATTGTGCCTGTTCTGTCCGCGAGAGCAAGACGCAAGCTGGTCCCGCCGATGTCTGCGCCAATCACATACTGCGAGCCTGCTTCCTGAGTGTTTGTGGAGGACGATAGTAGAATAGTGGAGCGTTCCTGTGACATTGCCTGCGATGCCTCGACGATCAGTTTCATGTCTATAGCTTGCCGGAGTACTGTGGTTCATGGACCATTGGCTGGGGTTCTGCGCTGATGCTCTCCAATTCTCGCCCCTTGGTTTCAGGCATGACAAAGCGCACAAACAGCAGCGTTACGATGCAGAAACCTCCGTAAATGGAGAAGGTCAGGCTGTTTCCAACACTGATCAGAGAGAGAAATGTAACCGAGACAAGAAAGTTGGCAGCGTTGGAGCCAAGTGTGGCGGCTGCAATTCCGCGTCCGCGCATTCGCAGGGGAAAGACTTCGGCGGCAATAATCCATGCGATTGGTCCCATGCTGAAAGCGAAGCAGGTGATGTACAGCATTAGGCAAGCGGTCGCAATGATGCCAAGCAAGGATCCGAGAGCTGCCTGGTAATGAAAGGAGCCGGAGAGCAGAAAGAGCGAGAGAGTCATGCCGCCAACGCCCCAATAAAGCAGTGGCTTTCGACCAACACGGTCAACCAGTACCAATGCGATCACGGTGGCGAGCACATTGACCACGGCGACCAGTAGGGTCGCAAAGATAGCGCCCTTGTCCGACCCGATGCCGGCCAGCGAAAAGATTCGCGGGCCATAATAGATGATCGTATTGATGCCAGTGACCTGTTGCAGCACGGTGAAGCCGACGGCAATCAGAAGCGCCTTGCGCACAGCCGGCGTCCAGAGCGCGGCCCAGCGCTTTTCAATTTTGATCATCAGGCTGGCGCGAATCTCCGCCAGCAGAAGGTTGGCTCCAGTTTCATCGGTATAGGAGTTCAGGACCGCGCTTGCTTCCTCTGGTCTGCCGTGCGCCATCAGCCAGCGCGGACTCTCGGGAACGGTAAGGACTAATAGAAGAAAGAAGATGGCGGGCGCGGCTCCCAAGCCGAACATCAGCCGCCAGGCATGTTCTCCGGCGAGCCAGTAACCGGTCAGATCAGCCAGTGCGATTCCAATCGTCAGGGCAAACTGATACAGGCCGATGAGCTTTCCGCGGGATTGCGGCGGAGCAAGTTCAGCAACATATATAGGCGCTGTCACCGAGGTGAATCCGACAGCAATTCCCAACAGCAATCGAGCCGCGATCAGGGTAAAAACATTCGGCGCGAACGGAGCAAGAAACGATCCCGCGATGAAAATTACGCCGCCCCACACCAGAATAGTGCGCCTGCCGAGCCGGTCGGCAAGAGTTCCACCGGCAACCGCACCGATCATGGCGCCGGCTGTAACAACACTCACCACAAGCGATTCCATCTGGGTCGAAAGGGAGAATGTGCTGCGCACAAAGATCAGCGCGGCGGCAATGATTCCCATATCGTACCCGTACAGAATGCCACCCAGGCCGGCGATCAGGGAGACTTTCCAAATAAACAGGCGGTTCACACTTGGGCGTGCAGTCAATCTCGTATCTGTCAATTAATCTCCCTTGCGGCGGCAACTTAGTGAGGCCGGACTCTATCGCCATTAAAGCACTTTTGCAGCATTCATTACAAATGGACGATCATCGGCAATGATCAGGGAAGCTGATCGGTTGCGGGCGCGGCGATATGGTAGTCTTCATGCAGAGGTTTCCACCGCTTTGAGTTGATTTTTAACTCATATATTCAAGCTGGATTTCTCCTCTACTAAAAGATACAACTTCCATAAATCCCCTTCCTGCATGAATGATGCGGGAAGCTAAAGTGTGAAGCGTTAAGAGGCGCAAGGAGACTCGATGGAACCGACTACCAACCGTTCGCCCCGCTGGATCAATGGCATTGAGCCGGCCAAGGAACTGCTTACAGCCACCGGAACACAGATTCTGGAGATCGAGTGCCGTGAACAACCAGGCAAGCTGCGCGAACTGATTCGAGCCTACGCGGGCGATCCTGCCATTCGCGCGCAGTTGCGCAAACTCCGCGAACTGGACTCGAAGCGAGGGCCAATCCTGTTTCTTGGCATGGGAGCTTCCATCTGCTCGGCGATCAGCGGAGCCGTCTTTCTGCAGACCCACGGAAGGCCATCGTTCGCATTGGATGCCGGCGAATGGCTGCACTATGGGACGGCGGTTCGCGAGGACGCCGCACTCTCGATTTTGCTGACCACATCGGGAGAAAGCGCGGAACTGGTAGAGCTAATCAAAACTAACAATGGAGCGCTGGCCCTTATTTCAAATAATGCCGCCAGTGCCTGCTGGGGCTTGGCTGAGAACCGTTTGCCGATACTGGCTGGTCCCGAGTATGGGAACGCCACCAAGACTTATACCAATGCGACGGCCGCCGCCATCATCGCAGCGGCAGAGATGCTCGACCTTCCCTGGCAGAAGGATGCTGAAGCGGCGGCCGAGGCATTCTCGGCCAGTCTCGACCGCATCTTTGCTCTACGCGGCAGGATGGAAGAGTTCTGTCGAGGCGCGGCCAACACCGAGATTATCGGGCGCGGCGCAGCTTACGGCGGAGCCGTGATGAGCGCGCTGTGCATTCGCGAGATGAGCGGACACCGCGCCGCCGCCCATACGGGCGCAGGTTTTCGCCACGGCCCGAACCTGGACGTGGATGCATCGCACGTGGCCATCATCTTTGCCCTGGGGCGCGTTGCTGAACTGGGCGTCAAACTGGCCAAGGAATGCAACCGGAAGGGCGGCAAGGTGGTGCTGGTTTCCGAGCAGGATCGCGAACCTGGTGAAAGGCTCTTCGCGGTCCGGGTCGATGCGGTCGCGGAGCCGTGGGAGGGTATCACCTCGCTGCTGGTTCCGCAGGCGCTGACGCTGGCCATGGTGGAGCGAAACGGCTGCCGCCTGCCGCCTCGCTTCCAGTACGGAGTGATGGAGCAGTAACAAGCATCGCGGGGTTGGCGGCCTGCGTTATCGCTTGTTTCCCAGCCACAGCAGCGCATCCTCGAAGAGCTGATTCTGCTCGGCGCTGGTAAAAATCTTGTCGCCGTGGCCCATGTTGATATAGATCATTCGATACTTCGTATGGGTCCACATCACGGGAACATCACCGCCGGTGAGTGTGTCCTTGAGTCCCAGCGGGAAGTTGGATGGGTCAAGCGTCAACAGTACCTTTACGTCCTTGTTGGCGCGGGGATTGGGCTGCCAGCTATACCACTCGTTGTCGGGCGAGAGAAAATGCGCTGGCAGATGGCGGGTGACAGGATGGGTCTTATCGTCAACATCCAATATGGCGGGCAACGGGGGCCAGTTATTGCCGTAGAAAACCGTGCCGCCGAGAAACTGCACGTACCATGGCCAATGCGTGTCGCTGTCGTTGTAAGCGGCTCCGTGAAATCCAAGCCAGCCGCCGCCATGCTCCATGTACTGCTCAAAGGCCGCGCGCTGCGCTGCGCCATTCGGACTCTCGTTGAGCCAGAGAACCAGATCTACATTTTTCAGGCGCTCCGAATTCAACTCCTCCCAGTTCGTGGTGAATTCGAATTGAAAGTTGTCTCGCTTGGCCGCATCAGCAAAAAACTTCACGGCCCGCTCGGCAAAGTCTACGTGGTCGCGTTCGCTGTTGGCGGAGTAAAAGGCGAGAACGTGCAGCGGAGCCTTTTTCGACTGCGCGATTGCCGGCGTGAACGCCAGCGCGAGGATTGCTAGAGCGAAGATCAAGCGTCGAGTCATTGTTGGGCCGCCCATAGAATCGAATTGTGAAAGAGCGTCGTGAAGGCGCTGTTCTGGAAAAGTTCCGCATGATGGCCCATGAAGATATACACATTCTTGGCCTTCATGTGCTCATTGGTCCAGACCACCGGGTGGTCCCCCATCTTGATGGAAGTGGCGGGCGAGTAAGTGTTCTCGTCGACGCTTGCCAGTACGCGCACGTTGGGCCGGGGCGACTTGTCGTAGGTATACCACTCTTCACTTTCGATCACGAAGTGGCTGGCCAGATTCTTCATCACCGGATGTGCTGGCGCTTCCACAGTGACCGTTCCCGTTGCGAACGTGGGAATGTACTTTGTGAAGCGGATGCCGCCCATGAAGTTGGAGAACCACGGCCACATCGGGTAGCCATCGAATTCACCCAGCAGGGTCGCATGATGGAAGCCGATCCATCCGCCGCGCCCCTCCTCGATGTATCTTTGAAAGGCCGCCATCGCCGCGGGAGTCCACGCATAGGGAGGGTAATTCAGTTGAATGAAAAGGCGATACTGCGAGAGAAAGGCATCGTCGATCTTGCTGGTGTCTTCGATGTAGTCAACGGTAAAACCATCCGCAGCCGACTCGCGATCTAGCCACACTTTGGCGGCATCGACGAACGGCTTGTGGATACCGCCTTTTTCGGCGATTGCAACCACCTTGAACTTCTGCGGCGGTTGCTGCGCTGTAGCTATTCCGGCAAAGAGGCAGAAGGCGGCCGCAATAAGCGGCAAGAAGCGAACAAAGCGGAAAGCAGTTTTATATTTGCGCAACATGGAACACCTCGCATTGGCAAGCAATCTTCTCGCCGACGGCGTGAAATGTGGCCGTGGGCCGGAAGATCGAGGTATCCTCTTGCGCAAGCCGCCCGCAATGAGGATACTTAGTAATCAAGGTGAAGTATCTCATGAAAATCCGCTCTCAAACAACCAAAACCCGCGCCGAGCTCCAGACAATTCTTGCCTGGGGCATCCTGGCGGGCGCAATCGTCCTCCTGGCCCAGCCGGTGCTGGCCCAAAATCAGCCGGATGCGATAGGAGCTGGCCTGATCAACCCCCAGGCGATCGCGTTCAGCCCGTCCACCGGCAAAGTCTACGCGGTGGACACCAGCCACGGCGCGGTTCAAATCTACAACGACGCTCTCCAGACCGCGCATCGCGTTCTGGTTGGAGCTGGACCAGTCTCGATCACCATGAACACGGTGACGGGCAGGGTTTATGTCGCCAATGCGGGCGACGATATGGTGAGCGTACTTGACGGAGCCACCGACGCTGTCGTAGCCACGGTTCCCGTCGGGGGCCATTCCTACTCGATAGCAGCCAATTCGGTCACCAACAAAGTCTACGTCTCTCATACCTGGAGCGATCAGACCAGTGTGATTGACGGCGCGACCAACACGGCCTCCAGCTTGAAGACCGGTTCGATTGATCTGATCGCGGTCAATCCTGGAACGAACTCGATTTACCTGCTCGGCTATGAGGGTGGCACGGTGAAGGTGCTCGACGGCACGCTACAAACGACAACTACCAGGGAAGCGGGAATGCACGCTTGGGGAATGACCTTCAACGAGAAAACCGGGAAGCTGTACGTGGCCCGACTGGGAACGGGCGATGTGGCCGCATTGGACGGCGCATCTTCCGCGATCTCGATTCTTCCCGCCGGACATACCCCCTGCGCGATCGCGGTCGATGCCAAGACAAATACCGTTTATGTCGCCAACTATGCGGGCAACAACGTATCGGTGATTGATGCCACGAATCGCCGCATCGTGGCCACGGTGCAGGCCGGAAGCCGCCCCCAGGCGATTGCCTTCGATGCAAAGAGCAATCTTGTTTTTGTGGCGAACACGCTGGGCAACAGCGTCACCGTCATCGACGCGGCGAATTACGCAGTTCTAGCCACGCTGCCCGCCGGGAATAAGCCGTATGCGCTGGCCGTAGTTCCCGGCTCCGCCCGGCTCTATGTGGCCAACGAAGACAAAGACAGCGCGTCCACAATCGTCGATCTCAGCGGGATTCGCAAACCCGTTCAATAGAGTGACAGCGCGTTTGTCCCTCGTGTACCAGTGGCTTCATCGGCAGGGTTATTACGCTGCCGATGAAGCCACTGGCAATTTCAATTTAACGAGCGTTTCTCTCTGCCTGCTTGACGGACTTATACATACTGTCCAGTAAATCCTGCTTCTTTCCGTCGTAGTCTTGCGATAACTCCCACATGAAAACTCCGCCCAGATTTCTGACCTCAAGCGCATAGGCGACTTTTCTGGCCGTCGAAGCGGGATCGTCATAGGTGATAAAGCCCGGCGTGGAATTGGCATGAGCCAGGTAGGGCGCCATCGCCACTGGGTCCAACGCTTGAACCCATCCACCCATGTTGATACGCGGCTTTATATAGGAGCCATATTCCCGGCTCTGAACGGTTTTCTCGCAGTTGCAAGGACTATGCAATTGCGCCACGGGAAATTCGTATCCATAGAAGGCCGTTCCCAGATTGATCTTCTCCGGGGGCACGCCCAGCTTGTTCAGATAGAGGTTCATGCTGTCGTCGATGCTGCCGTCGCGGCCAGGATCGTTCTCGTTCAAGAAGAGCGGGGAGTTATGGCCGGAATGAGTGGTCCACGGACCGTGAAAGTCGTAGGTCATCACGTTGAAGAAATCGACAATAGGAGTCAGATGAGCGAAATCGAATTCGCCCCAATGCCCTGGCTCGGAAGGAGTGGCGGTCGATAGCAGATACTGCGGGGCGGGCAGCGCATCGCGCAGGGCCTGCATCAGCAGAACATTATTGGCTACGTCCGTCTTCCCCTCGGGAACCTCCCAATCAATGTCCACGCCGTCGTAGTTGTACTTGAGTACAAACTCCTTCAGATTCTTGGCTAGCAGGGTGCGCTTGGCGGCGTCCGCGGCAATCTTGCTGAAGGCCGACGCCGGACCCTGCACGCAAACCAGCACGCGCACATGGGCCGCATGAGCCTTGGTGATCAGCTTGGCTTCAAGGGCGTTGGGGGAAATCTGAATGGATCCATCTCCGGCCGGATCGACAACCAATGCAACATGGATCAGGTGCGTGAGCTTCTTGTAGGGAATGTTATCCGCTGAGTAAGCGGGAACCTTGCTCCGATCCTGGTAGAAATAATAAGCGAGTAATCGCTTGTGAGCCGGAGCGGCTGGTTGTTGCGTCTGCGCGTTGAGCATCATTCCAGAAGCTAACAGAACCACGGCAAACGCCGCGCTGATAAAGCTATTCGAAAATTCCGCAATGTGGCCGGAACCTGCCGTCAAACTCATCTTCCTTGAGTTACAAATCACGCTGTACTCCCTTTCCTATCGAACCCAAATGCATTTCATTCGGATTACTTTTCCGATAATACGCCGACGATCTCCCTACGCAGGTCAACAGTGCTTCTGACCGAGTGCAATAGCAAGAAGGAAACCCTCTGCGGCCTCGTTACTAATTAATTATCTGCAAGGTTTTGAGAATCTTTAGGGGGGGTGGGGGGGGGGGGGGGAAAAAACGGGGAATGGGGAACGGGGGGGGGGGAATAAAAACGCCCGTGCCTTTTGGGGGGGGTAATGCTTCCATGGGGCCCTTCTGTTGGGGAAGGATTTGGAAGATTTTTGGTTGCGTTTGCC
>Ga0181520_10008383_pt1 | contig 14730 bp, 14 predicted proteins | sample PEATcosm2014_Bin_29_FD_132451 | JGI IMG/M metagenome (GOLD analysis project Ga0181520, IMG submission 132451) | Peatland microbial communities from MTU Mesocosm Facility, Houghton, MI, USA - PEATcosm2014_Bin02_30_metaG | ecosystem: Environmental > Terrestrial > Soil > Wetlands > Peat | place... | reverse complement strand
CGATTTGAATCCAGAAGCGTTGGTCAGTGCTTGCCTGGACGATTTGAACTCCTTCCGTTCCGGATAGCCTCTGCTGGACGATCTTACGATCATGGCGATTCAGCGCACGCATTGATGGTGGAAGCAATCAGCATATCCGCCTGCACTTTTGTTCCGCCTACCGGGGTTTGCAAAACATCGTGACAATTACGTCCGTAGCGCGGGCATCTTGCCCGCTGTCTCGGGAGCGTCCCGCTCCCGTCGGGGTGGGGGCAGGATGCCAACGCCCCAGCGGGCGAGAGGCCCGCCCTACCAAGAATGCTTCACCTTGACTTCCTGCTTTCAATTCTGCATTCTCCCCACGGATTACCGTGAGAGTCATCATTCTGCTCAACCCTACCGCGAAGCGAGGCAAGGCGCGCGTACTGCTCGAACGCGCTCTCAAAGTCTTCCGCCGTGAAAACGTTCAATTCGATGTCCGTGAAAGCCAAAGCTCCCAGCACCTGACGGAGCTGGCGAAAACGGCGCGCGAAGAAAAACCTGACCTCATCGTTTCCGCCGGAGGCGACGGCACGCACCACTACGTCATCAACGGACTTTTCGGATCGGAGGTTCCCCTGGGGTTGTTGCCCATGGGTACGGGCAACGATTTAGCCAACGGCGTAGGCCTGCCGATGGACGTAGAATGCGCGGCGGCGGCGCTGCTGAAGGGTCGAGTGCAGGAGATCGACGTCGCCCGGGCAGGAGCGATGATTTACGGCTGCATCGCCGGGGTAGGATTTGACTCCACCGTCACCCGTTACGCCAACGAGCACGCACACTGGCTGAGGGGGCCGCTCGCTTACACGTGGTCGCTCCTTTGCTGCATGTCCGAATATCGCCCAAAGCAGCTCGAAATTATTACGGACGGTGAGTCCTTCTCCGGCGATGTAGTGTTTGCGGTGGTGGGCAACAACGTTTCCTACGGGGGTGGCATCCAGCTCGCATCCCGTGCGAAGCTTAACGACGGACTCTTGGATATCTGCGTCGTCCCCTACATGAGCCGCCTCGAGCTGCTGCGGTGGGTTCCTCGTGCCTACCGCGGTGAACATTTGCAGCACCCGCGAATTAAATATTTTCAGGCCCGCACGATCACCTTGCGCTCAGCTTCACGGATGGAGTTGTTTGGCGACGGCGAGTTCTTGCAGGAATTGCCTGCCACGATTGAAGTCGTCCCGCGCGCCCTACGCGTGATTGCTCCGGGGCTCGCGCATTGACACAGAAATGCTGGGTGTTTGTATACTAGACAAACCCGCTTCGTTGAGGTCTGGAGCACGTTAATTCGGGAGGCATCCGATTTGAACGCAAGGAGACCCGCACATGCCGCAGAAGGATAGTAGACGCTTGAGGATCGGCGTCCTGGGTGCGGGGCAGATTGCGCAGGCGGCTCACTTTGAGAGCTGTACCAAGGCGCGCAATGCTGAGCTGACCGCCATTTGCGACGTCGCTCGCGATCTTCGCGAGCGCATGGCCATCGTTCACGGCGCCGAAAATACTTTTTCCGATTACGACGCGATGCTGGCGGACCCGGCGATTGACGCGGTGATTATCGCCACCGCGGACGCGTTTCACGTGCCGGCTTCTTTGCAGGCGCTCGCGGCCGGAAAACACGTCCTCTGCGAAAAGCCCATCGGAGTAACGATTGAAGAGACAGAGGCGCTTAAGGAAGCCGTCGTTCGCTCCGGGAAGGTACTCCAAGTGGGACACATGAAGCGCTTCGACGCCGGGATCCAGTCCGCCAAGGCATTCATCGACACCGAAATGGGAGATCTGATCGCCCTCAAGGCTTGGTACTGCGACAGCACCCATCGCTATTCCATGACGGATGCCGTCCAGCCGCTGATCGTTACGAGCGCCAACGCAAGGAAGCCCGCCACGAATCCCAAGGCGAATTTGCGCAAGTACTATATGCTGGCCCACGGATGCCACCTGATCGATACCGCGCGCTATCTTGCCGGCGACGTCACCGCGGTCCGGGCTCGCCTATCGGAGCGGTCCGCAATCTGGTGTTGGTTTGTCGATGTCGAGTTTGCCAGCGGCGCTCTCGGCCATCTCGACCTCACAGTCGCCGTGCGAATGGATTGGCACGAAGGCTTCCAGATTTACGGCAAGAATGGGAGTATCGCCGGAAAGATATTTAATCCTTGGTATTACAAAACCAGTGAAGTGGATATTTTTCGCGAGTCCGACGGCTCGACCCACCGCGTTCTGGGGGCTGACGGGCACTTCTACCGCCGGCAGGTGGAGGGCTTTGCCGACGTCATTCTGAACGGCGCGCCGCAGATTGGCGCCACCATTGACGACGGCATCGCTTCGGTACGAGGCATGGTGGCGATCGCCCGCTCTGTCGAAACTGGGCGCCGCATTGCGCTGGCGGATGTCTTGGGAGGCGTCTGATGCGGCTGGGCATTTTCGCGAAGACTTTCCCGGGAAACAGTCCCGGCAAGGTGCTGCGGGCCGCGGCAGCCGCGGGATACTCCGTGGTGCAATACAACATGACTTGCTCTGGCTTGGCATCGATGCCAGATGCGATCCCAAGTGACATCGTGAGGGCCGTCGCTCGCGCCGCGGCAAAAAGCCAAATCACCATTGTCGGACTCTCCGGCACTTACAACATGATCCATCCGGATCCCAAGGTCCGGGCGAAAGGCCACGAGCGGCTGGCGAAGCTGGCTGCGGCTGCAGCCGGGATGAAGACCAACCTCATCACCCTTTGCACCGGTACACGCGACCCGGACGATCAGTGGCGCCACCATTCGGAGAACAGCGGCGTGGCCGCTTGGCGCGACCTGCTGGCATCGATGGAGGTCGCCGCCAAAATTGCAGACGAGCATGACGTTTACCTCGGCATTGAGCCGGAACCGGCCAATGTTGTCAGCTCCGCCCGCAGCGCGCGGCGACTGCTTGCCGAGATCCAGAGCCCGCGCCTGAAAATCATTCTCGATCCTGCCAACCTGTTCGAAACTGCGCCGCTCAACGAGCAAAAACGGCTCGTGGCGGAAGCGATCGACCTACTGGCCGACAGGATCGTCCTGTGCCACGCCAAAGACCGCACCGAATCAGGAGACGTTGTCGCTGCCGGCAAGGGTGGCCTTGATTTTCCCTACTTTTTCGCCTGCTTGAAGGCCGCCCATTTCGATGGTGCGATGGTGGCTCACGGCCTCGCCGCGGAGGAGGCGCACGGGGTGGCGTGCTTCCTCGCTGTTGGCATGGAACAGGCAGGCTTCAAGGTGGAAACCGCATGAGCACAGGGCCAGCGCGGTTGGTCCGGCACGGCCTGTCCCTTCACGTCGATGACGAGGGAGGTTCCGGCTCGCCCGTCATTTTTCAGCACGGTCTCTGTGGGGACGCGGCTCAGACACGTGAGGCGTTCCCGAGCCATTCCCGATTTCGTCGCCTCACCCTGGAATGCCGGGGACATGGTCAGTCGGAGGCGGGCGATCCGAAAGAGTTTTCCATTGCGACATTCACGGATGACATTGTCGCTTTGATTGAAAGTCTGGATGCGGGTCCTGCCGTCGCGGGTGGTATTTCCATGGGCGCCGCAATTTCGTTGCGGCTCGCCGTCAAGAGGCCCGATCTGGTTCGAGGTTTGATCATGGCGAGGCCGGCCTGGGTCACAGCTGCTGCACCTGCGAACATGGAGCCCAACGCCCTTGTGGGCGCCCTCTTGACCCGCTATCCGCCGGAGGAAGCTCACCGGATCTTCCAGCGGAGCGACATCGCAAAGCACCTGTCTCAGGTTGCGCCTGACAACTTGAAATCGCTCGAGGGTTTTTTCGAGAGGCAAGCCTATGAAGTGACCGCCGCGCTCTTAACGAAAATCTCCGCTGACGGGCCGGGCGCGAGCGAGGCGGAAGTTCGCGCGCTGGCCATCCCGACCCTGGTTATCGGCACCGACCACGACTTCATTCACCCGCTCTCCTACGCCCAGACCCTCGCGCACCTCATCCCAACAGCGAAGTTCAAAGCCATAACATCAAAGGTGGTCAGCAAAGAGCTCTACGTGTCCGACTTTCACGCCGCCGTAACGCAATTCTTGGGGGAATGTCTGTAATGCCTGAAAAGACGGCACGGTGGATCGACGCGCTTCCCACGAACCGCCTGATTGGCGAATTCTCGGTTTGGTCCGCCGACCTCGCCAATCTTTCCGCCGAGTTGAAGCGCATCGCGGGCCACGCCGAGGTTCTGCATGTGGACGTCGCGGACGGCCATTTCGCGCCGGCGCTGCTGTTTTTCCCCGACCTGGTGGCCGCTCTGAAAAGAACGTCAGACATTCCCATTCACGTTCATCTGATGGTGACCGACTCGATTCTTCTTCCCCAGATCGAACAATTTGCCGAGGCCGGCGCCGCGCTCATCAGCGTGCATGCTGAAAACGTTTTGGCGCTACGAGCCCTGGACCTTCTGGATTGGCTCGGCCTGCCTGCGGGAATGGTGTTGCAAACTGAAACCCCGGTCGAGGTGCTGACGCCCTTGCTTCCACGCTTGCGCTTCGTCACTCTATTGGGAACCGCGATTGGCGTTAAGGGCGCGGGCCTCGACGAAAGAGCCTGTGTTCGGCTCCGTGAAGCCAAACGGCTTATCCAGGCCGCGGGTCTCCCGCATCGTGTCGTGCTGGCGGCAGATGGCGGAATTCGCGAACACACGGTGCCTCTGCTACGGCAGGCCGGCGCGGAAAGCGTTGTGCTGGGGTCGCTCGCTTTCGGCGCACCCGACCTTGGCGAACGCATGGCCTGGCTCCATAATCTGGCCGCTTCCTGAGGACTGCGAAATATAGTGAACATTACGTCCGTAGCGCGGGCAGGATGCCGCCGCCACAGCGGGCGGGACCCCGATTCATCGGGGCAGGCTGCCCGCGCTACGAAAATCCCTAGGCCGTCGTCGCGTGGCTCAATGATTGGGCCGCGAGCGCTTGGGCAACCGGTTTGACGGTCGCCATTCGGTCGGCTGTAAGGTTGGAAACGAAGGGGGGTAGGGGGCCGGTTTCGGCGATGCCGGCGGCCTCCACGGCGGCGTGCAGCACGGGCGCAGGACCCCAGGCGTCGCGCAAGTCCTCAAGGGGCAGAAAGGGCGCGCGCAACGATTCTGCTGCAGCGCGGTCTCCCCGCTTGCAGGCCCCGAAGAGCGCTTGCGTCAATGCCGGGGCAATGCAGCCGGACCCTGTGGTGAATCCCGGGAGGCGCCAACCCAGCATGTGAATTACAGCGGGCCGCTCGCCGATGCCGCTTACTACACGACGACGGTCGACGCGCGCCACCAGTCCCGCAAGGTAATCGTCCCCGGCTGGGTCCTTTCGCACGACAGCGTACTTGATGGCGCAACACACGCCGCTCTCCACCAAGCGGCCCAAGGCCTCCAGGCCTGCGGCACGGTCGGCTCCGAAGCCCAATTCATCCTTCAGGTAAAGGGTCAGCGGCATGCCCGCCGCGTCCGAGAATTCGCGCAGGCCGCGTTCGAGGCCGGCAGCGTCGCGTGGGTCGTTACACGGGAGCACCATGGCGCAGGGGAATCCGTGGCGGCGCAGCAAGGGGGCTTGGTCCATCAGACGGCCGTAGGAGGGTCCCGCGCTCGGGATGCACCACAGATGGTCGGGCAAATCCATCAGCCACGCCAGAAGCTCTTCATATTCCCCGAGAGTAAGGTGATACAAAAAGGCGTTTCCGCCAAACAGCAAACGCGTGATGCCCGCCGCCGCGAGATGAGCGACAATGCGGCTGGAGGCACTGAAATCGAGGGTGCGCTTCGCGTCGTGCCGGCGAGCGAGCGGCGGAACGGGGAATACGCCCTGCAAGTCGTCGAGGGTGATGGGGGCGGTGCGCATTAGATCCTCTGCGTCAACGGGCAACTACATGATGGGTCAACGATACGTCAAGGCAGGAAGATCAACCCGGCCCGATTCATTTGGACGGCTTGAGAAGCGTGAGGTTCAGCACCAGGGTCCAGCGCGTGTCAATCGAGCTCACCTGCCGAAGTTCGGAAGACAATCCGTTGTAGCTGGCCTGAATTGTATAGTCGTGGTCGAAGCGGAGGTCGGTGAACTGGTACTTCCCGTCTTTTTGCGAGTAGATATCCAGTACCTTCTTGGTTTGGAGATCCTTCAGTTCCACCATGGCGCCCTGAATAAAGGTCTCTCCGTCGTCCATCACCACGCCTGTGACCGTTCGCGACGTGGGCCTCTGATCCTTCGCCCACGTAGCAGCGACTCCCAAAAGCAAAATCCCTCCCGCGAACGCGAGAGTGAGCGCCGCCAATTTCTTGGCTCGGCGGAGAGATTTCCATCCGCGAGGATGGCCGCCGAAACATAAACTGCCGGTCAGATTGCGGAAGCGCCTATCACCAGGTCCCATCTTCCTCTTCTTCCCCTTCCCCACTGGAAATCACGTCGAGTTCCACCGGGTTGGTGTTCACGACTTCCAGCTCTGCTCCGCAGTCCGGGCAATCCAACTTCGCCCCTTCTTCGACGTCGTCTTCAATTTCAATCGTCGCCTCGCATTCAGGGCAGTGAGCCATGGTCTATCCTCCCCTAAAGAACTTCGGTTTCCCCACACAAAAGTCTATTCATTTCCTCCGATGATGTCCAGCGGCAGAAGCGATTCATTTTGGATTTTAGATTTTGGATTTTCGATTGGGATTCGATTGACGCGCTGCGCTTTGTCGAAGGGAAGGACGAAGGACCTGTTGGTTCGGCCAATCCGACATGCAATTGGCTCTTCCCAATCATACTCTCGGCACGATAACCTTGTTTTCCGCTGAATTGTTCCAGGAAATTTGAACTCGCGAGGTGTGCCATGAGCGACATTCATCGATTCGCAACGCTGGCTGTCCATGCAGGCGAAGCCCCCTGCAAGGCCACGGGGGCTGTCGACACTCCCATCTATCAGTCCACCACATTCGCTGCCGCGGATTCTGATGAAATGGCCGCGCAGTATGCGGGAGAGAGACCGGGGTACACCTATACACGTTATGGGAACCCGACAATCCACGCGCTCGAAGAGAAACTTGCAGCGCTCGAAGGCGGGGAAGCGGCGCTGGCTTTCGGGTCGGGCATGGCGGCAATCTCTTCCGCGATTCTGGGATATGTGAAAGCCGGCGACCACGTGGTTGCGGCCCGGTCCCTTTACGGCGCGACCTACGATTTTCTCAATCGCGTACTTCCCTCCCTGGGCGTCTCGGCAACGTTTGTGCCATCGACGCGCTCCGAGGATTTCGAGAAGGCGATCCAGCCCAATACTCGCTTGATTTACCTCGAGACACCCAGCAACCCCGTATTGGATATTCTTGACCTTGCCGAACTCGCCCGAATCGCCCATGCGCACAAGATCCCGTCCATGGTCGACAACACCTTTGCCTCACCGGTCCTTCAGCAGCCTCTCAAGCTGGGCAATACGGTCGTCGTTCACGCTGCCACCAAATACCTGTGCGGGCACGGTGACGCGATGGCGGGCGCCGTGATCGGCCCCAAGGAATATATCAAACATCTCAACCTCAACGTCCTGCGCGATTTTGGCGGGGTCATCAGCCCTTTCAATGCCTGGCTCATCCTGCGAGGCATTCACACCCTTCACCTGCGCGTGCCCGCCCAGTGCGCCAACGCACAAAAGATTGCCGAGTTCCTGGCCCAACATCCCAAGGTGGAACGCGTCAACTACCCGGGCCTGCCACACCATCCCGGGCACGAACTGGCTCGCCGGCAAATGCGGGCGTTCGGCGCCATGATGAGTTTTGAGGCGAAGGGGGGATACGAGGGGGGCAAGCACGTCATGGATCGCGTGAAGATTTTTCTTCGCGCCGCCAGCCTGGGCGACACGCGCTCTCTGATCGTACACTCGGCATCCACCAGCCACCGCGCCGTGCCGCCCGAGCAGCGGCAGGCCATCGGCATCACCGACGGTTTGGTGCGCGTGTCGGTTGGAGTCGAAGCCGGGGAGGACCTGATCGAGGACCTCGATCAAGCGCTGGCGGGGTGAATCCTCGGGGGCGCCAAAACGGTCCCATGGATGTAATTTCCACTGGTGGCATCAGACAAATCAAAATAGGTTACGCGCGAACGGGTATAAGATGTCGCAAGAGGACCCACTCATGCTCCGGCTCATTTCGCTCGTATTGGTCGCCTATTCTTACTTCGTGATCCAAACCAGCCTTCCCAAGCTTCCGGCGCGCATGCCGACGCACTTCAATGCCGCCGGCGTGGCCGACGGATGGGGAAGTCCCGGCATCCTGTGGGTCCTCTTCGGCGCGCAGGCTCTCACTTGCGCCATTTTCCTGATGGTGCCTTACATCGGCCAACGATTCCCCGGGGCGATTCATTTCGGCTCGCGCCGCATCAACGACTTCCCCCCCGCTCAACGCGCGAAGGTGATCCCAATGCTCAATGACATGGCCGCATGCATGAGCATCATGATGAACTTATTCTTCGTCCTTATGCTCCACGAGGTCATCGAGGCCGCTACACAGCCGATACCCCGCATTCATCCACTCTTCCCGCTCGTGCTTCTGGTGGGAGGCATGCTTGGCGTCATGGTGTATTACCTTCGGCGAATCGGCCATCTGGCCAATAACCCTGACGCCGTCGACCCACCCGGCGCTCTCACGCCTTGACCTGCTCCGCCACTGCCACGGCGAATTCCTGGGTCGTATTCTTCCCGCCGAGATCGGGTGTGCGCACGCGGCCGTCGGCCATCACCGCTTTCAACGCGGTCATCACGCGCGCGGCCGCTGCGGCTTCGCCCAGGTGCTCCAACATCATCGCCGAAGCCCAGATGGCGGCGATGGGATTGGCAATCCCCTGGCCCTCAATGTCGGGCGCGCTGCCGTGGACGGGCTCAAACACCGGCGGTCCGTGGCGCTCCACAGGATTGATGTTGGCGCTCGCGGCTAGTCCCAGGCTACCCTGCAAAGCGCCTCCCAAATCCGTGAGGATGTCGGCGAAGAGGTTTGAACCCACCACCACGTCAAGGCTTTCCGGATGAGTGATCATGCGTGCGGCAAGTGCGTCCACGTGATAGTTTGCCACCTGAACGTCGGGAAAATCGCTCGCCACCTCGCGAACGACTTCATCCCATAACACCATGGTGTATTGCATGGCGTTAGATTTGGTGGCGCTCGCCAGGCGTTTGCGCGGCCGGCGCTGGGCCTGCTGAAAGGCGTAACGGACCACGCGCTCAACGCCTTTGCGCGTGAACACCGACTGCTGAATGGCAACTTCGTCCGCCGTGCCGCGCTTGAAGCGGCCGCCCACCCCCGCATACTCGCCTTCGGAATTTTCGCGAACGAAGAGCATGTTGATGTCTTCCGGGCGTTTGCCGCGCAAAGGCGATTCGATGCCGGGCAGAATCTCCACCGGCCGCAGGTTGACATAGAGATCGAACTCAAACCGAATGCGCAGCAAAAGCTCGCGGAGCGAAATATGGTCGGGCACCGTAGGATGGCCAATGGCGCCGAGCAGGATCGCGTCGAACGGCCGCAGCGTCTCCAGCCCATCCTCCGGCATCATCCGGCCTTGGCGCAGATAGTATTCGCAACCCCAGTCGAACGGTTTGAACGAAAGGGTGAATTCCTTTGCCGCAGCGAACAGAACCAGGACCGCGGCGGGTATGACCTCCTTGCCGATCCCGTCGCCGGGAAGCAGTGCGAGACGGTAGTTTTTCATATTGGGCTCGATTCTTAATGTGGTATGGCCATCTCGGCAATGATTTTACACGGGAAACACGCCCCTGCGTTGATCCGATCATCTGATCTTCATGACACAAGCACGCTTCTCCCAAAGTATAATCCGACCGATGGGGAAAATTCAGCGGTTGTTAATTGGTACAATCCTGTGTTACTTCCTGGCCGCGATCTGGACCTGCTATGGCCAGGAACCAGAGAACATTCGCTACCCACGAGTCCCGCAAGCGGTGATCCTTTCGCTCACCCGGAAACACTATCCCGGCATTTCGCGAGCGCTTTCCACGGTGGGATTCGAAGTGCGTGAGGTCGCCGCGGAGGGCATCGAATCATGGCAACGGGAGCGGCTCCCGCTACTGATTATTCCTGAGGGCGAAGGGCAGCAACTTTCTCCCGCGCTTGTGCAGACGATCCTCCGCGACGTTGAGGGAGGAATGCCGCTGCTGCTGGATGGCTCGACACCCTTGGCGGAGGAGTTGGGGGTCAAGGCCACGGGCACGCGCGGCGAGATGAAGCATTATGATTGGGAAGACTACGCTCAAGACTCCGTGGAACTCCCGCACCGGTTGGCTTACCCCAACATCAAAGTGGGCGCCGCATTTAAAGTCTTGGCAAACAACTCCAGGTTCCCGGTAATCGTCTCGGGCAGCCGCGGGCAGGGGCGGTTCATTTACAGCGCGATTCCTCTCGAACCCCGGGAGGGAATGGTCTTCCAATACCTGCCATTTCTGGCGCAGGCGATTGCCGATGAGCTGCACATCGTCCCAGCGCTCGCCGCGGACAATCTCTGCGTCTATATCGACCCTGGAAGCGATCCCCAAGACGACCCGGCGGTGATCGTGGCGCAACTGAAAAACTGGTCTGTGCGCGAAGTCCATCTTGGGGCTTTTTACGGCTCGGAGGGATTCAAGACGTTTACGCCGCGCTTTATCACCGCGGCTCATCGGGAAGGGATCGCCGTGTACGCCTGGATGGAATACCCCATGGTCAGCCAGGAGTTCTGGGACCAGCACCCGGAATGGCGCGAGGTGACGGCCAACGGGCGCCCGGCGATCATGGATTGGCGCCCTAATATGGCGCTCGAAGATCCCGCCTGCTTCCAGGCTGTGGCGGAACTCACGCGTCGGATGGTGCTCGACTACGACTGGGACGGTGTGGATTTTGCCGAATTGTACTTCGAGGGAATGCCGGGAATATTCAAACACCCGAAAGACTTCACTCCCATGCATCCGACATTTCGGCAAATGTTCGAGCAGCGCTACGGAGTGGACCCGCGCAAAATGTTCGAGCGCCTGTCGTCATCGTATGGGCCGCGGAACCCGAAGGTCGCGAGCGAACTGCAAAACTTTCGCGTGGAGCTGATCACCCAGTTGACGCAAAAGTTTTTGGAAATTCTGGCGTCCTGCCAGACCCAGAAACCTTACTTTCAGACGACCCTCACTTTCATTGACGCGTTGCGCGATCCCACCGTGACCGAGCGGTACGGCGTTGATCCGGCTCGTCTGCTGGCGCTGCAAAACAAGTATGGCTTCGGCGTCGAGATCGAGGATCCCTACACCGTGTGGAATTCCAGCCCCGACCGCTACAGGGCTATTGGGGAATACTACCGGCCCCGGCTCCAACCAGGTTCACCATTTTCCCTCGATGTTAACGTCGTGGACAGAATTCCGTCGGGAACGCCGCTCAATCGGCCGCGTGGACTGGAGCTCTATGAATTGCTCGCCAATGTTGCCGCGAATGTCGATCTAATCACACTCTACGCGTACAACACGTTCTCTGCGGATGATATGCGGCTGGTCCCTTACGTTTTGGGCGCGCAACAGATGGCCGGCGGATCTGTAGAAGAAGGCACAATCCGGGCGCGGCGCCAACTCTTCTGGCGAACCAATACCCGCGGAAGAACGGTTTATCTCGACGGCCGTGAATGGCCGTGCCGGTCCGATTCACAAGTTCTGGTTCCCGCCGGCGAGCACAAAGTGTTGACGCTCCCCTCGACTGAGAATGCCGGCCAGAGCGCGCTGAACATTGAGGGCATCAATGGCACGATCATCGGGGCTGAACGGACCGGCCAACGCGTGAGACTTACCTATGAATCTCGCGGGCGCTGCTTTGTGCGGCTGAATCGAAAGCCCACCACCGTGAAATGTGATGGTTCGACTGGCATCGGCGAAGTCCTGAATAGGAGCGAGGGCGTGTGCCTGGTGCTTCCTCAGGGCAAGCACACCGTCGAAATGGAATAGTGTCCGACGGCCCAGCGAAGAGGCTGCGCTTCGTGACGCGGTTCACTCTTGCGTCGGGGCGCTCCCGCGAGTAGATTTAACGCGTGTCCAATCTGCGCCACAAATTCAACTTGTTCAAAAAAGGTGTTGCCATGAAAAAGCTGTTCCTCTTGATTCTTCTTTTCAGCTTGGGAGTGAGTACGGGATTTGGCCAGGCGGCGACGCGTTTCGCCATCGTCGGCCTTGACCACGATCACGTCTGGGACCGGATGCCCACGCTGCTCAAAACCCCTGGCGCAGAGTTGGTAGCCGTTTCCGACACGCACCCGGAACTGATTACGAAGGCGAAGGCGCTTGTCCCCGCGAGCGTGAAATTCTTCAGCGACTACACCGAGATGCTCGACCAGACGAAGCCTGAAGCCGTCATCGTGACAACGGTTAACAATCAGCATCTCGCCATCCTGCGGGCTTGCGCGAAGCGGCACATCCATTTCTTCACCGAGAAGCCCATGGCGGCGAGCGGCGCGGACGCCCGCGAAATGGCACGCGTGGCGAAGGAGGCCGGCATCAAGCTGATGGTGAACTACTGGAACACCTGGTCGCCAGCCACGCAGGAAGCCGCCGCGCGCATGAAGGCGGGCGAACTCGGCCCCATCCTGAAGATCATCGCCGAGTTTGGGCACGAGGGACCGAAGGAGATCGGCGCCTCGAAAGAGTTCAACGCCTGGCTCTACGATCCCAAGAAGAATGGCGCGGGCGCGCTGATGGATTTCGCCTGCTACGGAGCGAACCGGGCGATGTGGACGAAGGGGCTGCCGGAGCGCGTCTTTGCCTATTCACTCAAGCTCAAGACCGCCCAGCACAATGAGGTCGAGGACGACGCCGTAGTCGTGCTCGAGTACAAGGACGCGACCGCCATCCTGTTGCCCTCATGGGATTGGCCCTACAGCAAGGGCCAGGCAGAGTTCTACGGCCCCAAGGGAAGTTTTCTGGTGATGGGCGACGGACTGCTTTATCATCCCGCCCATAAAGACACAAACGTGAAGAATCCGGACGGCATGCCCGTGCCGGTGCATCCGCTCCCACCCAACGAAAAGGATGGCGTCGCCTATTTCGTGGACTGCATCCGGAATAACAAACCGATCGAAGACCCATCATCAGCAGAATTGAATGTGGGAGTGAATGAAATTATCGACGCGGCAATCGAATCCATCAGCACGGGGAGAGCGGTGAGCCTGAATCCGTAGCGCAGGGCCCGCTTTCCGGCCCTGCGGCTTTTCGAAAGGAAGCCTACGGTTCTTCCCTTGTAGCGCTACGAGCACCTCATGTCCAAGACATCCATGAAGAGCCGCAGGGCCGGAAAGCGGGCCGTGCGCTACGGACTGCTATTCAAAGCGGCTCGACGTCCACCCACGCGCGCTTCGACCACGACTCCAGGCCTTTTTCGGCGAGTTGCAGTCCCTTCGCGCCTTCCAGCAAATTCCAACGGAACGGCTCATCCTTCACGACGTGGCGGAGGAACAACTCCCATTGCCGTTTGAAGGCGTTCTCGTATACTTCCTGCTCGGGCACCTTTTGCCATCCGGTGAAATAATCGAGCGCGCTGGGGACGTCCGGGTCCCACACGGGCCGCGGGGTTGCGCCGTAGGGCTGAATCCAGCAGTCGCGCAACCCCGCCACCGCCGAGCCTTTGGTGCCGTCTACTTGAAGGGTAAGCAAGTCATCGCGCCGAACGCGCACGCACCACGACGAGCTGAATGGCGCGAGGATGCCGCCTTCGAGTTCGAACGTGGCGTAGGCCGAATCATCCGCGGTGCACTCATAGGGCTTGCCCTGTTCGTCCCGGCGGGCGGCGATGTGAGTTGTGCCGCGGCAGGATACGGCCTTCACCGGTGCGAAGAGGTTGTCGAGGACGTAGCGCCAGTGGCAGAACATGTCGAGGATAATTCCTCCGCCGTCCTCCTTGCGGTAGTTCCATGAGGGGCGCTGCGCAGGAATGGTGTCACCTTCAAAGACCCAGTAGCCGAATTCCCCGCACACGGAAATGATGCGTCCAAAGAAGCCGGTGTCGCGCAGCCGTTGCAGCTTCACGAGGCCCGGCAGCCACAGCTTGTCCTGAACCACGCCGTGCTTGATTCCGCGAGACTCCGCCAGCCGGTAGAGCGTGAGCGACTTTTCCAGAGTTTCCGCGACCGGCTTTTCGCAGTAAACGTGCTTGCCCGCGGCGATAGCTTTGCTGACCGCCGGGAAGCGCTGGACCGTCGTCTGCGCGTCGAAATAAATGGAATACTGCGGATCGGCAAGGGCAGTATCAAGGTTGGTGGTATAGGGCAAGCCCCCGAATTCTCGTGAAATGGCCTCAAGCTTGGCGGTGCTTCGCCCCACCAGGAGCGGCCGCGGCACGATCCTTTCCGCGTCGCTGATCCTGATGCCGCCTTGTTTCATGATGGCGCCAAGCGAGCGGCGCAGGTGCTGGTTCAGGCCCATTCGCCCCGTGACGCCATTCATGATGATTCCAACCGATGCGTCTTTCTGGTTTTCCATTTTTATGCCTTGGGTTTTTCCGTGCACTGAGGCTGGGCGCCCGATGGGAGCGCTGGAGCTTCCACGCCCGCGCGGGGAAGTGTGCCACTCAGTTCCTGACGCCAATGCGCCACGTCGCCGGCAGGTCCGTAACAATAAATCATGCGCATCGGCGTGGCGCCCGTGTTGGTGAGTTGGTGAAAAACTTTCGGGGGGATGTAAACGGCCTGGCCCGACTTGACCGCCGTCCTCTCCGCGCCCAGGCACATTTCGCCATCACCCTCGAGAATCAGGTAAATCT
>Ga0181520_10008382_pt1 | contig 14736 bp, 15 predicted proteins | sample PEATcosm2014_Bin_29_FD_132451 | JGI IMG/M metagenome (GOLD analysis project Ga0181520, IMG submission 132451) | Peatland microbial communities from MTU Mesocosm Facility, Houghton, MI, USA - PEATcosm2014_Bin02_30_metaG | ecosystem: Environmental > Terrestrial > Soil > Wetlands > Peat | place... | reverse complement strand
TCAGGCCGTAGATGATCCAGGGCTGGCGGCCAAGTTCAGCGGTCATCCAGCCTGCGGTGTTGGCGATGTACGGCAGCGGAAAACTGAGCAGCAGTGCCCACAAAACCAAGCGCGTGGTGTAAAGCCGTTTGCGCCAGAGCAGCAATGCGGCGGTGGCCATCAGAAGCAGGAACCAGCTTCCGAGACCGGCCATGATGTGATAGGCGTAGTAGAGCAGCGGCAGAGTTGTCGGCCATTGGTCATGCGGAATCTGATCGAGCCCTTTGACTTCGGCCTTGGTGGTTCCATAGATGAGGAAGCTCAACAAATCATTGACTACGAAGGGATTGTCGATCTGGCCGGTCTCTTCGTTGGGCTGGCCCATCAGCACCAGGCCCGCGCCATTCTCTGTCTTGAAGAGGCCCTCCATTCCAGCGATGGCGGCCGGTTGATTGCGCGCAACGTATTTGCCATGCAGATCGCCGGTAGGAAAGATGATGAGGATTGAGGCGATGATGCCAGCAATGACACCGACTTTGAGAAAGATGCGACCGTAGTTTTCCAGCCGCCCTTCCAGCAGATAAAAAGCGCCCGCGGCGGCCATGACGAACGAGCCTGTAACCACCGCTCCGGTCATATTGTGCGCGTACTGAAGCAGGCCCCAGGGATTCATCAGCAGTTGCCAGAAGCTGAGCACCTCGAATTGTCCGTTGGGCAGGCGATTATATGAGACGGGATGCTGCATCCACGCGTCAGTGACGATGATGAAGAAGCCTGAGATCCACGATCCGGCGAAGACCATCACGGCTGAAAACCAATGCATGAGTTTAGAGATTCGCTTTTCGCCGTAAAGAAACAGGCCGAGAAATGCCGACTCCATGAAGAAGCTGAAGACGCCTTCCATGGCCAACGGCTGGCCGATGACGCCGCCTGAGAGCCGCGAAAAGCGCGCCCAGTTGGTACCGAATTCGAACTCCATGGGAATGCCTGTGACTACGCCGAAGACGAAGTTGATGGCAAAGATACGGCCCCAAAAGCGCGACGCCCGGTCCCATTCCTCGCTGCCGGTTTTGAGGGCCACGGACTTGAGCACCACAATCAGCAGGCCGAGGCCCATGGTGAGTTGGGGAAAGAGATAGTGGAAGGTGATGGTAAAGGCAAAGTGCAGTCGATGGATCAATTCTGCGGTCATTGGGACGCTCCTGTGCCGGACGGGCGCGGGGAAAGCACTGCACAATTCTAGCGCGGTATGAATACCATGCAGCAGGACTTCCCCAGAATAGTACGCGAGGACGAATGGCGCACATATGGCAATACACAGTGCGCTGCATTCCAGATTGGGAACCATCCAGGCGCCGTCCAGAATTATAGGTGCACTTTACTACTAGCTAAGCGCACCATATTCTCGTAAACCCTTAGGAATGAGGTTATGAACGCATCAGGCTGGTAAAACTGAAGGTCAACGGCAACGGTTCGGGCTGCTTTGATCGTGGAAATGCCCTGTCAAACCAGCTTGGCTAGCAGAACGATTTGATGAATTTGCGATGTTGCAAAAATAATTTCGCAATTCCTGTAACGAATCGTTCAGTTCATGACTTTATTCTGATGAACGCACAAAAAGGATAGTCAAACGATGACTCTGAACCGAAAACCAACGAAGTGGCTCTTGATCCTCTGTTGCATCTGGAGCAGTGTAGCCGGAGCGCAGACGGCGCAACTGACGCTGCGGCAGGCTATTGACCGCGCATTGGGGCGTAATTCGGAGGCTGTGGTTGCTAGTGCCGACGAAAAAGCCGCCTGCGCTTCGGCGCGTCTGGCGCGCACCTATCTGTTGCCTCAACTCGGTTTTAAAGAAGACATTTCGCGCGGAGACGATCCCGTCTACGCCTTCGGAATGCGTTTGCGTCAACGGCAGTTCACTCAGGCCAACTTTGCCTTGAACGAACTGAACCGGCCTCAGCCAATTGGCAACTTTTCTTCGCGCTTCTCCGGCTCCTGGATGGCTTTCGATTCATTCAAGACGCAAAAGGCGATTCATAGCGCCGACCTGATGCATAAGAGTGCCGAGTCCAGCGCCAAAGCTGTAGATCAGAAGATCATCCTCGATGTTGTGCAGGCCTACGAGTCGGTGCTTTTTGCCGAGCGCGAGATCGACGTTGCTCAGCATGAGCAGGAGACGGCCGCGGCACTGCTGAGCACGGCCGAAGATCACGTCAAGGCCGGGTTGGCAGTTGAGTCGGACCGCATGTCGGCCGAAGTAAACGTGGCAGTGCGCAAGCAGGAATTGATTGCCGCACAAGGAGACCTGGACATCGCATGGGCGCAACTGCGGGAAGCGATGGGAGATGCGGAACTCGCAGCAAGCACTTTGCGGCCAATCGAAGCACACACATTTCCATCTAAGGCGCTTGATCTGGAGTTGGCTACGGCCGCCAAGACTCGGCCTGATCTTGCGGCTTTGATAGACGCGCAATCAGCACAGGCTACGGCGGTAGGAGCGGCAAAGTCAAGTTTTGGTCCGCACGTGAGCGCCTACGGAAATTGGGAAGAAGACCGCGGATCCTTTACCAGTTCGAGCGGTAATAACTGGGTCGCAGGGGTACAGATCGGAATCGACATTTTGCCCTTTGGCAAGCGCGCGGAACTGGCGCGAGAGACGGCAACCAAGCAGCGTGTCGATGCTCAGTTGGCGAGTTATCAGCAGCATCTGCGCCTCGCTGTCAGCCAAGCGCACATTCATCGCAAGACTGCAGAGTTGTCGATGGAGACGGCGCAAGCGGCGATGGACCAAGCCGCCGAGAGCCTGCGCATTCTGCGCAATCGCTACACTGCGGGTCTGGCAACCATCACAGATTTGCTGCGCGGAGAAGATGCATCGAGAGAGAGCCAATCCAACTATTGGCATTCCGTTTATGGAAATGCGGCGGCTTACGCTGAACTGCTTTACGCGACAGGGACTTTGACTCCCGATGCGGCGGAGGAATTGCAATGAAAGTGTTTTTATCTGGATGTTTGTTGGCTGTTTCTTCGGTCCTCTTCACGGGGTGCCACTCCACCGATTCCGCATCACCCGTAGCGGTGCAAACTGTTCAGGCTCATCTGGTGGAAAGCCATCAGCAGGAAACACCGCTATTTGTGAACGCCACCGGAACGCTGCACGCACGCGAGTCAGCGACAATCTCCGCGCAGGTCATGGGGCGCATCGGGCAAGTTCTGGTGCATGAAGGAGACAGTGTGCGAGCGGGGCAAACGCTTCTGGTGCTTGACGACGGTACTTTGCGCGCCTCTGTTGATCAGGCGCAGGCCGCGGTCAAGGTAGCCGAGAGTCAGCAGGCCGCCGCGCAGACACAGTCCGATCTCGCTGCCAGCACGCTGGCGCGTTATAAGCAATTACAAGCCGAGAAGAGCGTCAGTCCGCAGGAAATGGATGAAGTGACACGGCGGGCCGAAGCTGCCGCCGCAAACGTGGATGCGGTGCGCGCGCAACGCGACGCCGCCAAAGCGCAGGAGAACGGCGCTCGCGTCCTGTTGAGCTATACGCGGCTGAGTGCACCTTTTGCGGGTGTGGTGACGGCGCGCCTCGCCGATCCGGGAACGATGGCCGCTCCCGGCGTTCCTTTGCTTCAGGTAGAGAGTGCGGGGAACTTGCAACTTCAGGCTGCTGTAGATGAGTCAGCGATAGGTAGCATTCACAAAGGGATGAAACTCTCCGTGATGATCAATGGAGCCTCCAGCGGCGCATTCACCGGCACGGTTGCAGAGATTCTTCCCGCCGCCGATGCGGCAAGCCACAGTTTTTTGGTCAAGATCGATCTTGCTCTTTCCGCCCAACTTCATGCCGGCATGTATGGCAGCGCACAGATCGCGACTGGCTCGCATCAGGCGATTCTGATTCAGCGTTCGGCGGTTGTTCTTCGCGGATCACTCTCCTGCGTTTACGTTCTCGACGCAAACGGCATGGCGCAACTCCGCTCGATCACTCTGGGCACGCCGCAAGGTGATCAGGTAGAAGTGCTGTCTGGAATTTCATCCAACGAAAAGCTGGTTGATCTTCCCGGCGACCGTGATCTGGCGGGCAAGAGAATCGAGGCCCAGTGATGAACAAGGAACCCATGCTCCATGACCTTGGCATTGCCGGCCGTCTTGCGCATACATTTCTCAACTCCAAACTGACGCCGCTCTTCATCGCCGCGTCCTTGGCGCTCGGAATCTTCTCGGTGGCCATCATTCCCCGCGAAGAAGAGCCGCAGATTCTCGTTCCCATGCTGGACATTGCCACTGCAATGCCCGGCGCATCTCCGGCAGAGGTTGAGCAACGCGTCACACTACCGATCGAAGAGTTGGTGCATCAGATCTCCGGCGTCGAATACGTTTATTCCACTTCGATGCCCGGGCAAAGCCTGGTGATCGTCCGTTTCCTGGTTGGAACCCATCAGGAAGACGCGCTGATCAAGGTCTATAGCAAGCTGTATTCGAACTTTGACCGGATGCCGCCGGGAGTATCGCAGCCGTTGATCAAGGCGCGATCCATCGATGATGTTCCCATTCTTTCTCTTACTCTGTGGGGAGAGCATTACAACGGCTATCAGCTTCGCGCCATTGCCGATGAGGTACAGCATAGCATTCAACAGGTTGACAACGTATCGGAGACGACGATCATAGGCGGACTCCCGCGCACGATGCGCGTTGTGCTCAGCACCGCAAAGCTGAATGCCTACGGCCTGTCGCCGATGGCAATCGTCGGACATCTGCAAGCGGCCAATGCCAGCGTTCAGGCTGGGAGCTTTGCAGAGAACAACAGCGAGATTCGAGTCGATGCAGGCAATCTATTCACGCGCCGCGAAGACCTTGAAGCTGTTGTGATCGCGGTTGACCATGGCCGTCCTGTCTATCTTCGCGATGTTGCGGACAAGATTGTGGACGGCCCCGCCGATCCTGCCAACTATGTACTCTTTGGAACATCGAACGCGAGCGCGGCTGCGCATCAGGCGCCCAGCCAGTATCCTGCTGTAACTATTACCGTAGCCAAGCGCAAGGGCACCAACGCCACAGACATTTCCAATGCGGTCATGAAGCGTGTTCAAGGGATGCAAGGCGTAACCATTCCCACGGATGTAACGATCACAACCACTCGCAACTATGGCGAGACGGCCAAGGCCAAGTCGGACGAACTGCTGGAGCATCTGCTACTGGCAACACTCTCCGTCACTTTATTGGTCGCGCTCTTTCTTGGCTGGCGCGAATCGGGCGTGGTACTGTTGGCGATTCCGGTCACGCTTGCGCTCACCATGTCGGTCTTCTATCTCATGGGATACACGATCAATCGTGTCACTCTGTTTGCCTTGATCTTCAGTATCGGCATTCTTGTGGACGATGCCATCGTCGTCGTCGAAAACATGGTGCGTCACTTCCGATTGCCGGAGAACCACGGCCGCCCGATGAGCGACGTCGCGGTTGAAGCGGTCGCAGAGGTAGGTAATCCAACCATTCTCGCAACTTTTGCCGTCATCGCCGCTGTGCTGCCCATGGCCTTTGTACGCGGCTTGATGGGCCCCTATATGCGCCCCATTCCCGTGGGAGCTTCGGCGGCCATGCTCTTCTCACTGATGGTGGCCTTTGTGGTATCGCCATGGGCCGCGTTGAGGCTTCTCGGCAAGCATTTCCAAGGAACAAAGTTACTTGAACCGGAGACCAAAAACTGGCGAACAAAGCTCTATCGCCAGATCATGACTCCGCTCATTCAATCCAGGCGCAACCGCGTCTTGTTCTTTATTGGAGTGGTTGTGCTGTTTTTTGTCTCGGTGGCGCTGGTGCCTCTGGGACTGGTACGCGTCAAAATGCTGCCCTTCGACAACAAAAGTGAACTCCAGGTGGTCATCAATATGCCGGATGGCACACCGCTGGAACAAACAGCACGCGTTGCGCAGGCATTGGGAAACGAACTCGCGCAGCAGCCGGAGGTGCTTAACTACCAAGTCTATGCGGGTACGTCCGGCCCCTATAACTTCAACGGGCTGGTGCGCCACTACTATATGCGCAGCCAGCCAAATCAAGCCGACATTCAGGTAAACCTGCTGCCTGCCAAAGAGCGTAGCGCGCAAAGCCACTCGATTGCCAAGCGGCTGCGTCCGCTGCTTCTCACCATCGGCAATCAGTATGGGGCGCGCATTCAGGTCAGTGAGGTTCCTCCCGGACCGCCAGTCGTGCAGACTCTTGTCGCGGAGGTCTATGGTCCCGACCTCGATGGTCAAACTCAAGTAGCGCAGCAGATCAAGTCGGTCTTCCAACACACTCCGGGCGTTGTCGATACGGACTGGTATGTCGAAGATCCTCAGCCCAGGCTTGTGATGCGTGTAGATGAAGTCAAAGCCGCGCAGCATGGCATTGCAGTCTCTGATGTAGCTCATGCGCTGGCGCTGGCTCTTTCGGGAACTCAGGTTGGCTTGCTCCACGATCAGTCAACGCGCGAGCCAGTGCCTGCAATTGTCGAAGTGGATCGTACGGATCGATCTTCCGAACAAAATCTGGAATATATCCGCTTGCCCGGTGTAGAGGGCGGGATGGTCTCGCTGCGCGAACTGGTGATCGTCGAGCATAAAACAATCGAGCGCAGCATCTATCACAAGAATCTGCGTCGTGTTGTTTACGTGACAGGAGATGTGGCTGGAGCTGAAGAGAGTCCGGTCTACGCGATTCTCAAGATGAACAAGGATCTCGACCACCTCACGCTGCCCGCTGGATACACACTGGTTCGCTACAATGCCTCGATGCCGGAATCTACAAATCACTACTCGATGAAGTGGGACGGCGAATGGCATATCACGATCGAAGTCTTTCGAGATATGGGCTTGGCATTTGCCGCGGTGCTTATCCTCATCTACGTACTTGTTGTGGGCTGGTTCCGCTCCTTCATCGTACCGCTGATCATTATGGCGCCGATTCCGCTAACCCTGGTAGGCATCATGCCGGCTCACGCGATCTTGGGTGCATTCTTCACCGCAACTTCAATGATCGGCTTCATTGCCGGAGCCGGCATCATCGTGCGCAATTCGATCATTCTTGTTGACTTCATCGAACTGCGCATACGTCAGGGAATGCCTTTGGCCGAAGCGGTAATTGATGCAGGGGCTACGCGCTTCCGTCCCATGTTGCTGACCGCGGCCGCAGTGGTAGTCGGAGCCAGCGTGATTCTCACCGACCCCATCTTTCAGGGGCTTGCAGTGTCGCTGATTGCCGGTGCAGTCGCTTCGACATTCCTGTCTTGGCCGACAATTCCCGTGCTCTACTACATAATTCACGCCGGGCACAAATCACAGCATGAACCCGAAACCGATTTAGGAGATTCCCAATGACCGTTGAACGCGCACTACGACTCATGGCTGGACTGGTGATACTGCTTTCACTGGCACTCGCCCACTTTCTTTCGCCGAATTGGCTCTGGCTGACGGCCTTTGTCGGATTAAATCTGTTGCAGTCGGCATTCACCAACTGGTGCCCTGCCATGAACTTCTTTCGTGCTTTGGGACTGAAGGATGCTGGATGCTGTGGCGGCAAGTGTGAATGATATAAACGATCGACACATGAATGCATCCCTGGCAGGCAGGCTCGACAATCCAGAGCGTTTGCTCTGGATTCCGCCAGCGATGGTGATTGGCGCTTTGGCCATACATCCTGGTGATGCGATTGCAGACATCGGCGCTGGAACGGGATTCTTTTCACTGCCCCTTGCAAAAGCAGCAGGATCTCCTGGACTGGTATTTGCGGTTGATTGTCAGGCTGAAATGCTTCGGCACTTGCAGTTCAAACTCGATACGGGAAGCATATCCAACATCCGCGTGATTAATACAGCTGCGGATTCAACTGGCTTGCCAAGCGAATCTTGCGACCTTGTTTTCATGGCGAATGTGTGGCATGAGTTTGCAGACCGCCCTGCCGTTTTGCGAGAAGCCCGGCGCATTCTAAATGCCCGAGGAAGAATTGCTGTTCTAGATTGGCGGCCCGATGCGGAACCTCATCCAGGGCCTCCTCTCCATCACCGAATCAGTGCCTCAGATGCATTGGAAGATATGCAATCCGCGGGTTTCACTGGAGTCAAGCAGAGCAACGTCGGGATATACTCTTGGATGGTTCAAGGACTTATGCAAGAGGAGATAGAACTATGACTCCGCGCAAGTGCATAGCCAAGACCCCAGGCTCGCCATCAAGGCGTTGTGAACGCCTTAAAGATGAAGTCTATCGACAAATGTATCGGCTGGAAGCAAGCCGTCCAGGAGCCGAGTTGGCTCTCGCAATTGCTTTGTTGCATGCTTGGATCGCCTCGGACACTGAAGCGAATATGCCTCAATCACGAGAGTGGCTTATGAAACTTTGTCCAATTTGCCTTCCTATGATCGAAGCCACTCAGAAAGTGCGCGAAGATGAAAAGCAATGTGCTCAATGAAATCGTTCACTTTATCAAGCAAACAACTCTTCGGCATGAGCACAGCCTCAACGGCAATCTGTGTTCCGGTTTTGCACATCAAACGAATATACTGATCTTGTCCTTGAGAGACCGAATCCATGCGCCCCGAACTGACCCAAGCAGCCGATCTCTTGCGCCTCAATACGCCTGAAGCTGTCGAAGAAGCAATCGGCCTGCTCCAGAGCACAGTCTATTCTTTCAGTATGAAAGTCTGCGGACACACAGAAGACGCAGAGGATACGACACAGGAGGTTCTCTTCAGTTCACTGGAACACTTGGTCAGGATTCAGGATCCACAGGCTCTCGCGGTCTGGCTCTATACCGTGACTAGAAACCGCTGCTGGAAGATGCGCCGAAAACCAGCGCACGCCCCGAAGCATATTCTCTCCCTGGAGGAACTGATTTCGGACGAAGTGGAACTGAAGCGATTGTTGCGGGATACGGCAGACAACCCTGAAGGAAATCTTCTATATGCTGAGCAGCACCATCTGATCCATCAGGCCGTCTTGCGTATTCCAGTGCAACTGCGCATTGTTCTAGTGCTCCACGACATGGAGGAACTTACAACCGAGCAAGTGGCGCAGATTCTAGGCCTGCAATCAGGAACAATTCGGGTTAGGATTCACCGGGCACGCCTTTCTGTACGCAAAGAGATGAATAAGCTGATTGATTCAGTTCCGGATGAGGCGTCAAGTCGCAGTCTTGTCAAAAATGATCCCCGTAAAGTCCGCGCCAAAGCTAAACAGCGTTCTTCCGATTGCCGCGCACTGTTCTCAAATCTCTCGGAGTATCTGGATGGTCGGGTTGAACCAATCTCTTGTGAAGCGATGCGCAAACACATTGAAGCCTGCCCTGCTTGCATCGCATTCGTCCAGCACCTTCGCGAAGCCATTGATCGCTGTCGCTCACTGGAAATTCAATGCGACCCCTCTGTAGCGCTCCGGCTGCGTTCCATCCTTACTCAGGAGTACCTGCGTTTACTAGGAATGCCAGGCACAGAACAGGCTTCCGCTGCGCTGTAAAAGCAAACGTGCGCGACTCGCCTTCATTTATGGAAGCAATGAAGGCGAGTGGTTGCCAAGTTAAAATCGGATTACTTGACGACTACGATCTGTTCCGCTCTACTGTAGGAGCCAAGGTCGAAGACACTGGTGTAACCCAAGCCGATGAGCAATTGTGCAGCCTTGGCGCTTCGCATTCCGCTATGGCAATGCAGCAGCAATACCTGCTTCTTATCCTTCAGCGGCAAAGGCGCTCCAGATTCAATCTGCTGAAGCGGGATGTTCATTGCATTCGGTAGATGGCTTGCGCGGAATTCCTCGGGAGTGCGCACATCAATCACTAGCGCGCCGTTCTTAAGATACGCCTGCGCAGCCTCAGGTGAGATCTGGCTAGATTGGCCATGCAAAAGCACGCTTCCTACAACTACTACTATCGCAAAACCAATGATCCAACTTATTGTGTCAACCTTGATCCAGTTCATTTTCAATCCTCCATTTTCATTTCAAAACGAACACGTATGACTGCCGCAAACCACGCAGAGGAGCCTAAGAGCATCTCTGCGGATCACAAAGTAAGAATGCTGATACCTTCACCCTGATGGCAACTATTCGGCTAACGACTCAGGTATCAATAGCACCCTCCTTGCTGATACCAATTCCTTTTAAGATTGGATGTTCCCCGGATTCTTCAAAGCGAGGAAGGTTGCCCACGCATGTGCAAGTTCAGTTCCATCGGATAAGGTCAGCACCGCTTCTGTTTTCGTCATGCGTTTGTTTGTGCTGTTAATCCATCCCCGAACACAGATCGTTTTCCCTGAAGGCACGTGTTGTCGAAAGCGAACGCGGAGCTCGGCCGTGAGCGCTTTAACTCCCGCCCCGGCTACTGCTTTTGACATGGCCTCATCGAGGACAGTGCTGACGATTCCTCCGTGAACAATACCCAGAAAGCCTTCAAGCTCTGATTCTGGAATCCACTCTGCGAGCATCTCTCCGGCATCGTTTTTTTGAAAGTGCAGACGCAAGCCACGGGAGTTGTCTGGCCCGCAAGCGTAGCACGATGATTGTGAACGAGCGTTGATGAGTATCTCCGACTCGCTGCTGACTAGTTCTTGAAGCATGACTCTCCTCAACTTTGAACTGATGCGGTACGCTTGACCAGCCGTTTTGGTGGTCATGGCCATTCTGAACCTACTGGCATCGAACCCTATGGACATCCAGGAACGTCATGGATTCCAAACACGATACGTGCTATATCCTCCCGATAGATTGCGCGCTTGCAAACCATGCTGAGAGAGGATGCGGCAAGCGTAATAGGCGCGCTGCCCAACGCCGCAGTTGATCCATATCTCTCTGTCCTTGGGCAACTCGCCCAGATGCGCCCGCAGTTGCCCCAGCGGAATATTGACCGAACCTGGAATCGATCCAGTGTTAAACTCGCTCGGCTGACGCACGTCCAAAAGATACGCTTCCGTTGAGTCCAATTCATTCCAAGACGCAATCTGCGCATCGCCGCGAACCACATTGGCAGCGATCATCCCTGCCATATTCACTGGATCTTTCGCGGCGCCGTATTGGGGCGCATAGCAGAGTTCAGCTTCTTCTAGATCGAAGACGGTAGCCTTCATTTGTATTGCCGTTGCGATCACATCGATGCGTCGTGCGACGCCTTCTTCGCCCACGGCCTGCGCGCCTAAGACAAGTCCATCCGATTTGCGGAAGATCAGTTTTAGATGAATGGCTTGCGCGCCCGGATAATAACCTACGTGATTTCCGGGGTGCAGATAGATACTCTCAAAGTCCACCATCCCGGCACGGCGCAAAGACTTTTCCGTAGCGCCAGTGAGCGCGACAGTCAGACCGAAAAAGCCGCAAACAGCAGTTGCCTGTACGTTATCAAAATGCGCATCGCGTCCACAGATAGCGTCGGCAGCCACGCGCCCCTGGCGATTGGCCGGCCCCGCCAGAGGGATCAGTTCCCATTGGCCAGTGACTCGATTTCTAACTTCGACAGCATCGCCAACGGCCCAGATGCGCGGATCGATGGTGCGCATTTGAGGATCAACACGGATGCCGCCCGGTTCACCCAACTCCAGACCAGCCGCGCGCGCGAGCGCTGTCTCTGGACGAACTCCGATGGCCAGCACTACCAGATCAGCTTCGTAAGTCTTTCCGCTTTTTGTATGCGCCATCAGGCTACCGTTATTGCCTTGCCCAAACTCAGCAACGGCATCGGCCAGCGCAAGTGTTACTCCGCGAGATTCCAGTCGCTGCTTGGCGTACTCTGCCATCTCAGGATCAAGCGGAGGCATCACCTGATTGGCCAACTCGACAATCGTCACGGCAATTCCACGAAGGGCAAGGTTCTCCGCCATCTCCAGACCAATGAATCCGCCGCCTACGACAACAGCGTTGCGCGGTTTTTTCTCATCGATCCAGTGCCGGATCTCCCTGCTATCAGGAACCGTGCGTAGCGTAAAGATACCCGGCAGATCGATTCCCGGCCACGGCGGGCGGATCGGTGCTGCGCCCGGAGACAGCACCAGTGCATCGAAGGGTTCGCTGTATTCGCGCCCTGTCTCCAGATCGCGGACAAAGACAGTAGACGCGAGCCGGTTAATCGCGAGAACTTCGTTCCGCGTGCGTACTTCGATGTTGAATCGTTCGCGGAACAACGTTGGCCAAGCCAGCAAGAGCTTGGACTCTTCCTGAATCACGTTGCCAACATAATACGGCAAACCGCAGTTAGCAAAGGAAACGTAGGGTCCACGCTCCAAAACAAGAATTTCCGCGCCTTCGTCCAGCCGCCGAAGACGAGCGGCGCAGGTTGCGCCGCCAGCAACTCCTCCAACGATGACCACTCGCTTTTTCTCCATGCTCACTCCCTGAACCCTATGCTAAATCGGACGACTCAGTGACTGCAGGCGTGCTCACAGAGGTGCTCGACCGACACCAGCGTTCCATCCAGAAACTTGCAGACAATAGTCTCAACACTCTCAGCTGGCGCGCCAGTGATGACTTCAATCGAAGCCTCCTGAAACAGCGAAAGTGCGCGTGCTCCCATACCGCCAGCGATAACAACGGTCACGCCGCGCTCCTTGAGCCATACAGGCAACAACCCAGGCTGATGCTCCGGGGCAACCACTTCCGTTGTGGCCGTGACCTCTTTTGTTTTGGGGGCAACGTCAACAATGGAAAACTTTTCGCAGTGCCCAAAGTGTGGATTCAGACAGTCCCCGGTAGTGGGAATTGCAATTCTCATGTGAACATTCCTTTCTTCAACAAGTTGGGCATGGTAGACGGCTAAGGAGTGTGTATCCAACCATTTACTGACAACCATGCTGGTAGCCACTTCCTGGCATCCCGCCGATTTCGCAATGGAACCTCAACACACCAACCTTCTTGTCCATTTCGGGTACCGTACCCTTAAAGGTGCGAACTACACCTATATACTACCGGTCTCGCCGCTGAACGGCAAGGGGGCAGAGATGGCGTCAGGTGTATTTCACATCTATTTTCATTTGTGATAAGGTGAAGCCGTTGGCTTGCGGAAGCGCAATGCCAAATGGAGGATCGGATTGCCACGAAAAATATGTGCGCGTCACGGCAAGGATTACCCTTGTTCCTGCGGCATGGGAAACCTTTATCGTTTTGTGGAGCCGCTCGTTTTGATCCTGCTGAAGAAGAAGGGCCATGCCTATGGCTACGACCTCTGCGCGGAGCTACAGGAGCATGCCCTTACGGATACGGCAATTGAAAAAGCCGCTCTCTACAGGACTCTTCGGCAGTTGGAGACAAACGGAAATGTCAAGTCCGAATGGGAGACGAACAAGGCAGGTCCAGCACGCCGCGTGTACAAACTTACAAAGCAGGGCGAACGGCACCTGGAGGAGTGGGCAGCGGTGCTGGAACACCTTTCACAATCCATGACCCGCTTCGTCGGCGAGGTCCGCGAAACCCTGATCAAGCCGGTTACAAAGAGATCCAAATCTGCATGACGTCTACCGCAGTGTTCTAATAGTTGAATGGCGAGTCTCGAAAACTTTCGTGTTGTGGTCTTCCGGGCAGTTGCCGAACATCTCAGCTTCCGCAAAGCCGCTGAAGAACTATATCTTACTCAACCTGCGGTGAGCCTTCAAATTAAGGCGCTTGAGGAGGAACTTGGCGTTCAAGTCTTTGATCGCGCCGGGGCGCAGATCACGCTGACGCCGGCCGGCAAAGTACTTCTCCGGTATGCGAATCAAGTTCATTTGCTTTTCGCTCAGGCAGAGCGCGATATTATTTCTCTCTCCGGTGATCATGCTGGACAACTTTCCCTTGGAGCTTCCACGACCATCGCTCAGTATGTGTTGCCGCGTCTTCTGGGCGAGTTCTGCAAAGAACATCCACGCGTTCATCCCACACTTATCAGTGGCAACACGGAGCAAATTGTCGAAGCTCTAGAAAAGCAGAAGATTGAGTTGGGTTTTATTGAAGGCCCCGCGCGTAGCCGCGAGGTCAAGAGCGAGCCATTTCTTGTGGACGAGTTGGTCTTGATTGCCTCTGTTGCGTATGAATGGGCCGAGCGCGCTTTTGTCTCCGTTTCCGATTTATGCATGCTCCGTTGCTCATGCGGGAGCGCGGTTCCGGTACTCGCAGAGTGATTGAAATTGCGCTTGAACGCCAAGGCCTCAAGCGCAATAAGATGCATATCGTAATGGAACTCGATTCAACCGAGGCCATCAAATCCGGTGTAGAAGCCGGGCTGGGCGTTGGTTTCGTCTCACGATGGGCTATCGCTAAAGATCTGCGGCTCGACGTAAACTTCAAGATTGTTGAAATCGAAGGTCTGCGGATCAAGCGGGAGTTCCTGGTCACATACGTAAAGGGTCCTGAACCACAAGGCCTGGCTCATCAATTTCATCGATTTCTCATTGCGCGCGCAGGCGTACAGAGAACATTGGTAAAATCCAAACGTTGATAATTGAAACATTCCATAAGATGCGCTTATGTTCAATGAGTACTTCTGCTTGGACACAGGCACTTATATTAGCGACACTTGTTCCATGTCCAAGAACATCTTCTTCATTGGGTTGATTATCGCTGCTAGCGGTTTGGTGTCCCCACCTGTGGCGCTGGCCGGTGGTCTCATCTACGGATTCTCATTTCTTCATCCATACCATGTTGAAGCGAAGAATGGACTTGCCCCCAAAATTGAGACAACCAGTTAAGACTCGATTTTCAGCGAATGGAGAATTGAGTCATGGGTATTTTGCGCAGGAAGTTCACCAAGGAATTCAAGTTGGAGGCGGTTCGGCG
>Ga0181520_10008380_pt1 | contig 14738 bp, 11 predicted proteins | sample PEATcosm2014_Bin_29_FD_132451 | JGI IMG/M metagenome (GOLD analysis project Ga0181520, IMG submission 132451) | Peatland microbial communities from MTU Mesocosm Facility, Houghton, MI, USA - PEATcosm2014_Bin02_30_metaG | ecosystem: Environmental > Terrestrial > Soil > Wetlands > Peat | place... | reverse complement strand
GGATGAAGTCCACGCACAACGCCTCACGCGGATTGGCGGGAACGCCGGGGATTGGCTGCGGGAATCTCTATCTCGAACCCGGCACGCTCACGTCCGATCAAATCATCGGAGATGTGAAGGCGGGCCTCTACGTCACCAGCCTGATGGGCTTCGGCGTCAACGTCGTCACCGGCGACTACTCCCGAGGCGCTACCGGCCTGTGGATCGAGAAGGGCAAGCTTACCCACGCCGTCGAAGAGGTCACCATCGCCGGCAATCTCGCCGAGATGCTGCATAACGTAACCGCAATCGGCAACGATCTGGAGTTCCGCAGCGCGGTGGCCTCGCCCACGCTGCGCATCGATGGTATGACTGTCGCGGGGGCATGACCATCGCGGGCAGCGTCTGATCCGGTCCTGATCCGGCCAACAAGCGTCAGGACTACCCGTGCATCGCTCAATCCAAAGCGATTCTCTTGTACACTAGAGTGATTAAGGCTATGAAAAACAAATACCCAATCGGAATCCTGGGCGCGACTGGCATGGTCGGCCAACGTTATATCCAACTGCTTGAAAACCATCCCTGGTTCGAGGTCGCCTGGATCGCGGCCAGTGATCGCTCCAGTGGAAAACCGTATGGAGAAGCCGCCAAGTGGCGGCTCGACACTCCGCTCCCTGAGCGCATCGCCAATATGACCGTTTCCGCAGCCGAGCCCGAGGGCGCTCCCAAGATCGTCTTTGCCAGCATCGACGCCGCCTATGCCCGCGAGCTGGAGCCCAAGTTCGCCGCCGCCGGTTGCGCCGTGGTTTCGAACTCCAGCGCCTTCCGCATGGCTCCCAATGTGCCCCTGGTGCTGCCCGAGGTGAACGCCGAACATCTCCACCTGATCGAGGAGCAGTCCTGGCGCAAGGAGTCGGGCGGCTACATTGTCACCAACTCCAACTGCACGGTGATGGGACCGGTGATGGCTCTCAAGCCCATCGCCGACCGCTTTGGACTCGAGCAGATCTTCGCCACCTCCATGCAGGCGGTCAGCGGCGCGGGCTACCCCGGCGTCCCCTCCCTGGACATCCTCGACAACGTCATTCCCTACATTGGCAGCGAAGAAGAAAAGATGGAAGAGGAACTGCTCAAGCTGCTGGGCACACTCGACGGCCATACCGTCAAGCCGCTCTCCGCCCGCATGAGCGCCACGTGCAACCGCGTCCCAGTCGTCGACGGCCACACGGTCTGCGTGAGCGTCAAGCTCGCCAAAAAGGCAACCCGCGAAGAGATCATCGCCGCATGGGCGGAGTTTCGTCCCTTGGCTGGTCAAAATCTGCCCAGCGCTCCAGATCAGCCCGTTCAGTGGATGCCGCAGCCCGATCGCCCGCAACCCCGCCTCGACAGAGGCTGTGGCAACGGCATGTCTGCGACCGTCGGCCGCCTGCGCCCTTGCGGCGTGCTCGATTGGAAGTTCACCGTGCTCTCGCACAACACCGTTCGCGGAGCCGCCGGAGCCACCATCCTCAATGCCGAACTGCTGGCCAGTTTGGGCAAACTGCCGTTGATGAGTTAGTGATCCTACGGGAAAGTCGATGTTTTGAAAGGGCACGACTTTAGTCGTGCCGTTGCAGTTCAACTAAGGTAGCGGCTTTAGCCACCGAGAGAATGTAAATTGTGATAGGACACTCCCTCAGGGGCTAAAGCCCGGAGTTTCGTTTTTCCGTTGAATGGCACGGCTAAAGCCGTGCCCTTTCAATGCATAGAAAGATTCGCATGAGCCTGGTAGTGATGAAGTTCGGCGGCACCTCGGTCGAGGACCCTGTCGCCATCGGCCGCACCGCGGCCATTGTGGCCGGACGCGTAGCTCTCGGCAAGCAGCCCATCGTTGTCGTCAGCGCCATGGCCAAGGTCACCGACCAGTTGCTGCGCGCCGCCGCGGCAGCCTCCACCGGCGACCGCACCGGCGCATTGGCCATCAGCGAGCGCCTGCGCTGCCGCCATCGCGACACGGCGGCTGCGCTGGTCAAGAACACCGCCGACTGCGCCGCCCTGGTCGAGGCGATCGACCGCAAGTTCGACTCGCTCGATGAGATTCTGCGCGGCCTCGCCGCCATCCTCGAACTCACCCCGCGCATCTCCGACCTCATCGTCAGCTACGGCGAACTCCTCTCCAGCCGCATCGTCGCCGCGGCCTTCCGCGAGATGGGCATCGACTCGGCTCACGTCGACGCGCGCGAGGTCGTCATCACCGACTCGCAGTTCCAGAAGGCCGCTCCCATCGACGCTCTCATCGAGCAGCGCGCGCAGACCAAGCTCCTTCCACTCACCAGGCAAAACAAGGTGCCGGTGATGGGCGGCTTCATCGCATCCAACGAAGCCGGCATCACAACCACTCTCGGCCGCGGCGGATCGGATTTTACCGGTGCGCTGATCGGCGGCGCGGTCCAGGCCGAGGCCATCGAGATCTGGACCGACGTCGACGGCATCATGACCACCGATCCGCGCGTCTGTCCCGACGCCCTGCGCGTCAAGATCATCAGCTTTGAAGAGGCCGCCGAGCTGGCCTACTTCGGCGCCAAGGTTTTGCATCCGGCCACCATCCTGCCGGCCGTCAAAAAGAATATCCCGGTCCTCGTGCTCAACAGCCGCAACGCCGCCTGCGAAGGTACGCGGATCACCTCGCTCGCCCCGCCCTGCAAGAGCCCCTTCAAGTCCATCGCCGTCAAAAAGAAGCTCAGCATCATCGACGTCGTGGCCAGCCGCATGTTGATGACCCACGGTTACATGAAAGAGATCTTCACCGTCTTCGACAAGCACCAGTGCGCCGTGGACATGGTTTCTACCAGCGAAGTCAGCGTATCGCTCACCGTGGACTCAAACGACAAGCTACCCGCCCTCGCCGCTGACTTGAGTAAGTTGGCTGACGTGAAGTACGAGGGCAAGAAGGCCCTGGTCTGCATGGTCGGCGACGACATTCGCGGCAAGAGCGGCATGGCCGCCCAGGTCTTCACCGCCATCCGCCACATCAACGTGAGGATGATCTCGCAAGGGGCCAGCGAGATTAATATGAGTTTTATGATCGACGAAGACGACGCCGACGAAGCCGTCCGCTCGCTGCACGCCATCTTCTTCAAAGACCCCGATCCTGCGATCTTCGATGTGGACGCGCGCAAGCAATAGATCGAAAACCTCCAGTTCTCGACTCGGAGGGAGCAGGGGCCCTCAGGCCCCTTAAAGCCGGCCGGAAAGAAATATGGCTTTAGCCACGGGCCTTTCGTCTATATTGCTGAGATGCGCTTCGCGCCGCAAGAAACTCGAACCTACATGGTTACCGCTGTGACGGCCGAACGCCGCAGCCTCTTTCAGGTCACGGCCACGGCGGGACTGCTGCAGCGAACCATCCTCGACTACCGCAGCTAGGGAAAATTCCTCTTGCACGCCTTTGTCATCATGCCGGACCATTTCCACGCTTTGATTACGCCCGCTCCAGATGTGTCGTTGGAGAAGGCGATGCAGTTCATCAAAGGAGGTTTCTCTTTCCGTCTGAAAAGCAAGCACGATGTGTGGATGCGCAGCTTCAACGAGAGCCAGGTCTCGACCGAAGAGAAATTCATCGGCTATGTGCGTTATATCGAGGAGAACCCGGTGCGCCGAGGGCTTGTGGCGGCGGCGCAAGATTATCGCTACAGTTCGGTTGCGAGTGGTTCGATAGACCCTATGCCTCTCCATCTGCGAGGAGATAAGGCCCGGGCCTAAAGGCCTCGCTTTCAATCGCTCTATTCAGGGGCCTGAAGGCCCCTGCTCCCTCCGTCATCTCTCACGGTCTGCAGTATGCTCACGATACCTTTACTTGGGAAACCTGCCAGCTTGCGTGTTATTTTTCGGGACTCCGCACACACAGCGCACGCATCATCACGAAGGAATATGGCCAACCTGTCGGGTCGTCGTTCGGTCGGCCTTCGTTGAAGTCGAAATACCACACGTAACCACTTGGGTGCCCGCGATCATCTTTTATACGCTCACTGCTCCACTCATCACCGGTCAGGAAGAGAATTCCCTTCACGTGCCATGTGAAGTCGCTGCCATTTGACGGGCCGCCCAAGCGCGCTAGGCCGGGAGCACCTGCGTTCTTGTCGTAGATTCCCTCAAGCTCCGGCAGTGTTGCCAGCCTCCAGTTTGCATACCCGGCCAATCGCAGATTGCGGCAGTACTTCACCGCGCCTTTCCAACTCACATCTCTACCGTTGTCCCTTCCGGCCCACATCAGACCTGTGGATGGATCGACCCAATACCCACGTACCTGAGTCTCCTGCGCAATCAGTAGCGGGCAAACGATAATGCAAATCACAAATTGAATCAGTCCCCGTATCATTGCGATTTCTCTCTCAACGAACCACTCACAATCCTCACTCACCACTCGTCGCCAGCGCTGGCAACCGCGCCGCGGAGAGGATCTTCACGATCTGCTCAGCCATCGGCCCTGAGGCAACCACTCCGTCGAAGGCCCTCACCCTGCCCGAGGCGAGCACGACGCCCGTCGCCCTGTCCGTGAGGACATAGGTGTGGATATGCGTGAAGACGACCCGGTCGATCTGGAGTTGCAGTTCGGCAGGACGAGGCTTGCTGCTGCGCGGATCGACGTAGCGCGAACTCTCGACGATCGACAGGCCCAGCTTCTCCCAGTCCTTCTGGTTCAGCAGCGCCCTGGAGAGGGTGGCGGGGGAGAGAAAGTCGGTATCCGAAAAAATGCAGAGGGTCCGGGCATTTTTGAGAATCTGGCCGCGATCGAGATCGGCGGCGGTGAGCAAGGGCTCTTCAACCGGGTCTTGCTTGGCTTGAGTGAGCTGAAGCGAGCCGGCGATTTGGACGGCTTGGGACGACTGTTGCGCCGCGAGCAGCGGGCTGAGGCTGAAGAGCAAAATGGCCTGAATCATCGTACGGTTCATCGGAATCTCCTTGTTTGGCTTACAACCTCCGATGTTAGCCGCGAGTTATCCAGGGCAGGGAAGCGATCAGGACACTTTCGCAAGTGTCACAGTAAGGCAGAACCGGCCCAACAATTTGTTTTCGAACAGGAAATGGTAAGCCTTCTAACCAATCGCTTCTAAGCGCAGACAACAAGGTGCTTTGGAGCCCTTGCGACCTTCGGAGCGCAAAAAACGGAGGGAGCGGGAGCCTTCAGGCTCCTGAAAAGCCAGCCTGCAAAGGATATGGCTTTAGCCACGGGCTTCTCATCTAAGCGGCTGAGATCCACTACGCGGGGAAAAACCCGGGGCTGAAGCCCTTCCATTCAGGATCTCAATTCATGGGCCTGAAGGCCCATGCTCCCTCCGTGCGTTTCTGTGAAGCTGTGCCCCTTCAGCCCGCCGAAACGCGCTCTTCCTGCTTGCGCAGCCCGGCCAGAGTCTGCGCGTCGAGCAGCGTGAAGCGCAGCGGGAATGCGCCCTCGGGCAGCTCCAGCGCGGTGACTGCATCGCATACTACGCCGGATGTCGTCTCAAGTCCGCGCTTCCATCCCGCCTCGGTCGCGTCGCGCACCAGCAGGCTCTCTGGCGAGAGTCCGGCGGCGATCAGCAAGGTTTGCGCGATGCGCTGAAACTCCTTCCAGCGCGAGGCGATGCCCACCAGCTCTCCGGCGTGTTCGGGCATGTAACGCTGCAAGTGCGTCATCGGTTCAAGCGAGACAGGGTGCACCTGAAGCACCGTCAGCTCGGCTCCGGCAGGCAGCAGCTTGCGCACCATCTCGGCCTTGCTCGGCACGGTCACGGGCATCGAGCCTTTGAGCAGCTTAGGCTCCGCGCACTCTTCAGCCGCGCACCCTGCCACCGGCAGCGCCAGCGCCTGCTCCATCTCGTGAATCACGATGCGGCGCAGCTCGGGGTCGGGATCGATCACGAGCCACCGCGACGGTGGAGTCAGCGCAAGCCAGCGCCGCAACCTCTCGCGCACCACAGGCTCCGGCGCTCCCAGTTTGCGTGCACCGGCCACAAGGTCGCCGATCAACTGATCGACGGCATATTCGGCGGCCAGTTCGGGCGAGAGCGGCGCGGCCGGGCGGCTGGCACGCACGTAGACGCCACTGCCATGGCGAAACTCAAGCCAGCCCTTCTGCTCCAGTTGCTTGTAGGCTGTGCTCGCCGTGTTGGCGTGAATGCCGAAGCGGCGGGCCAGTTCGCGCGTGCTGGGCAGGCGCTGGTTGGGCAGCAACTCCTGGCAGAGAATGCCGAGGACAATCTGGGTGACCAACTGCTCACGCATGGAGACTTCGCCGGTGCGATTGAGCCAAAGCCGCATGGTCTTTCCAGTGATCTCCTCATGAATGGGGCTGGTTCGGGGTCGTGGATTCCCAGGTCCGAAAATCCGGACCTGGGGCACCCAGATTTCTTCGTCCGTAGATCGACAACAGTGCGGCCAGCAATAACAGCACTGCCCCTAGCACCAGCAGGCTGCCCTCGGGCCCGTCCGCGCCCCCGCTCCATAGAGCGTTGCCTACTGGGCTGGTGCTCAAGAAATGTCCCCTGGCTTTGATCCCACTGTCGGCCGTCCCGTAGAAGTAAGTCTCTCCCCAGTCCCAGGCCGCGTGGCAGCCGATGGCCCACCATGCCGAGCCGGTCACCCGCACGCTGACGCAGAAGACAAAGCCGATGAAAGCCGCGGCGAAGATGCCGATCCAGTTTTCGCCGAAGTTGCCTGTGTGGATGAATCCGAAGAGCGTCGAGGTCACCCAGGCCGCCTGCCAGAATCCTGCGCCCTTGGCCTTCTTCAGTTGCAGCAGCAGGCAGGGCAGCAGGCCCAGCAGTGCTACGGCGTACACGCCCCAGACACCGTTGCGTCCGGCTGCGGGCATCCATCGCAGCCACAGAGCCGCGAGGATTCCCTCGCCGTTTCCCGTGGTTCTCAGTAGCAGATCCAGGCAGAGAGCGCCGACCATTGCCAGCGCCCACCAGAAGTTGATGCCGCGCGTGAGGGTGAATAGCAGGTAGCAGCGAAAGGCGCCCTCTTCAAAGAGACCCACGAGCAGAAAGGCCGCTCCCCAGGCGGCCGCGTAGAGCACGATCCGCTTTGCTGAGAGCCCCACATGCCCAAAGCGCAGCCAGCCGCCTAGCGCTAATGCCCCCACCAGCACAGAGAGCGCAACGAAACCCGCCGCCGCGCCCGCGAAAAAGCGAGCAGCAGGCCGTGGCCCGGCCACGTTGTAGGCGAGGACTCCGCGATGCTCCATCTGCGCCACCATCGCCACCGCGCCCACCAGTGCCAGCAGCGGAACCATCTCCTCGATCAGCATGTATTTGGGTGAGAGATCAAACGTCGTAATCGCTGGAAAGAGGCTTATAGCCACCATTCCCGCGACGCCCGAAAAGAGGCGATAGAGAATAGCGAAAATAGCCAGCGACCAGCCCGCGCGCAGGCCTTGGCTGCCGGCTAGAACCCAATAGAGATCGTGAACCTCATGGGCTTCATCGGCCAGTGGCTCAGGTTGAGGTTCGTGACTACCGCCCCCCTCCGCCGGCGTGGCTTCCGGCACAGAGGGATGAATCTTTGGGTCCACGGATCGGATGGAGTCTCCTTCAAATCAACACAAGATTGCTTTGTGCTGGATTCTACTAGAGAGGCTCTCCCTCCAGTGCGGTTGCCGGTTCCACGCCGGTCGCGTTGCTATTCGTCGCGCAACGCGACCATGGGATCGATGCGTGCTGCGCGCCGCGACGGCAACCAACTTGAACCCAAAGAGACCAGCACGATGGCCGCGGTGATCCCGGCAAAGACCACGGGGTCGCCGGGGCGCACCTCATAGAGCAGGCTGGCCACTCCGTGGGCCAGCGCGAAGGCCAGCAGCAGCCCCACGCTGACGCCCGCTCCGGTCAGCCAGGCTGCGCGGCGCAGCATCATGCTCATAATGTCCTCGCGGCTCGCTCCCATGGCTAGCCGGACGCCGATTTCGCGCGTGCGTTCCGCCACCAGATTCGCCATCACGCCAAAGATGCCGATGGCGGAGAGAAGCAATGCAACCGACGCATCCCAACCCAGCAACGCTGCCACATAAATCATGCCGGTAAGCTCTTCGTGGTTGTACTGGGCATAGGTCTCCAGCAGATTCAGCGGAAGCCCTGGATCCAGGGCTGCAAGCGTCTTGCGTGCCGCCGGCGCGATGTCAAGCGGATCGCCTGCGGTTGTAATGGCATAGGTGATGCCGTCAGGCGGAACTTGATCGACGTTCATGTAGACGGCGGCTGGCCGCTCTCTCAGCCATAGAGAATAGGTAGTCTCCTCAACCACTCCGACCACGGTCAGCCACGGGGTCTGGCCATTGCCCGGCGCACCCATGCGGATGCGCTTGCCCAGCGGATTTTCGTCCGGAAAGTAGCGCGATGCGTACGACCGGCTGATCACGGCCACGGGTTCCGAACGCAGATCGTCGCTTGACCCGAAGAGGCGTCCGGAGACGAGCGGAATGTGAAACGCGTCAAAATAGCCTGCGCTCACCGGCAGCCGCAGCGCGGTCCGCGATTGGCCGGGAGCGAGCGGGCGATTCTCGATCTGCGCTTCGTCGACCCAGCCATCGTCGCTGTGCGGCAGAGCGCCGGTCACCTCGGCGTGCTCCACTCCCGGTAACGCGCGCAGCCCGTCAAGACTCTGGCTGTACCAGGCGGCCTGCTTCTGCGGCGTGTCGTACCGCGTGGCGGGCAGGTGGACCCTGAAGGTGAGTGTATGCGTCGGATTGTATGCGTCGGTCTGGTGCAGCATTCCCAACATGCCCTTGGACATCAGCGCAGCGCCAATCACAAGCGCCACGGCCAGCGAAATCTGCGCGACGGCCAAGATGTTTCTCATCTTGTGACCGCGGGCTGCTCCCGTTACCGCCCGCGAACCGCTCTTGAGCTGATCCACCAGGTTGATGCGCAGCGCCTCCAGGGCGGGTGCGAATCCCGAGACGACGCCCGCCAGCAGCGCGAGCAGCAGGGAGAACGACAGCACTCTGCCATTGAGCGAGATGTTGGACCAGCCGGCCATGAAGCGGGCCACACGCTCAGGCATCGTGACCTGGTAGATGCGCAGTTGGGCCGCGGCAATGAGAAGACCGCCCGCCCCGCCGGCGAGCCCGAGCAGAATACTCTCGGTGAGCAACTGACGCATCAGCCGTCCCCGGCCCGCTCCGAGAGCCGTACGCATGGCAATCTCAGGCCGGCGAGCGATGCTGCGCGCAAACTGCAAATTGGCGATGTTGGCGCAGACCACCAGCAGCACAAACAGTGTGGCGCCCTGCATCAGTTTGAAGTAGAGCGGAGTGTAATCGCCATTGATCTCGGCCAGCAGCGTTGTCACTCTGACCTGCCAACCCTGGTTCGTCTCGGGATGTGCGTTGGCAAGCTGGCTGGCAATGGTATTCAATTCGGCTTGTGCCTGGCCGGGCGTAACTCCCTTGCGCAACCGGCCCACGACGAGAAAACCGTGCGCGGAGCGATCGGTAAGCTCGGCATCCGTCGGCGCAAAGGGCAGATACAAGTCGGCGGTCGATGGATATTGCATGGCCTTGGGCATCACGCCGATCACCGTGTAGGCATGCTGATCCAACTCGATCTCGCGCCCCAGCACCTGCGGATCAGCTCCGAAATGCGACTTCCAGAATGCGTAGCCCAGCACGGCCACGCTGTTGCCACCTGCCCGCGCCTCACTCTGATTGAAGACCCTGCCTAGAAACGCATCCGTCTTCAGGACGCTGAAGAATGACGGAGACGCAAGCTCCGCTGACACTTGCGCAGCATCGCCCGCTCCGGTCAAACTCATGCGGGAGTCGCTATACACTGCCAGCGATTCAAACGAGCGGCTTTGGCGCTGCCAGTCCGCAAAGTTCGCCAGCGCAACCTGCCGGTTGTCCCCGTGATTCTTCTGCTCGTAGACAACGACCACGTGCTTCAGATCGGGAACCGCCAGGGGACGGAACATAACCGCATCCATCGTGCTGAACCCAGCCGTGTTGGCGCCAATTCCGATCGCCAGCGTGAGCACAGCGGTGATCGTATAGCCGGGCGACTGGCGCAACTGCCGTACCGCATAACGCAGATCCTGGAGCAGAGTGTGCATTTGATCTCCCGGTTCCCGCGCAGTCCTGCCTTGAGAACCCGTTCATGGAGTGTGCATCTACGCGGCCAAACCGCCTGAGTGGCCAGACGCTGATTGCAAATAACTTAAATCCTGAGCACGTCGAGCGAAACTCTTCCCGCTTGTTCAGAATTGAAACCAACTGTTCGCAATCGAACAGTTGCCCACCTTTGAATCCTTAAGACAACCACCCCGGCTTGACACAACGAGCCGTTCCCTTGATGCTAAACAGTTCCGGTTGTTTGTCTTTCCGGCGCAGAGGGACGGCAAGTCTTGCGGGTTCGCGTCTTCTATCACGACAAATGCTTCGACGGAGCCTGCTCGGCCTCGCTCTTCACTCGCTTCCATCGCGAGTGCGTCGCCACTAGCGCCAGCTATGAATATCACGGCCTGGTGCATCGGGCCGGCGCGCTCTTCGACGAGAGCGATTTTACCGGCGACGAAAACGCCATCGTTGACTTCAAATACTCCGCTTCGCCCAAAATCACCTGGTGGTTCGACCATCATCTGTCGGCTTTTCTCACACCTGAAGATCAGCAGAACTTCCTCGCCTGCAAACAGGACCCAGACTGCGGCAGCCGCAAGTTCTTCGACCCCGACTACACCTCCTGCACGAGCTTTCTGGCGCACATTGCAGCCACTAAATTTGGGTTCAACACCGCGCCCGTCGCCGAACTGATTCACTGGGCCAACATTGTCGACGGAGCGAAGTACGAGAGCCCCGAGGCTGCCGTCGAGATGGCTGCTCCGGCGATGAAGCTGACGCTCATCATCGAGTCCACTCAGGACCCGGCTTTCATTCCGCGGCTCATTCCGCTGCTCACCGAGATGCCGCTCGCAGAGGTGCTCAGCCAGCCCTTTGTGGCCGGGTTGCTGCCGCCTCTGCTGGCGCGCCATCAGCAGGCCATCGAGTTGATCCGCAGCCGCGCGGAAGAGCGCGACGGGACGATCTTCTTTGACATCACCGACCAGCCGCAGGAGGGTTACAACAAGTTCATCCCCTACTATCTGCATCCGCAGGCGACTTATTCGATCGGCTTGTCCAGTTCCAGCTTCCGTACCAAGGTGTCGGTCGGTTCGAATCCCTGGACCAAGGCAGACCCCGCAAAGATGGTGAATCTGGCGCAGATCTGCGAGCGTTATGGCGGCGGCGGCCATGCCCGCGTCGGCGCCATCAGCTTTCCGCCCGACAAGGCCGAAAAAGCCCGCGTTGCCGCAGCGGAGATTGTGGCCGAACTGAGGGCGAAGAATCCGGTGAGTTGATTGCTTCAGAACTCGTCGGACGCTGCCGGGATTTGAGTTATACGTTAACCCTGCGTTACAATCGGGAGAGTAGAAGCAGCTTTTGCTGGATGAGATTTCCCCGAATCCACCGGCTCTTGGCTGCGTCTAAGTGTTAAAGGCTTGCAACAACCCCGTGGGTGGGGGTTCTGCTGACAGGGCGGCTCAAAGGCCCAACAAGTCAGCAACGCCAGTGCATCCACTGCAGGCCGTGGTTTAGCTTTCAACATCCCCGTTCGCTGCCCTGTTTTGGAACTTCGAGGGCGAGCTGGACTGAAGGCGGAATACGGTGAACCTGGTTCTCGACGATCTGACGGCGGCCTCGCCGGAGGCTGGCAGCACGTGTAGCCTCGAAAACTACCTTGCGCTCCCCGACCACACGATGGATCTACGCATCGCGGAAGCGCGCGCGCGGCTGGGCAGGACAACCCTGCTGCTGGGCCACCACTACCAGCGCGACGAGGTGATCCGCTTTGCCGACGCGACGGGCGACAGCTACAAGCTCTCCAAAATAGCCACCGAGTCGGATGCAAAATACATTGTCTTCTGCGGCGTGCACTTCATGGCAGAGAGCGCGGATGTGCTGGGCCACGCAGGCCAGCATGTGATCTTGCCCGACCTCAACGCCGGCTGCTCGATGGCCGATATGGCCGAGATCTCCCAAGTGGAAGCCTGCTGGGAGGCGCTCGAAGCCCTCGGCCTCGCGGACGAGATCGTTCCGCTGACCTACATGAACTCGACCGCCGCCATCAAGGCCTTTTGCGGCGAGCGCGGCGGGCTGGTCTGTACCTCTTCAAACGCCCGCGCAGCCTTTGAGTGGGCCTTTGAGCGGGGTAAGCGCATCCTCTTCCTGCCCGACCAGCATCTGGGCCGCAACACCGGCTATGCGATGGGGATTCCTCTCGACGAAATGGTGGTCTGGGATCCGTGGGCAGTCGGGCTTGGTACGAGCCAGGGCGGACAGACCAAGGAGCGCTTCGCTGCTAGCCGGATTCTGCTCTGGAAGGGCCACTGCGCCGTCCATCAGCGCTTCCTGCCCAGCCATGTGGATCAGGTCCGCGCCAAGTATCCGGGCATCCAGGTGATCGTGCATCCGGAGTGCCGCTTCGAGGTCTGCCAGAAGGCCGACGCCCTTGGCTCGACCGAGCGGCTGATCGCGCTGGTCGAGCAGGCGCCCGAGGGGCAGATGTTCGCCGTGGGAACTGAGATTCATTTGGTCAACCGCATGGCAAAGCGCTTCGCGGCTGAGGGAAAGCGAATCATCACCCTCGACGACACCGGCTGCCTGTGCACGACGATGTATCGGATTACTCCGCAACATTTGGCGTGGGCCCTGGAGAATCTGGTTGGGGGGCGCGTAGTGAATCGCATTCAGGTTCGGCCTGGCGTCAAGCGCTGGGCTAAGGTTGCGCTGGACCGGATGCTGGAAGTGGGATAATTGGCTTCGAAGGAAGACCGACGCGGGACATTGCTGAAATGGTAACCACAGGTTATTGCCGGTGGCACAACCGGAGCACGTGTCAGCGTTTTTTGTCTCTCATTGTCTTTAGACTTGCCTTCACTAGTTTTTTCACTAGGGTCACCGGTATCAGGGTATCGATTGGAAAGCTGACAATTGCCTTCGTTGTGAGGTAACCCACAAGTTCCTTCCTATGCTGCTGGATTACTGGCGGGCGTACATGCAGGCGAATGCACGGTTTCTTGAAGCTGAACCAGACAAACATCCCATCATAGTCAAAACCGGGATAGGAATATCCGGGTATCTGGAAGTAATCGGTGCGTTCTGTCGCCCCAGGTGCGGTCGCCTGTATCGCGGCTCTCACCTTCGCCAAATTGTCTTGCGCCTCTTTTGGACAGCTGGCTATGTATTCGTCTACTTCACTCGTCCCGGGTTTTGTCGACATAGCGTTCCTCCACCACAACTTCCCGATTCAGAGTTTGCCATATCCGAGATCATGTGGCCAGCGGATCTCAACTGCGAGTTCCGGTCGTGTCGGCAATCCGGAAGTTACCATGCAGATATCCCCTCTTAAAGACGACGAAGCTCAATGACACTCGCAGATACTCCATCCGTCTGCGATAAGATTCGTCCTCATTTTGACGGGAAAGCCAGATTCAATCGCGCTTCGAACTGCCGATTGAAGCGGATCAGCGCTATCCACTGGCCGTGGTCCTCCTGCTTCCAGACCATGCTTCCGTGAAGCTGGAGGGCGATGGCTTCAGGCTGGAGGTCGTGGTGCAGGCCGAAGTACTCTTCGTCGACGGCTTCGCCTTTGGCGCCTAGACTGAGGGGCAGCGAGGGGGGATCGTATTTCGTCGAGAAGACCAGAGCTGCAGTGTATTTCTCTGGCTCCTGAGCAGCGCGGGCGATCTGCTGGGCGGTGAAGTCCTCAACGCGGTCAACGGCGAATGGATGCTGGAGGTAGCCTAGCTCGGGACGCGTGAGTTCGTCGGTGACGGGCCAGGCGGAGAGAACTGTCGCTCCGGGATAAAGCTTTTCAAGCTGCTCGATGCCGGCTTGATGAAGGCGGACTACGCTCGCATATGCCAGGTTGTCCTCGGGCGCGAAGCGATAGGGAGGATTGATGAAGAGGCCGAGGAGGAAGGCCGCGGCGGAGAAGACGGCGAGGCCCTGCCAGTAGGGGACGCGGCGGTACATGGTGTGGACGGCAACCAGCAGCACCAGCGGAAACATCGGCAGCAGATAGCGCAGCAACAGTGCTCCGCCGAGAACGCTGAAAAGCAACGCATTCGCAAGCAGCAAACAGAAGATGCGTCGCATCGCGGCGGGCGCGATGGGGGCGCGGAGTTGAGTGCCGGCGTCGTGGCCTTCCGAACTCTGATCCATGATCTCTGATCTCTGACCGCCGGCTGGGCGGGGATCGAGCAGCAAGGCCGCGACTGCGACTCCCACAGGCACAAAGAGATTCATGTGCGCGGTGAGATGCAGAATGCGGTAGCCGAATGCGGCCGCGATGCGAAAGGGCTCAAGGTTGGCCTGGGCGTTGTAGCGAAGGTACTCGGGATTGCCGAAGAGAAAACCGGTCTTGGCGTAGTGGTAGGCGTACCAGGCGGCCAGCGGCAGAACGCAATTCGAAAACCATGCGGCCTCGCGCCAAAGGCGGATGCGGGCGCGTCCGGGGGCGCGAATGCTCTCGACAAGGCTGACTGCGGCCAGCGTGAGTGGGATGACGATGGCCGTTTCTTTTGAGAGCGCGGCGGCGGCAAACCACGCTGCGGCTAGGCTGGGCTTGCTGGACTGATAGGTCAATGCGCCGAGTTCAGGCAGTGCGTAGACCAGCCCCCAGAGCGCACAGGCAGCGGCGAAGATGTCAGCGTGGGCGAGAGTGCTTTGCGCAAACCAGACGGGATAGAGCGCGGTCAGCGCGACG
>Ga0181520_10008379_pt1 | contig 14739 bp, 11 predicted proteins | sample PEATcosm2014_Bin_29_FD_132451 | JGI IMG/M metagenome (GOLD analysis project Ga0181520, IMG submission 132451) | Peatland microbial communities from MTU Mesocosm Facility, Houghton, MI, USA - PEATcosm2014_Bin02_30_metaG | ecosystem: Environmental > Terrestrial > Soil > Wetlands > Peat | place... | reverse complement strand
CTAGATAACTGACGATGTTGAGGAGTGCATTGGCCCCGACGAAGATCAGCGCGCCATTGAAGGATCCAGTCGTCCCGACGATGTAGCCGATGGCGATGGGCGTGGTGATCGCCGACATGCTTCCGATGAAATTGAACAATCCGCCGGCCAGGCCGACAGCTTCCTTGGGCGAGGTGTCGGAGACAACGGCCCACCCGAGGGCACCAAATCCCTTGCCTAGAAAAGCCAGGGCCATGATGGCGACAATCAACCACTCGACGTGCAGGTAATTGCAGGCGATCATAGTGGTCGACATCAGCATACCGAGGACGATGGGCAGTTTGCGCGCGAACGTGAGGCTGCGGCCCCGCTTCAACAAACGGTCCGAAACGATGCCCCCCGACACGCCGCCGACGAACCCGCAGGCTGCCGGAACGGAGGCCACGAAACCGGCTTTGAGGATGGACATGCCGCGGGCCTGGACGAGATAGACCGGGAACCATGTCAGAAAGAAGTAGTCGACGGTGTTCAAACCATATTGCCCCAGGTAAATGCCAAGTAACATGCGGTTGGACAACAGTTGTTTGACGATTGCCCATCGTGAGGCTGTCCCGGCCTTGCGGTGGTCGATATTCACCAGGGCGCCTCCGCGCTCGATCGATTCGAACTCCGCCTGGCCCAACCAAGGATGGTCCTTCGGATTGAACAGCGTCCTGGCCCAGACGATGGCCAGGAAGAAGACGACGCAGCCTATGACCACGAACACCCAATGCCAGCCGAACCGGTGGGTAATCCAGCCCATCAGCGGCGCAAAAAGAATAGTGCCGAAGTATTGAGCGGAATTAAAGATAGCCGATGCCATGCCGCGTTCATGGGTCGGAAACCAAGCTGAGACGATGCGGCTGTTGGCGGGGAAACAGGGCGACTCGGCCAGACCGACGAGGAAGCGCAGAGCGAACAACGCGAGGACCGCGGTGGTAACGCCGAGCATCCAGACTCCACCCTGCAGGGTGGTGAAGCACGACCAGACGAACAGGCTTATAACATAGACCTTCTTCGATCCGAAGCGGTCCAGCAACCAGCCGCCTGGAAGTTGGCCGATCACGTAGGCCCAGCCGAACGCGGAAAAAACATAACCCATGGTCACGGCGTCGAGCCTAAAATCCTTGGCTATGGCCGGGCCGGCGATCGAAATCGCCGCGCGGTCTGCATAGTTCACAGAGGTCAGGACGAATAGCATCGACAACACGAAGTATCGTAAATGGCCGGGCTTTGGGAGACAGTCGGCGGATCTCGTTTCCATTGCGCGCGGCTTCTGACGGGCGGTGCCGGCCGTTTCCTGCATGCGAGTAATGGTAGCGCCAATCCTCGGACGCGTCGAAGGTCGAAGAGCGCTCTTTGAAGTGGTGTTCGCCATCGAGGACAGGAGAATGGAATCCGCGGATATCGGTGAAAGTGGTCCCCGTTTGGTCGGGGAAAATTGGAAACAGAGATGTGCTCCGCTGCCGAGCGCGTTCCCGACGACAAGCGCGTATCACAAGGCCAGTTCGATTTGATTGAAGATCGATCGACATGGTACTGTGGGAGCTTGCCGAGGTGCCCGCGCGTTAACGGGCGACAAGGGGAATAAAGGAGTCGAACAACGTGAAGAAGACCGAGAAGGGTGTTATAGCTTTCCGAAAGGCTTGCAAGGCCACCGGAACGGGCCTGTCCCATTACATTTTGATGGAAGCGAAGGCCAAGAAGTAATACCGTAGCGTTGCCGGGTGACGCTCGTGGTGGCCATCCGATGCCGTATCGCAAACGGGATCGTGCCGAAACAGTGGAAACTTAGGGTGAATTGAGAGACGTAAAAGAGCGGACCGCGGTGAGGGCTTCGTCGCGCGGGCTGCATTTCAACACGGGAAACGGCCCAGCGATGGTGCCCGTGGACATCGGGCATTCGGAGTACATGGGACTTCTCGACCCCGACGCGGCTTTCTGGTCGCTGGTCAAGAAGGAGCTGCTGGCCGATGCCTTGGTCAGCGGCGGCCCGTTCATGAAGCAGTATGTGCGGCGCCGCGAGCGTCTCATGACGGAGATTAGCGGCCTGCGCTTTGGACTGACGCCCTCGGCCGTCTACTTTAACCCCACCGACCGCTGCAACCTCAACTGCTGTTACTGTTATATCCCCGAGAACCTGCGGCAACGGGGCAAGACCATGACGCCGGAGCGTTTGATCGAGGCACTGGAGATTCTCAAACGCTACTTTGGCAAAAAACTGCCCAAGGGCGCCAGGCCTCAGATCGTGTTTCACGGCGCCGAACCGATGCTCGCGCGCGAAGCGGTCTTCGCCGGCATTGAGGCTTTCGGACGGGATTTCCGCTTCGGCGTGCAGACCAACGGCACTTTATTGGACGATGAAGCCGTGGCCTTCCTGATCTCGCGCGACGTTGGTATCGGCCTGTCTCTTGACGCTCACGTCGATCGCATCGCTACCCGCACGCGCAGCACGTGGGCGCGGGCAAGCGTCTTTGGCAAGGTGGTCGCGGCGATGGAAAAGCTGCGCGACTACTCCAACTTCAACGTCATCTGCACTGTCACGCGCGAGAACATGCGCCACCTAAATTCCATCGTGGACTACTTCCACGATTTCCGGGTGCCGGTGTGCATGTTGAACCCGGTGCGCTGCACGCGCCAGGGTGCGCGCGATGTCCGGCCCGCCGACCACGAGCTGTGGAAGTATTACTCGTCGGCGCTGGACCGCACCTACGAGCTATATAGGGAGACCGGACGGAAGCTGATAGTGGCCAACTTCGCCAATGTACTGGTGGGTATCGTGGCCCCAGCGGCGCGGCGCCTGATGTGCGATATCTCGCCCTGCGGCGGCGGCCGGTGTTTCTTCGCCGTGTCGGCCTCGGGAGACCTTTTCCCCTGCAGCGAATTCGTTGGCACGAAGGATTTCCTGGGTGGCAACCTGTTCACCGGCTCCATTGAAGAGGCGCTGGAATCCGAGGCGTTTCGACGGGTGACAGGACGCCGAGTCGAAGACATCGACCCTTGCAAGCGTTGCGCCGCGCGCCATTTCTGCGGCTCGCCTTGTCCAGCCGAGGCGCACGAGATGAACGGCGGCATGGATCGCCCCGGCGCTTTCTGCGAACTCTACGAGGAACAGGTTCGCTACGCACTGCGCCTGATCGCCGACGGCCGCTACGAAGCCTTCCTGTGGGAGGGTTGGGACAAGGACACCACCACGACCATCGATATCAGGTCGTTGTAGATTGACGCGGCGGGAACAACGTGATAGTTTAGAATTCCCTGAGGTGCTCGTTATTAAAGCGAGTGAAAAGGGAAGCGGGTGTAAATCCCGCACGGTCCCGCCACTGTGAGCAGCGAGCGGCCGGCGTAATCAGCCACTGTTCTTCGGAACGGGAAGGTAAGCCGGTTTAGCTAGGACCTGCAAGTCAGGAGACCTGCCTCGGGTAATGCCGGCCGCTATGCTTCGGGCGAAAGCAGATCGTGCGGAAGGCAACCTGATCGCGCAGGTTGCTTCCCTCCGTTTTTCCTTCTTCCCTCTTGCTGAGGCGTATGTGGCTTTCTGAATCGAGGCCCGGACTCCTCTGCGATGCTAACCCTGATTCTCGGCGGTGCTAGAAGCGGTAAATCCCGTTTGGCCCAGCGATTGGCGGCCCAAGCGGGCCGGGTTACGTATATCGCTACCCTCCAAGCGGGCGATGACCCGGAGATGGTGGCGCGGATCGAACGCCATCGCGCAGACCGGCCGGACTCGTGGCGGACGATCGAAGAACCTCTGGCATTGGCCGATGCGGTGGAGCGCTCCGCGAACGAGGCCGGTGCGATCGTGGTCGATTGTCTGACGATCTGGCTCAGCAACTTATCCTGGCAGTATCGGGATAGGACAGCCCGGCAAGTGGAAGATGCTGCACGCGCCGAACTTCAACGGCTGGCCGCCGCGGCGCGGGGGTGCCATCTCATTCTGGTTTCCAATGAACTCGGTTGCGCAACAGTTCCCGAGTCCGCGGTGGCGCGTGCATTCCGCGACGCCCAAGGACTCCTGAACCAGTGGGCCGCCGCAGCCGCGGATGAGGTGATCTTCACTGTGGCCGGGCTCCCGCTCTATCTGAAAACGGCTCGACGGGAGGCAGGCGCGCAATGAGCCTGCCTCGAATTGTCATTGCGGGAACCCACAGCGGCGTCGGGAAGACCACAGTCGCGACCGGCATCATGGCCGCGCTCCGCCAGCGCGGGCTGCGGGTTCAGGCTTTCAAGGTGGGTCCCGACTTCATCGATCCCACGTTCCATCATGCTGCCACGGGAAGACCGAGCCGCAATCTCGACAGTTGGATGCTATCGCGAGAGACGAATCTCAATATCTTCGCGCGCGCGACCGCCGATGCGGACGTGGCCGTTATCGAAGGAGTGATGGGTCTCTTTGACGGCAAAGGCGGTCAGTCGCTTGCGGGCACGACGGCCGAGATAGCCCTATGGCTGGATGCGACGGTCGTCCTGGTGCTGGACGCGGCAGCTATGGCGGGGAGCGCGGCCGCGGTTGTGCACGGTTTCGATACCCTGCTTCCCCAGTTACAGGTGTCGGCGGTTATCTGTAATAACGTGGGAAGCGCAGCCCACTATGCTTGCCTGCGCGACGCGATGGCTTCGCGTTGCCGCTCCACGCCGATCGGCTATCTGCCTCGTAACGATGACTTCTCGATTCCCGAACGGCATCTGGGGCTGCATCTGGCGCACGAGGCGCTGACGAGGGAACGTCTTGACCGGCTCGCGGAGTGGATCGCTTCTCATCTGGACCTGGATCGTTTGTTGGCGTTGAGTTCGCGCTCCGGATGTTCCGTGACGCCCCTGAGCGATGTCGCCGAGAAGCCTAAGCTCGCACGCATCGGCATTGCTCGTGACGCAGCCTTTTGCTTTTACTATCACGACAACCTGGAACTGCTGAGCGCGTCGGGTGCGGAACTCATCGACTTCAGCCCAATTGCGGATCGGACGTTGCCGCCACAACTCGACGGGATCTATTTCGGCGGCGGTTATCCCGAGATCCACGCAGAGGCCCTGTCGGCGAATGAAACCATGCGAACGGCGATCCTGGAATTCGCCGCGAACGAATCTCCGGTCTATGCCGAGTGCGGCGGCTTCATGTATCTAACGGAAGCGATTGTCGACGGGGAGGGGCGCGCTTGGCCGATGGTTGGGATTTTCCCGACCTGCGCCCGCATGCACGATCGAATGGTGAAGCTCGCTTACACCGAGGTGGAAGCCGGCGACGCAGATGGCTGGCTGGCGCCGGGCGAGTGCGCGCGCGGACACGAGTTCCGTTATTCCGTTATCGATCCCATGCCCGGCACGATTCGGCGTGTCTATCGAGGAGCGGCAGAGGGCTATCAAGCGCGGTCCGTTCTTGCGAGCTACGTGCATCTGCATTTCCTGTCCTGTCCGAGTTTCGCCGAAAGATTCGTCCGCGATTGTGCCCGGCGGCGCACCAAACCTACAAAATGAAACGATCATTGCTCTGTTTACTCACTTATTCCGCACTCTCCTCGGTGCTATTGCGCGCGGAATCGGGAGCTTCCCTTTCCGGAACCGTCAAGGATCCGCAGGGCCAGCCCGTTCCCGGAGCGACGCTTACCTTAGTCTCACGCACCGGCGCAGCGGAGAACGCCACTACCAGCGATTTCTCGGGCGCCTACCGCTTCGGTGGCTTGCCTGATGGCGACTACCTGCTGCGAGCCAACGCATCCGGATTTGCGCCGTTTCTCTCCGAGGAGATCCGTCTGGCCGCCGGCGGTATGGAGAAGCGGGATATCGCCCTCCAACTGGCCGGGGTGCACGAGCAAATCGTGGTCACTGCCTCTGGCACTCCCCAACTTCCCGAACAGGTCTCCAAGACAACCACTGTTATCGACCAGACCGACGCCGACGCCCGCGATGCAGCCACACTCGCCGACGTGGTGGGCCTGGCGCCGGGCGTACACGTGCAACAACTCGGCGGCCCGGGATCCTTCACCAGCATCCAGATGCGCGGCCTTCGCAGTGAGGACACAGCGATATTAGTGGACGGTCTCAGACTGCGCGACGCCTCGGCTACGCAAGCGGGCGCCACCAGTTTGATAGAAGACCTGCTGTTTACGAATGTCAGCCAGGTGGAGGTAATGGCCGGCTCCGGATCGTCGCTCTATGGAAGCAATGCGATTGGCGGTGTGATCAACGTAATCACCGATGAAGGCGGCGGGCGCACGCGCGGGAGCGTGTTATTGGAAGGCGGATCTCTCGGCCTCTTTCGTGGGCGCGCGCAGCTTTCGGGCGGATTCCGTCGCGACAAGATAGGGTACAGTTTAGGTGTTGCGGATACGGACGTAACCGGAGGGGTGGGCGGAGATGCTCCTTTCCGCGACGTCAGCACGCAAGGCCGCATGACGTTTCACCTGGCGCCCTCCATCCGTTTGACGGCACGTATTTACGGCGCGGATTCCTTCAGTAAGGTCCGCGGCGAGCCGGATATGATTGGCAATCCATCGGGCTTCGGCATTGTCGACGCGATCCCGCTTTCGCCGGCGCTGAGCGCGCTCTACCAGAACGGAACTCCTCTGTCGCAGATGAGCACGGGTAATGCGACATTCATTCCCGCGCCCGACAATCCGGACTCCACACGCGCGGCCCGCTTCATAGACTCGGCGCTGATTCTGAACGGCCAGGCTTCGCCCCAGCTCGACTACTCGGCAAGCTATCAGCTTGTCTCCAACAGCCGCCGCTACGGGGATGGACCCGCGGGAGTCGATTATCAACCCGACGGCAGCACGCGCTCGCTCTATGACGGCCGCATTCAGACGGTGGACGCGCAGCTCCACTACCGCGTGGGATTCAACCTCCTGAGCGGCGGGTACGAATTCGAAAACGAGAACTTCGCGAACGACAACACCGACCAGAGCGACCCCGCATCGGCCAACGCGACCAATGTGACACAGCGAAGCCAGAGCGTTTTCGTGCAGGACCAGGCGCGCTTTCTGGACGGCCGCCTCCAGGTTTCCGGTGCGTTCCGGACCCAGCTCTTCGCGCTCGATACGCCCATCTTCCTCCCCGCGGCATCGGCGCCGTATCAAGGCATCGCGTTCTCATCGCCGACTCCCGCCTACACCGGCGACGCGTCCATCGCATACTTGTTCCGCGAAACGGGAACCAAACTGCGCGCTCACGCCGGCCGCGGGTATCGCGCGCCTTCGCTGTTCGAGAGGTTCGGAGCCGCGTACGATCCGGTTTACGGGTATTCCGTTTACGGCGATCCGCGGCTGAAGCCGGAACATTCGACCGGTCTCGACGGAGGCATCGACCAGACGTTCGTCAATGGCCGCCTGAAGATCTCGGCGAGTTACTTTTATACCTGGCTCCAGAACGTCATTAATTTCGATACGTCGGGCTTGATCAATCCGGCCACCGATCCGTTTGGCCGCTATATCGGCTATCTGAATACACAAGGCGGAATCTCGCGCGGCCTCGAAACCAGCGCGTCCGTTGCGCCGGTTCGCTCGCTGAAAGTCACGACGGCGTACACGTATGTGAACGCGATCGAGCGCACTCCGATCGTTGGCGACGTCCTCCAGACCTTCGTGGTTCCCAAAAATCAGGCTTCTCTTCTGGTGACCGAGCAGCCAACCTCCCGGCTGATGCTGACCTGCGACACGGTCGCATCCAGCAGCTATCTGGCGCCGATCTATGGTGACGTGGTGACGCAAACCTACCGCTTCGATGGAATCCACAAGGTTAACGTGGGGGCCAGTTATCGGATTCCGTTCCAGGAGTACCGGGCCATCCGTCTTTTCGTGCGCGCGGATAATATCTCCAATCAGATCTATTTCGAAAGCGGATTTCTCACCGCTGGACGAACAGCGACCGGCGGTTTGCAATATGAGTTCTGACATGAGAAGAACGTTTTTGGCCGCTCTGCTTTTCGCGATGTGCGCCGCCGGCGCGGACGCGCCGCGCCGCATTGTGTCTCTATCGCCGAACGTCACCGAGATGCTCTACGGCATCGGCGCCTTCGGTCAGGTGGTCGGGATTTCGGATTACTGCACCTATCCGGAAGCGGTGAACCGCGTGCCCAGTGTCGGCGGCTGGCAGAACTTCGATCTCGAGAGGATCGCCGCGCTACGACCGGATCTGGTGATTGTGGACGATGGGCAGCAGGTTGTTGTCGCAGACAATTTCAAGAAGCTTGGCCTCCCCGTGATGGCGGTCACGGATCGCACAGTGCAGGATGTGTGCGCAGCGATGGTAGTGCTGGGGCGAGCTACCGGGCATGCCGAAGGGGCCGAGAAACTGGTCGCGGCCACGCGCGCCGAGTTACTCCGCATCTCCCGGCAAACCGCGCCTCTTCCGAGGCCAAAGGTGATTCTGATCGTCGACCGCACTCCCGGAACCCTGCGCGATCTTTATACCGCGACCGACGGCGGCTACCTGGCTGAGTTAGTGGCCATCGCAGGCGGCCGAATTGCCGCGCCGGCAGCCCCGAGCGGTTACGGAAAGCTGAGCAAGGAGGATCTTCTCGCCATCAATCCCGAGGTGATCCTCGATTTCATTCACGGCATCAAGGTTCCCTCCGGCGATCCCTTGGAAGCGTGGCAGGAGATGGCCGTGTTGAAGGCAGTGCGCTCCCATCGGATCTACGGCGTCAACGAAGACTTCGTTCCACACGCCTCGCAACGCATGGTGCAGACAGCGGCGCTCTTCGCTCGTCTGATTCACCCAGGAGTTCAATGAAGCCCTTCTTCGAGGCGCGACATCTCGCGTACACCTATCCGCGCGGCCCGCTTGCGGTTCGGGACATCAGTCTGTCTGTCGCGCGCGCTTCCATGACGGCCGTGATCGGCGCCAACGGTTCGGGGAAATCCACTTTCATACGTATGCTGGCCGGTCTCCTGCGGCCATCTGCGGGAGAGATTCTGCTGGATGGTTTGGCGCTGGCGAAATGGCCGCCCCGCTTGCGCGCCCGCGAGATTGCCTTCATGCCGCAAGCCACTGCGACGGTCTTCCCATTTCGTGTCCTCGACGTGGTTTTGAGCGGCAGGACGCCGCACGTACCGCAATTCCGCCTGGAAAATGAGGCCGACCGCGAAAAGGCCATGCAAGCGCTCGAAAGCGCGGGAGCCGCGCATCTGGCGGATCGCTACGTCACGGCGCTCTCCGGCGGCGAGAAACAGATGGTGACGCTGGCGCGCGCACTCGCCCAGGAGCCGCGCCTGTTGTTGCTGGATGAACCATCCACATCGCTCGATCTGAAACACCGCGCGGCCTTGATGCGCACACTCGCCCGTCTGCGCGAGCAGCGTGGTCTGAGCATCGTCATGGTCACGCACGATCTGCAGTTGACGGGATCGCTGTTCGACAGCATCGTCGCCCTGACCTGCGGAGAAGTGACCGCGCAGGGCCGTCCGGACGAAGTGTTGCAGAGCGATCTGCTCGCCCGGGTGTACGGGGAGCCCAACGTGCGGGCCCGCCGCATCGGCGATCAGACGCTGGTTTGGATCGAAGCATGAGCACCGCACCTGTCCTGTCACTGCCGAAACGGCTTTTCCGCGCGCTGTCGGTGCTGACGTTGCTGTTGATCGCCGCGACAGCCGTCGGTTTGGCGGTGGGCCGGCAGCGGCTGGACTTCTCCGGACTGCTTTCCGATCCATTTGCGCGGACACTGTTTTTCCAGCTTCGCTTGCCGCGCGTGTTGATGGCCCTGTTGATTGGCGCCTCGCTGGCGGTGTCGGGAGCGGCGCTGCAGGCTCTCTTCCGAAATCCGCTCGCCGATCCTTACACTCTGGGCGTCTCTGGCGGTGGCGCGTTTGGTGCCAGTGTCGCGATTGCGCTGGGCCTGAGCTTTCGCGTACTGGGAATCCCATTCGTATTCTTCGCATCCTTTCTGGGAGCCATGCTGGCCGTTTTCCTGGTGCGCACTATCGCTCGGACGGGAGCCGTGACGCTGCCCGGCGCGCTGCTGCTCTCCGGCGTAGTGGTGAACCTTGTCTCCGCCGCCGCGGTGCTGACGCTGCAATATCTAATGGACCCGAGCGGCGCGTTGCGCATTCTCCGCTGGATGGTCGGCAGCCTGGACGTGGTGGGGATCGCGCCCATCGGCCGCATGCTCCTTCTGCTGGGTCCGGCGTGGCTGGCGCTGCTTGCGCTCTCGACACAACTCCACTTGCTCGCCATCGATGAAGATACCGCCGGCACGCTCGGCGTGAATGTCACCCGCTGCAATACCGCGGTCCACATGCTCTGTTCGCTCATCGTGGGAGTGACGGTTGCGGCCGGTGGCGCCATCGGATTCGTCGGACTCATTGTGCCACACGCGGTGAGATTCCTGTTTGGAGAGGATCTGCGCATTGTTTTGCCGGGTTCGCTGCTGATGGGCGCGGCCTTCCTGGTTTTGGCCGATGCGCTGGCTCGGATCGCGCTTCCTTCCGGTGAATTGCCCGTGGGGGCGATTACCGGGCTGCTCGGTGGCCCCGCATTTCTCTGGCTTTTGCGGCGGCGTCAGCAATACACGGTCGTATGATGCAGGCTAATCCTCCTCTTGGTATCGCGTGTCTGGTAGTGCTGGCCGGTCCGCCTGGATCGGGCAAAAGCACATGGGCGCGCCGCAACGGCCGCGGAGCCGTTCATGTTTCGCAGGACGAGTTGATCGACGCGATCACGCCGGAGGGCTTCGAGCACGTCTATCGTCCGATCTATGCAGCCGCCGAAGAGGCCATCGCCCGCACAGCCTTGCAGAATGGACAGACGGTGGTCATCGACCGCACCAACCGCACGGCGGCCCACCGCCGGCGCTGGATACGCCTGGCGCGGCAGGCCGGCTGTCCCGCCATTGCCGTCGAGATGAACGCTCCGCAGTGGCTCTGCCGCGAGCGGAACGACGCCCGGCAGGACCACCGCCGTGTGAGCGCGCAGCGCCTCGAACGTATGTTCGCCGCGATGGAGGCCGTTCGCCCGGACGAAGGCTTCGCTGCCATCTATTCGGGAGACGACGTGACTCTGACCGGAATTCTCTCGGATCTGAAATCGAAACAGGAGGTACTTCTCCATGAGCATTGCAACCAAGCGGGGTGACGCGGGCCAGACCTCTCTGGCGGGCGGCATCCGGGTTTCCAAAGCGCACCCTCGCGTGGAGTGCTACGGAACCATAGACGAGTTGATCTCGCAGATGGGCTTCGCGCGCTCCATTTGCCAGGACCCCGACGTGCGCGAGGGCGCCAAGCGTGTCCAGCGGGAACTGTATCGGGTCGGGTCGGCCATTGCCACACCGCCGAAATCGACAGAGACTCCGTCAGATGTCACGCCAGCGATGGTGGACGTTCTCGATTCCGAGGTCCATCGCATCGAGGCTCAGCCCGGCGTGTTGGGGGACTGGTCGCTGCCCGGCGAGTTGCCCGATGCCGCCGCATTCGACGTTGCGCGCACCGTCTGCCGCCGCGCGGAACGCCTGGCCGTCGGATTGGCGGAGGCGGGCGAGATTCGCAATCCATCGGTGCTGGCCTATCTCAACCGGTTGTCCGACCTTTTGTGGTTGTGGGGGCGTCTGCTCGAAGCACGGCAGGGCGTGGACTCCTCGCTGCGCACCGGGGATGCTCCAGGACCGCGCTGGTCCAGGGCATGGTGAACCATGGATTCTCCAGGCGCATTTTCCCCTGCCGAGCGCGACGCCGTCTACCGCGCGATTTACGAAAGGCGCGACATCCGGTCTCAGTTTCTTCCCGCACGCGTGCCTGACGAAGTATTGGGACGCGTGCTCGCTGCCGCTCATCACGCCCCATCGGTCGGATTTATGCAGCCTTGGGATTTCATCGTCATTCGTGACGAGCGAGTCCGCGAGGCCGTCCAGCAGTGTTTTCGCGAGGCCAACGCCAGGGCGGAGAACCAATATGCGGGCGACCGGAAAGCGCTGTATCGCAGCCTGAAGCTCGAAGGAATTCGCGAAGCCCCGGTCAATATTTGCATTACCTGCGATCCCCAACGGGAGAAAGGCGCCGGGCTTGGCCGCCAGACCGATCCCGCGACCGGCCTCTACTCCGCAGTCTGCGCTGTGCAGAACCTGTGGCTCGCCGCTCGGGCAGAGTCGCTCGGGGTTGGCTGGGTGAGCATCCTCGATTTCGACCAACTCCGCACGCTCCTGGCAATCCCATCGCATCTGACGATCGTTGCGTATTTGTGCGTTGGGTACGTTTCCGCCTTTCCCGCTGAACCGGAGTTGGAGGCAAAGGGCTGGGAACGCCGTGCAAATCTGGCACGGCTGATTCACTTCGACCGCTTCGGCTCGCAGGATGAAGCGTATGCGTCGAGCCTGCTGAAAGGACTCCCGGAGTGAACACGCCCGCTTTGATGGTCCTCGGCACAGCGTCCCATGCCGGCAAATCGCTGGTGACCGCCGGGCTCGGCCGGATCTTCTCCGACGACGGTCTGAAGGTCGCACCGTTTAAGGCGCAGAACATGTCGCTGAACTCGGCCGCGACGCCGGATGGCCGGGAAATCGGCCGGGCCCAGGCGTTGCAGGCGGAGGCCTGTCGCGTCATGGCGCGGGCCGAGATGAATCCCGTGCTCATCAAGCCCAGTTCGGATACCGGCTCGCAGGTAGTTCTGCTCGGCCGCGTGTGGGGCCAGGTGACGGCGGCGGATTATTTCGAGCGCCGTACCGAGGATCTGTTTCCGGCGGTGCTGGAGAGCTATCGACGCCTTGCCGCGGAACACGATTTGATCCTGCTGGAGGGCGCCGGCTCGCCCGCCGAGATCAACCTGCGCGAGCACGACATCGTCAATATGCGCATGGCGCATGCGGCGGATGCGGCTTGCGTCCTGGTTGGCGATATCGATCGCGGCGGCGTGTTCGCCTCGCTGCTGGGAACCCTGGAGTTGCTGACGCCCGAAGACCGGGCCCGAATTCGCGGTTTCATCATCAACAAGTTCCGCGGCGACGCTTCGCTCTTACGCCCCGGCGTCGCGATGATCGAACAGCGCATGGGCATTCCTTGTGCGGGCGTGATTCCCTATCTCCGGGATCATGGCCTCGAAGAAGAAGACAGCGTTGCGATCGAGGACCGGCGGACTCCGGACCGGCTGTGGAGAGAGCCGCGCGGGTCCGAGGGTCCGCTGCGCATCGGCGTCATCGCCTTCCCGCACATGGCCAATTTCACCGACTTCGACGCGCTCGCCATGGAGCCGAGCGTATCTATTGCCTATCTCGAAGACCCGCGGGATGTGGAACTGTGCGACGTTCTCATTCTTCCGGGCAGTAAGCAGACCCTCGACGATCTGGCGTGGCTGCACAGCCAGGGCTTCGCTGGCCAAATCGGTGGATACCCCGGTCTCCTGATCGGCATCTGTGGCGGCTTCCAAATGCTGGGGCTTGCTATCGAAGATCCCTTGGGTGTCGAGAATTCCGGCCTCGCTCGCAGTACCGCGGGTCTCGGGCTGCTACCGGTTCGTACGGTCATGCAAGCGGAGAAGACTGTTAGCCGCGCCTCCGGAACATCGGAGTATTGGCCCGCGCATCCATTCACCGGCTACGAGATTCACATGGGTGAGACCGTGTACGGCGCCGGGTGCACACCATTCGCGCGCATCGTTCGCGAGGGAGGCGCGGCGCCGGTTCCGGATGGCGTATCCATGGGCGGGGGACGCACCTGGGGGACCTATGTGCACGGGATCTTCGACAGCGATGCCTTCCGCCACGACTTCCTCGATGCGGCCCGCAAGGACTGCGGCCTTCCGCAGGCACTGGAGTTGTGTTCCGTCACCGGGCAGCGTGAGGCGCGAATCGACCGCTGGGCGGCGCACCTCCGCCGCGCACTCGATCTGGATCTGATTCGCCGCTGGATCGGAGTGCGCGCATGACACCGCTGCGCCTGGCGCTCGCTTACGGTCTCGATATGCTGGCGGGAGACCCCGAGTGGTTCCCGCACCCCGTGCGTGCTTTCGGCGCGATGATCGAGCACGGAGAGACTCTGCTGAGGAGATGGTGCGGCACTCCCACGAGCGAAATCTGTGGCGGCGCGGTTTTGACCGCTGTGGTGACCGCCGTGGCGTGCTCGATGGGGTGGCCCTCCAACGCCGCGTGGCAGGTCCTGCTCACCTGGACGACTCTGGCCACGCGCAATCTGCTGGATGAAGCGGGATCGGTGATAGGGGCACTCGATGCCGGCGATCTGGATGCCGCGCGTGTCCGCCTGGCCCGCATCGTAGGCCGCGACACCGGACAACTGGACGAAAGCGAGATCGCCCGCGCGCTGATCGAGACCCTGGCGGAAAGCTCTTGCGACGGAATCGTCGCTCCGCTCTTCTGGTTGGCGGTTGGCGGTTTGCCGATGGCACTGGCGTACAAGGCCGTCAACACGCTCGATTCGATGGTGGGCCATCCGGAGCCGCCGTACCGCTACTTCGGACGGGTGCCGGCGCGTGTGGATGACATCGCCAATTTCGCGCCCGCGCGGATCGCCGCCCTGGCCATCGCCGCTTCCGCCGGCATTCACGGTTTGGATGCGCGCCGCTCGCTCGTCGTCTGGCGGAGGGATGGAAGCCTGCACGCCAGCCCCAACGCCGGCCAGGGCGAGGCCGCCATGGCGGGAGCGCTGGGCGTGCGGCTGGGAGGAACCAATTCTTACGAGGGCCGTCCGCACGCGGCGCCCGTTCTGCATGTTGAAGGGCGAGCGCCATCTCCCGCCGATGCCAAGACCGCGGTCACACTCGTCGCAACTGCGTCCGCGCTGGCTTTCG
>Ga0181520_10008378_pt1 | contig 14741 bp, 16 predicted proteins | sample PEATcosm2014_Bin_29_FD_132451 | JGI IMG/M metagenome (GOLD analysis project Ga0181520, IMG submission 132451) | Peatland microbial communities from MTU Mesocosm Facility, Houghton, MI, USA - PEATcosm2014_Bin02_30_metaG | ecosystem: Environmental > Terrestrial > Soil > Wetlands > Peat | place... | reverse complement strand
GACAACGGCCGAAGCTGTGGCACGCTTTCTCGGAAAAACAGGGGTGCTCCTGAATTTTTCGCATTTGTGCAGGATCCCACTGGACTTTTTTTCCTGCCACCTCTGCGGTTTTTATTTCTTCGGACATAGGCTCTACGTTTTAAATGCGTTCTTCAGGTATAAATAAAGTTCAATCGGGGTAGTTTCCGCGGTCCATCAGGGCCCGGTCTAGGGAAACCACCGACGACATGCCATCGGGATATCACCGGTGGGATGCATCCTTGTCCGGTGGCAGCCTGCGGGGAAATACCTGGGAAAAATCGAGATTTACGATATAGACCGGAAACGCTCCGAAGATGGTCTTTCTTTCGACCTGGTACATCCGTGATTCGATCAGGAGCTCGGTTGCTTCGCAGAGAGTATCCGTCGTGGCTGAATCAGGGGATCCCGACAGGGCGGGTGACGGGCCGGCATCATTCACGATCTTCATCTGGTGGAGGAGGCACTCGGTCTTGTTCTGTGAGAACCGGGCGAGCAGATCGCGGCTTGTAATGCCGTGGATATACCGGAAAATGAAATACAGGGTTACCAGCACCACGCCAATTGCGATGAATAAATTACCGAGTTTACTGAAATCCGAGACCGAGAGAACGTTGTTGACCGTGACACCCGGGAGCAGGATGATAGTCGAGAAAATACAGATGAGCGCAACCGCGGCTCCCAGAAGAAACAGAAAGGAGACCACCGGTTCAGGGATATTTCTTTTGATCAGGTGCGCCCTCATGCCGGAGACATCGGTAAAAAAATCGGTCGAATAGGGTTCCAGTCTCCAGACAAGGAAATAGAAGAGGATGATGGCTGCGGACTGGAAGAGAATGATCCCGGCATGGGGTGCTGAAAGCCTCCCGGTGAGGTGCAGTGCAATGACAAGAATAATGTCGATGGTAAAGATAAGGGTAAACCCGTAGAAGAGTGTACGACAGTTGATGAAAAATGCATTGAGAAATACACGGGTGAATTTCTTTGTACCCCGTATGATGCCGGTTTCCTGAAATACGGTAAGATACCGGGAGATATCGGCATCGGGAAAGGAGGAGCGCTTAAGGTTATGCGGGATGAGCAGGGTAACAAAATAGAACATGAACAAAAAAAAACTGGCGCATATGAAGAGGAGCGGGTAGACGGGGTTAGCGAGGAAGAAAAGGATATTTACGAGGATTGCTGCACCGAGGATAACAATCGTGAGCCGGCCCTGTGTGCCCGATGCATACAGGCCCTGCTGGCGCTTACGCTCCTCTGCAATCTCTGCTCCCAGTGTTTTGTGCAGGGCAGAAATGGCGCCTGCGATCGTTCGGGGATCCTTTTGTTCCACGGTGAGCCACCAGAGGGACCGTATGAAGATTAAGTGTTTCGGCCCGCTCTTTTGATTACCTATCAGAGAGGCAAAGGTATATTGTTTACCGGCAAAACCTTGATACGAGAATCATGAAGAAATCCGAGAAACTCAAAGGCAAGGAGAAAGTGGCTGCACGCAAGCGGCAGTACCTATGGATGGGAGTTGCGGCGGTGGCAGCGGTTGTTGTCATCTGCGCAATCCTCTATGTTGTTCTCTCAAATCCTGTTGTTGCAGCGGTAGGGGATACCGTGAATGTTACCTACACCGGAATGTATGATAACAAGACCGTTTTTGATTCGAACGTAAACGGGACTCCGCTGAGCTTTACCGTTGGGGCAGGCCAGATGATCAAGGGTTTTGACACTGCAGTTCGGGGAATGAAGGTAAACGAGGAGAAGACCGTGACGATTCCCTACGACCAGGCCTACGGTGCCTATGATCCAAGCCTTGTCGAGCTGATCCCCACAAGCAAGTTCCCGGCAAACACGACCATATATCCCGGTGAAAAATTCTATTTCGTGAGTTCTGTGAGTGGCAACGAGATCCCGGTCGTCGTTGTCAACAGCACCCGTGCCGGGGTATTTGTAGATTCAAATTCCCCGCTTGCCGGCCAGAACCTCACGTTTGATATCAAGATTGATGCCATCAAGAAGGCGAGTGCCGGAAGCACTGCAACGGCAACATCCTGAAACTTTTTTTTATTCATTCTTATCCTTAACAACCTGGCCAGACGTTTTCCGGAATCCCCGGCTCATGATGTGGATATTTCCGGGCGGTCCTCCCGGCGCATGATGATATCCCTGTCACCCGTGTCCCATAGGGGGAATGCCGGAAGATCGGGACAGGTGGTATTTGAGGTTCCCCGGACCTGCTACCGAAGCCTGCAACCATTTATCCTGCCGCCTCCATATCCTGATTTATGCCATATCAGGGGCACATCCACATCATTGCCGCAGGTGAAAACCTCCCCGCCACCTACACCGCATCGTTCCGGGACTATCCCGGCATCACCCGGGCGTACGTCTTTACCGACAGTATCGTCTTTCACAAACACGCGGATCCCGGAATTGAGAAGGCGCGGCAGGCGCTCAGGAGCGCGATCTCTGCGTCAAAGAACACGTCAACTGCCCTTGGCATCCCGTTTTACGATGAGGTTATCTTCCCTCCTGCCTACGATTCCGTCCGCGACGCACTCACCCGGATCCACCGGGAGTATCCCACGGCACGCTACACTTTCGATCTTGCAGGCGGGTCGCCGACGCTTGGCATGGCGCTCCTTGCCCTTGCCCCGTGGGTTGGCGGCAGCGTACGGGCGGCATTCGATGAAAAGGTCATGCGGACCGTCCCGCTCCCGTACCAGTCCCCCACTGGCCTCCTCGCAAATCCCAACTACCAGACAATCCTCGCGCTGCTCATCAGGCATGGCAAAAACGAGAAGAAAACCACCGCCTTTGTTCCCGTCCAGCGGCAGTACCTCTACGATCAGCTCTGGCCGCTCTACATAATGGCCCGGGCCAAAAAAGATCCCCCGGCCGCGACCTACAAGAAAGGGAGGAAGGCGGCGGATGAGCTGAGCCAGCAGACGTTTTCCGATTTTATGGCCGGACTCGTGAAAAATGGCCTTGCGGGAATAGATGTCCTGGACACGAACCGTAAGGAGAAGTTCTACCGGATAACTGAAAAGGGGGAGATGGCATTCCGGTTTGGGTCCGACCCGGCCACAAACACGCTGGTCAAAACCGTACTGGAATCGCTCTAGAAAAAGCGAAAGGGCCGGCAACGATCCGGCAAAAATATTTTCGGCGCTAAAAAGAGGTGTAAGTTGGCCAGCCGATTATCGGATAATTATCCGATAATCGGATGTATATCTGACTGCTGATATTTTTCTCCGACGTGAAATTTTAGACAGATCCGGATTTTTAAGAAAAAAGTTCGATCGGCCGTGCCGGCCAAAAAATTTCGCGGCCAAAAAAATTCCGGTTTTTTCTTTTCGCGGCAGGAAAAGATCTCGTGCAGTGGTTTGTCCGGATGCTTTGTCCGGGCCCGAACGTGCAGGGACACTGATGCCCGCAAGCTCCCACAGATTGCGATGCATTTTACCGCTCCTGACAGGGTGCACCCATTAGCCGGGTCACCAAAATCACGGCAGTCATTGAGAAATCTAACGATGCCCAACGCGCAAAACGCCTCGTCGGGTTTTGCGCTACGCACTTACCTAACTCCTATTACCCCTGACAACGGCCTTGCCCAGCGAGGGCCCGATGAGGCGCCCGAGCGACTCCGAGCCACAGCGAGGAGGGGGAGGAATCGCAATGGAACAAGCCGCGCTTCTACGACCTTCCAGAAAAGTGATGGGCCCGACCGGATTCGAACCGGTGACCTTCGCCGTGTAAGGGCGACGTCATACCGCTAGACCACGAGCCCGTAGCCTAGTAATGTCGGATTGGAATCTATTAAAAGTGTCGGGATGGGGGTTCCCACCAAAAAAGCAAGCCGTGTTACAATCCCTAGCATATGAGGTTGTGATCACATTTTCTTTACTAGAATCTTAATTATGTAATTTCAATTCCCCAATTTGAGTTTATTTTTACCTTAATTTCAACCGGATCAGCATTTTCTGAGGTAATCAATATTTTACAATCTGTTATTGGATCTGATTCTCTAGTGGTCTCTAAACCATTTTCTGTAGAGAAATAAAATTTATTCCCCCCAGTATAAAAAAAGAAAAAATCGAGACCTTCGTTATCATTTACATTAATTGTTGCATTTGGCCTCTCTGATGGAATAGACCCCCCAAGCCTTACTTTGTTTCCATTAGTAACGATATATGCTTTACATTTTTTTGCAGCACTACGTCCAACGTTTTCAACAAAAATTACATTACAAATTTTATTACATATCCTATCAGGACCAATAAATCCACTTGACAATGTAATAGGTTTCCAATTTTCAATTTTTAGGACCGGATTCTTATATTCAAACCAAAACATACTGACCGGTAGTGAAAATAAAAGGCCGATAAATGTGGTAATTATAGGATTTACCTCCTTTAAAATAAGATCCGATAAAAAAAGTAATTCAAACAACCAAATTGTTGGGAAGATTGTCTTTCTATATTTAATTATAGTAAAATAAAATACCTGTTTATTACACATAATACAAAAATAACAATTTGTCTTAATATACATTTTCTTCAATCTTAACAATCCCTGGAGAAAGGAGACAAATTTACTTGAAGAGATGTCAACCGATGAAAACAATCCGTAAAATCCGAAAAGAATGCATTAATGCGCTCACAAAGACACTGGGCCCGGTCGACACGGCCCGTTTTATCCATTATTAGATGAAGAACCGGATCTCTATTCCCTCAGCGATGCAGAGGTAATTCTGTCAAGATAAAACCGGCAGAATCAAAAAAAAAAGGGATTACTCTTTCTTGAGCTTGATATCAATGCCGTATTTTGCAGCATTCTTATCAGCAATCGCCTGAATCGCCGCAATTTCGGCGTCCTGCGTCTTTGGCTTGAAGAGGTGCCGGAACCGTTTCTGGGTCTTTAAGTATTCCTCGACTGGTTTCCTGACAACCTTTTTCGCCTTCGTGACCTCGCCATCCACCATCTCGTAGTTCACCCAGAGGCCGGTCTCGATCGCCAGTTTTGCAATGGCCATCGTCTGGTCGCTCTCGAAACCCCAGCCGGTGCAGCAGGGGGCATGGAGCTGCACGTAGGTAGGTCCCACGGTGTTGATCGCTTTTTCCACCTTCTGGATCAGGTCGTTCGGGTAGGCGATCGATGCCGTCGCCACGTACGGTGCGCCGTGCGCTGCGAGGATCTGCGGCATGTCCTTTTTCGGGCGCTTGTTCCCGAACGATTGCGAACCGGCCGGGCTTGTGGTCGTGCTCGCATCGTACGGGGTCGCGCCGGACCGCTGGATGCCGGTATTCATGTAGGCCTCGTTATCGTAGCAGATGTAGGTGATATCGTGGCCGCGTTCGAACGCGCCGCTGATGCAGAGCATCCCGATATCGAACGTCGCGCCGTCGCCGGCGATCACGATGACCTTCTCTTTCCGGCCCTGTTTCTTGAGCGAGGACTCGATACCGGAAGCAACGGCTGATGCGTTCTCAAAGAGCGAGTGGATCCACGGGACTTTCCACGCGTTCTCCGGGTATGGTGTTGAGAAGACTTCCATGCAGCCCGTTGAGGAGACCACAATACAATTCGTGCCCGCTGCCTTGAGCATGAGCCGGGCAGCAAGTGCCGCTCCGCATCCGCCGCAGGCACGGTGCCCGCAGTCGAAGAGCTCGCAGGTTTTGTCTGCCATGATCAGAGCACCTCCTTGCGCAGGCCGATAAACTGATCGCCTTTACCCTTCTCGGCAAGTGCGACAACTTCGCGAATATCATTCTTCCGCACATCCCTGCCGCCAAGGCCGATGATATAATCGAAGACCGGGACAGAGGAACCGTAAAGGGCGTCCTTTACCTCAAGCGCCACGGCACCTTTCGCACCAAGCGAGATGTTCTTGTCGAGCACCGCAACATGCTTTGCGTCTTTGAGCGCCTTTGCCACATCTTCCGACGGGAACGGGCGGAAGACTCGGATCTTGAGTAAGCCCACTTTCTTTCCTTCTTTCCGCAGGTCGTCAATGGTATCCTTGACCGTGCCACAGATCGAACCCATCGCGACGATGACAGTCTCCGCATCGTCAAGCTGGTAGCCCTCGACCATCGCGCTGTAGTCCCGGCCGAACATCTTCCCGAACTCTTTTCCGGCAGCCTGTATCACGGATTTTGCATCCTTGAGCGTCTTATCTGTCTCGTACCGGAATTCGAGGTAATACTCGGGTGTCGCGTACATCCCGAAACTGACCGGGTCTGCCGCGTCGAGCCGCTCCGTTGGTGCAAATTTCGGCAGGTACTTGTCAACATCTCCCTGAGTGAGCATATCCACCGGTTCATACGTGTGCGAGAGGATGAACCCGTCGAAGCAGACAAATGCGGGGAGCTGGACGGCAGGGTTTTCTGCCACCCGGTAGGCGATATAGTGGAGATCGGTCGCCTCCTGGTTGTCCTCTGCGTAGAACTGGAGCCAGCCCGAGTCCCGCAGGGAGATCGAGTCCTGCTGGTCGTTCCAGATGGAGAGCGGTGCCCCGAGCGCCCGGTTGGCGATTGTCATGATAATGGGCAGGCGCTGGCCGGCGACGTTGAAGCAGACCTCGAACATCAGGGCAAGCCCCTGCGACGTGGTCGCGGAATAGGCGCGGGACCCTGCCGCGCTTGCCCCGAGGCAGGCGGAGAGCGCGGAGAACTCGCTTTCGACCGTGATGTAGTCCGCGTCGAGTTTCCCGTTTGCCACCATCTCGGCGAGCGCCTCGACGATGTGCGTCTGGGGCGTGATCGGGTAGGCGGCAACGACCTGCGGACGGCAGAGCCGGACCGCTTCGGCGACAGCCATTGAGCCTTCGGTAATTTCAAGCATCTACTTCTCCTCCTGTTTCATCGCGATCGCTTCCTTGGGACACTCTTCCGCGCACAGCCCGCATCCCTTGCAGTAGGCATAATCGGGATCGAAGAATCCTTCCTTGTCCTCCGTGATGCAACCCTCGGGACAGATGACCTGGCATGTCCCGCACTTGGAGCACTTTTCGTGATCGAAGAGCGGCTTGAAGACCCGCCACGACCCGGTCTTGTTGTCCCGGCCCTTTCCCGGGTGGGCCCGGCACCCGACAGCGAGCGCCATTATGCCGCCGCCCCCTTTACGTGCTCGAATGCCTGGCGGGCCGCCTCGATATTCTTCTCTGCCAGTTCTTTTGGGAACCGGTGGTGGAGCGCATTCTTGAGCGCATCGAACTTGATCTCACCGGTTGCCGCGGCAAACGCACCCATGAGTGAGGTGTTTGTTATAGGAAGGCCGATGACCTTCAGGGCAATCGAGGTTGCATCGATGGTAATCAGCTTAACGCCGTCGGGTACCTTGTAGTCCGGTGCCTTTTCGGTATTGACGATGACGATCCCACCCTTTTTTACTCCGGAAAAAACATTCACGTCTTTTATGAGCGTGCTGTCCTGGACGATGATATAGTCAGGCTCGTAGACTTGGCTGCGGAGCCGGACTTTGCGGTCGTCAAACCGTACGAATGCCTGAACCGGAGCGCCGCGCCGCTCGACACCGAATGCCGGAAACGCCTGTGAAAAAACGCCCCCTTCGAATGCGGCGACAGCAATAAGTTCCGCAGCGGTGACCGATCCCTGGCCGCCCCTGCCGTGGATGCGTAGTTCTCTCAAAGGAAAAATCTCCCAATAATCTTACATGATAAATCGATATAAATCTAGAGATCTACATCGATGCCGAGGATATCATCCGCACCAGAAAAGACGTCGCGGGCGATGGCCGCAAGTCCGCGGGAAGCGCACCATTCGTCATATACGGCCACATCCTGCCCCAGAAGCGATTCGACCTCCGGGGCAATAAGGGGCGCAAGCGATCCGGCCAGCGCGACCCGCGCGCGGGCATTCAAAAGAAGGAGCGCGGCACACTCCATGGCTGCAAACATGGCGACGGTTCTCATGCGGAGGTCGTTGTCATCGGGCAGGGAATAATTCACCCCGGCCTGCTGGAAAGCCTCGTTTGCGGTGCACTCCCCTGCGTCAATCCTGCGGATGGCGTCGACATCGAGCGCGCCGTGCCGGGTACCCGGTGCAAATATACAGGCATCAAATGCCCCGACCAGCCGCCCTGCGGAGACCAGCAGGGTCACGGTGTTGGAACTCGCATCCGAGACCACGATGTCGTCGCCCAGATCGCGGCAGGCCGCAAAGGCGATGCCGATTTTCTCGGGGCTGGACTGATGGGAGTAGGCCTTGAACCGTGGATCTGTAGGGGAACCCCGGTGCAGGCCGGGGATTACGATGGTGGGGATACCGCTCTTTTTGATCTCGTCAAACACCTTAGTGCCCCCGCCGATGTGCTTGCCCGCTCCCTCTCGGCTGACCACTCCCCGGTTTTTGACGTTCTCAATCCGTGTAATCTTTGAAAAATTGTCGCCCATCGAGTAGCAGAGTGCGATCCCTTCGATTTCATCGGGGGGGCAGAGACGGGAAAGGTCGGCGATGGAAAATCTCGTCGCCTCCTCGCGCGTCAGTTTGAACTGGCCGGTCTCTGATGCGAAGCGCATTGCGGTCGTACCGTGGTCTATCCCGATGAACATAGCAGTAATCCTATAGCATGGGTTACATAATAGGTATTGATGTTTGATGTGGTGACAGGCGGGGCCGGGTTCATCGGCTCCCATCTGGTTGACACGCTCGTTGCGCAGGGCAACGAAGTGCTTGTCATCGACTCCCTCTGTGCAGGGCGCCGCGAAACGATCGCCCGGCATATTGATGGCTGTAAGGTCCGGTTTGTCCAGGCAGACCTGCTGGGCGATGGCTGGCAGGAACATCTCGAAGGGGCGGACCGGCTTTTCCACCTTGCCGCTGACCCGGATGTCCGAGAGAGCGCTATCAATCCTGACCCGACGATGCAGGACAATATCATGGCCACGTACCGGGTGCTCGAAGCGATGCGCCTGCATAAGGTTCCGGAACTGGTCTTCACGTCCACGTCCACGGTCTATGGCGATGCAAAAGTTATCCCTACCCCGGAGGATTATGCCCCTCTCCTGCCGATTTCTGTGTATGGGGCGAGCAAGCTTGCCTGCGAGGCACTGATCTCCTCGTACTGCTATTCATTTGGCATGAAGTCCTGGATCTACCGGTTTGCAAATATCGTGGGCGATCGCAGCGGCCACGGTGTTATTACGGATTTTATCCGGAAGCTCAAAGCGAACCGGGCAGAGCTTGAGATTCTCGGTGACGGCAGACAGGTCAAGTCATATCTCGAAGTACATGAATGCGTTGCCGCCATGCTCTTTGCCCTGAGGACGCGTGAGACGGTCAACATCTTCAATATCGGATCCGAGGACTGGATCGATGTAAAGAGCATCGCGGAGATTGTGACAGATGAGATGCATCTCCCCGATACAAAGTTCAGGTTCACCGGCGGTGAGCGCGGGTGGGTCGGGGATGTCCCGAAGATGCAGCTGGCGGTTGATAAAATCAAGGCGCTGCGCTGGAAACCTCAGGTCGGTTCACGGGAAAGTGTGCGGATCGCAGTCCGGGCAATGCTTGACGGCGCATAAGGATTTCCGGGATACGATACCATGAAATGCATTCTGATCCTCGGTGACGGCATGGCTGACGAGCCGATCCCGCAGCTGGGAGGTAAGACCCCTCTCGAATATGCACAGACCCCGAATATGGACCGGATGGCGCGGGAAGGTGCCTGCGGTCTGCTGCACACGATCCCTGACGGGTTTGAGCCGGGAAGTGATATCGCAAACATGTCAATTCTCGGGTACGCGCCGGAGAAGTACTATACCGGTCGGGGGCCGCTCGAAGCATTGAGCATGGGCATCGATCTCGCACCGACAGATGTTGCGTACCGGTGCAATATCGTAACGGTTAACGATGAGACGATGGCGGATTTTTCAGCCGGCCATATTACAAGTGCCGAAGGCGCGGCGCTTTTTAACTCGCTTGCCCCCCATGTGCCTGCGGTCACGGTAAAGGCCGGCGTCAGCTACCGCAACCTTCTTGTCGTCCCGCATGGTTCGGTTGCCGACTCCACCGCTCCCCACGATATTGTGGGTAAGCCCGTCACGGAGTACCTGCCCCGGAACGGTGATGCGCCTCTCCTCCTTTCCAGCATGGTAAAGAGTCGTGAAGTATTCAGTAGTCACCCGGTGAATGTGGCACGGGTAAAGGCCGGAAAACCCCCGGCCACGCAGATCTGGCCGTGGAGCGGTGGCCGGCGCCCGGCGTTTCCCCGTTTCTCCGAAAAATACGCACGAAACGGTGGGATGATCTCCGCGGTGGATCTCTTAAATGGCATCGCCCGCTGTGCCGGCATGGAAATTATCACCGTACCCGGCGCCACGGGATATTTCGACACGGATTACATGGCAAAAGTGCGATACGCGCTTGATGCGATCAAGCATCTGGATTTTGTCTACGTCCATATCGAGGCCCCGGATGAGGCCGGTCACGCAGGAAGTATCGAGGAGAAGGTGCGGGCGATCGAGAACGTTGATCGTGTGGTAGGTGCGATACGGGCAGAGTTTGACGGGATCGTCGCGGTTCTTCCGGACCACCCGACGCCGATCCGGACGAAGACGCATTCCCGCGAACCGGTACCGTTCGTGGTGACAGGGAAAGGTACTGATACAACCATGCACTTCTCCGAGAAAGAAGCACGGTCGGGAATGTTCGGGACAAAAGAGGCAACCGACTTTTTGTCGTTCTTATTTAACTGAATTTTTTTTAGAAGAATAATGCGGCATCAGTCCCCTGCATCATCACCGTTTCAGTGGGGGTAACTTTCATCATCTGCCGCATCGCGTACACCAGTTTCTCTTACGGGAGAATATATGTTTGGCGCGGTGAGTCATCAGGAACGGCCACACGAAGGCATCATGAAAAAAGGTCACCCTGTCTTTTGGAAAAATTTTTGGCAGATATATAATGCCCGGCAACCTGCAATTCTTCCATCAGAGCTGTTATCACTTGTAACGTAGATGGTGTACTATACGATGAAGAAAAACCTGCTGATGTGGGACGAGTCGCTCTTCCGCGACCCCGAAGTGTTCGAGATCGATTATCTTCCCGAGCAGTTCGAGTTCCGCGATACGCAGATGCAGGAACTCGCGTTCCAGATCCGGCCCGGTCTCCGGGGAGGCCGCCCGCTCAATACGATCTGCAAGGGCCTGCCCGGCTCGGGGAAAACCACCAGTATCAAAAAGCTCTTCCAGGAAGTTGAAGAGACGACAAAAAAATTGGTGCCGGTCCACATCAACTGCCAGATCGACAATACCAAGTTTGCGATCCTCTCCCAGATCTACCGGAAACTCTCCGGGCATCTCCCTCCCTCATCAGGAACCTCCTTCAAGCAGGTCTTCGATGCAGTTGCCCGTCTCCTCATAAAAGAGGAGTGCGTGCTGCTCGTCGCACTCGACGATGCCAATTACCTCCTCTACGAAAACGAGCTCAACAAGGTACTCTATACGCTGCTCAGGGCACACGAATCCTACGAAGGCGTCCGCATCGGTGTCATCGTGATCATCAGCGACCCGGATGTCGATCTCTCGCGGGCGGTGGACGCCCGGGTCTCCTCGGTCTTCAGGCCCACCGAGATCTACTTCCCCCCGTATGGGAACGCGGAAGTGCAGGAGATCATGAAGGCCCGGGTGATGCAGGGGTTCTTTAACGGCGTCATCAGCGACGCGATGCTGGACCTCGTCGTGGAGCAGACCCAGAAGAGCGGCGATTTGAGGGTTGGTATCGACCTCCTGAAACGGGCTGCCCTCAATGCAGAGCGTGCCGCACGGCGCAGCATCGACCGGGAGGATATCTGCGGGGCATACGCGGTCTCGAAATACCTGCATCTCGAATACACCATAAAGACCCTCAAAGACGAGGAGCGTAAGATCCTCGCGGGACTTGTCACGGCGAGTGCTGCAGGTGCAGAAATGAACACCGGTGAAGTATACAAAGCAGTAAAGGAGCAGGTACCGGTCGGGTACACCCGGTTCTACGAGATTGTCAAAAAAATGGACGCGATGCGCCTCGTAAACCTCCAGTACCGTGAGGGGAAGGGCAGGACCCGGGTCATCACGCTCCGGTATGAACCGGCAAAAGTGCTGGAGTACCTTTCATAAGGCCGATGAAATATTTTCAAAAATCTTATCTATTTGTGAACCCTCTTCTTATGAGACAGGGGTTTTTCTATGTTAAGTGTTAACGAACTGGCACTTGAAATATTCGACAACCTCGCCGATCTGGCCGAGGAGTTTAACGCTGCCTACCATGAACTGGATAATGGCGCACGCATTGTTGATTGTGGTGTAAGTACACGGGGAGGGTATGCGGCAGGGAGGGCCTTTACCGAGATATGCATGGGTGGTCTTGGCGAGGTCAACTTCCGGATGGGACAGATAAAGGGGTTCCCGCAGCCGTTCATCGACGTCAATACCGATTTCCCGTCGATTGCCTGCCTCGGGGCCCAGAAGGCCGGCTGGACTGTCAAGGTGGGGAACTACTTTGCGATGGGGAGCGGCCCGGCCCGGGCGCTCTCGCTCAAGCCCAAGCATACCTACGAAGTGATCGACTACGAGGATGACTACGATTGCGCTGTGATGTGTCTTGAGTCCGATCACCTGCCAAACGGTGAGGTTATGGCGAAGATCGCCGAGGAATGCCATGTGGATGTGGCAAATACCTGTGCGGTGGTCGCACCTACCTCCTCGATTGTCGGATCGATCCAGGTCTCGGGGCGCTGCGTGGAGACGGCGATCTATAAGTTAAACGAACTCGGGTTTGACACCCGGAAGATCACATCCGCGATCGGCACGGCTCCTATCCCGCCGGTACGGGGGGCGAAGCGTGCAATGGGTGTGACAAACGACGCAACCATCTATCACGGCCAGATCCAGCTCACCATGAACGCACCGGAGATCAAGGACTACCTCGAGAAGATCCCGAGCAGCAAATCCAAGGGATACGGCAAGCCGTTCAACGACATCTTCAAGGAGGCAGGGTACGACTTCTACAAGATCGACACTTCGCTCTTCTCTCCTGCCGAGGTCGTTATCAACGAGCTCTCTGACGGGAGCGTCTACCATGTCGGCGCCGTTAATGACGATGTGACCCTGAAATCGTTCGGGTTGCAGTAACTTTTTTTTTTAATTTTGTAATTCAGATGTGGTTGAAAACCCTTTGGCCTTCAACAGACTTTGCAGTTCAGGTACCGTCACGCAAACCTGCTCCTCATGCAAAAAGCGAACCGGTCGTCAAAAAAATCCGGTAAAAATAGTGTGGCCGGAAAAATGTGTTGGTTATACATCCGGATATTGGATAATTATCCGATGTTCTGATGTACATCCACCTCAATTTTTTTGGTAGCGACGTGAATTTTTAATCAGGATCGCACGTTTTACAAAAAATGCGGGTATCCCCGGATGGGGAGCCGCAGCCACCGGCGTGAGATTCTCCTGTTGAAATGGCCCCGAGGATACTTCCTTTGTTACCACTTCACCCAGAATCCCTTGAACTCACCGGTGGGTTCACTGTGCGCGACCTGAATCCCCTCTACATGGATTTCAGGCATCCCGTGCGCCCATAAGAGGCGGGTAAACTCGTCAAGTGCCGCAAGAGATCCTTCCGCTATTATGTGGACCGAACCGTCCGGCATATTCTGTACCGAGCCATGCAGCCCGAGACGGTGGGCACAGAGAGAGACAAACTGCCGGTACCCGACGCCCTGTACTTTTCCGGTTACCACCGCGGCAGCCCTCATCATTCATCCTGATCTGGGAATGCATCGGTTTAAATCCTGTCGTTTTATGCGGGGTTACAGGAGCCGTTTTTTGGGTCTTGCTAACTGGAAGACGTCCGGGATTTCCCCATGCCCTGATTGTTGGGATCTCACAACGACCCCCCACCGCTCCGGAAACGTGTTTCCCTCACCATTTTCCTGCAGCCATTGCCGATAGAACGGTCGTGACAGTAAGATCCTCGAACCAAAAAAAAAGAACCGGATCCAGGTTTACTCTGGATAAGTTATTCCTGCGGCGGTTTTCTCATCAGCAAAAATGGCATCAGCAGGATCGCCGCGAGGATGATCGTGAACTCGGCGAACATGTAGAGCAGTTCTTCCCTGCCCTGATCGTAGAACCGGAGATTGAACGACGTCGTTTTGTTCCACGTTACCTGTGTGCTGTTGTCCGGAAACCGGGTCACATTTGCACCCTGGCTTATACCGGCAAGGAGCGGGTTTCGTACATCATACATCCCGGGCAGGGTCACATTCACATTGTACGGCAAGAGGTATGTGCCCTGGATCTGATTGTCGTGCAGGGGCGAGATATACGAAACCGTATAATTTCCTGAAGGGAAGGTAATCACCGAAGGGGCACTCCACAGGAGAGTCCAGTTGAAGTCTACGGGAGTGCCGTTCTCGGCGACAAGCGTCACGTTTGTGACCGTAATGGGTATGTTTTCGCCGAGCATGCCGGTCTCGGCAAACATGTAATTTGATGCATCCTCGATGTCAACCGATGCGGCATACGAGGTACCGTTGGGCAGCACCTGGTACGTAGCGTTAAGCGCCCCCACCGAAGGGACAGCCAGCGCAATTATAAGTGCAGTGCAGAGAGCAGCGAGGGCAAGTCTGCGTCGATCTCGGTCGGGGGTTCGCATTGTTTGATCACTGTTTCCGGGTCTTTTAAGAGGTGACCGGTCACCACACAGACGATCTTTTCGTCGCGGTCG
>Ga0181520_10008377_pt1 | contig 14743 bp, 11 predicted proteins | sample PEATcosm2014_Bin_29_FD_132451 | JGI IMG/M metagenome (GOLD analysis project Ga0181520, IMG submission 132451) | Peatland microbial communities from MTU Mesocosm Facility, Houghton, MI, USA - PEATcosm2014_Bin02_30_metaG | ecosystem: Environmental > Terrestrial > Soil > Wetlands > Peat | place... | reverse complement strand
GATTAACACAAACTGTCTGAACCAGGATTCTCAGGATTTTAAGATTTACAGGATTAACACAAACTGTCTGAACCGGGATTCCCAGGATTTTAGGATTTACAGGATTAACACAAACTGTCTGAAACAGGATTCTCCGGATTTTAAGATTTACAGGATTAACACAAACTGTCTGAACCAGGATTCCCAGGATTTTAGGATTTACAGGATTAACACAAACTGTCTGAACCGGGAATCGCAGGATTTCGGCCAAAGGCTGATGAGCCTCTGGCTCAATAGGATTTACAGGATCAGCACAAAAGGGTTGAACGAATTTACCAGACAATCGATCTGTCAATGTGATTTTATAAATGAAGATAACACTGTGTTACTTAAAAAAAATTTAATTTCTTCTCTCATCTTTAAAGGGGAATTTGTTGTTATAGAATCAACGCCAAGGTTTAATAATTTTACCGCATCCTCTATATTTTCAACATCAAAAGCGCAAAAATCCATTTTAGAATCACGGATCAGTTGTACAAGTTTTTCATCCATAAAAGGAGCTGCTATTGCATCAATGCCGTCGCATTTAACTGTTTGAAGTATATGTATAAGACATCTTTGTGAAAAAAACTTAAAATAGTTTTTTTTTGAAATCCCGCATCCAAACAGTCTTAATACTTTAATTCCCGGCAGATATTTTTTTAATAGTTCAATTGATTTAGAATTAAATGTAATAATCCGGGTTTTATCAGCGGGCAGCGAATACTGTTTTAATATCCCAGCCAATTTTTTTATAAATAATTCACGATAATCTTTTATTTCCAGGTAAATTCCTTTGCCTTCCGGAATCACTTGCAGAACTTCCTGAAGAGTTGGTATTGAAGCCCCGGCAAACCCGTTCCCTTTCCATGAACCCACATCCAATTTTCTGAGCTCAGCCAAGATTGATGACCTGACCTTCATTTTAATTTTATCTTTAGTTACCCGTTTAGTATCGGGATCATGAATGCACACAATTTGATTATCCATTGTAAGCTGGAAGTCCCCTTCAATAAAATCAGCATTTTCGTCAAAGGCAAGTTGAAAAGCCGCTATAGTATTTTCAGGCGCTGCATAAGATGCACCGCGATGAGCTACAATAGCAATATCATTTTTAGAATTTATCTGCATCCGGATTTTTATCTTTTATAATTTTAAGAATATATTTTATTAATCATTCCCTTTTAATTTTTTAATGTAATGCTCAATTTTTAAAACATATGAGTTACGGCGGACAAGTTTTTTAATAGCAATCAGATTTTCACGGGCGGCAGTTTCACCGGCAGAAATTATTTCCGCAGCTTTTTCAAAATCGGCCCAGGATAACTGTTTAACTTTAGGCCAGATAATTAAATCCGCCTCCTTCAATCTCAAATGAGATAAATGGTAAGAGCTTATGTCTTCCGTTCTATATAGTACATCAATTAAATTTTTAACTGAACGTATAAGGCTTAGTTCGGATGATACATCAACAGCCAGCACCCTGTCGGCGCCAATTTCTTTTACTTTTGCTACCGGAACACTTTCCGAGGCGCTGCCGTCTACAAGTAATTTATTTTCGAACTCAACCGGGGGGAATATTCCCGGTATAGCCGAGCTTGCTTTAAGAATCGTACGCAAACTTCCCCTGGTTAAATTTATTTCTTCACCGGAAATTAAGTCGGTTGCAATAGCAGAAAATTTCAAACCTAAAGATTCAACAGGTACATCCGGAATCATCTTGAAAATTTCGTTCAGTATATCGTCTTCAAAATATGAAAGGCGCCCCAGGGATTTTATTGCATTCAGCTTTTCTCCGATATAATTGATTATATGGTCAAAATAATTTTTGTCAGGTTTAGCAGAATCTTTATTAAAAGTATCGACGTCAAGAAGTTTAAACTTCGGATCATTTATAGCCTGCAGAACAAAATCTTCAACCCTGCCGGCGCTGCCGAAATAAGCCTAGAGCCCTCCGACAACCGCGCCCATACTGCAGCCGGTTATAGAAGCAATTTTAATTTTTTCTTCTTCAAGGACTTTAAGTACTCCGATGTGAAAAATACCCCGCGCCCCTCCTCCTCCCAAAGCTAAACCCAGCTTAGACATTGAAGTCCTTATTTATTACAACTGCAGAAAATGCTTTTCCGGAATTCATATTAAAATAAACTTTCTCATTGCCTTTATCAATATAAGTTGATGAGAATTCAGATACATGATATTCGGATTATTTTGGGGTTAACAAATTATCCGTGTAACTAAAGACTTTTGAAATAAAGGGTTACTTATGCTAAAAAATTAGTAAAAAAGATGCATAATATTATAAGATCTATACCAAAAAACGGCATAAAATGCACATCAAAAGTCAAGTAACCTATTGTAAATAAAGAATTTAACCTCGGGTATAGGGGGGACCAAAATCAATTTTGCTAAGTTAACAAATAGAAAGAGTTACTGAAAGGCGGATACCGGAGATAAAAAAGGAGGCCGGAGACGGCGGACCGGAAGCCGGAAACGAAAAAAAAGGAGATCGGAAACCGGAGGAAAAAGGGAGAAATGGAGGCCGGAGGAAAATTTGGTATTAATACTTACTTCCTTAAGTTACGCAGATGATATCTAAAGTAGTAGAAAGAAGTTAAATAGCCTGATTCTTTCCCATAAGTTCCTATATTACAAAAAGTTCAACCAGTTTGACCACTTTGACCACTTCTACCGCTTCTACCACTTCTACCGGTTCTACGACTTCTACCGGTTCTACGACTTCTACCGGTTCTACGACTTGCAGCGCTAATTAAATAAAGTAAACCGAAAGTTAAAAAATTGCCGATCGAAAAATAATTTTATGTGCCTTACCGTATTTATTTAAATACGTTTAACAAAATGTCAAAGAAACAATTAAGCTTATATCATGAAGAAAATACTTACAGCATTAGAATTCAAATTTTACGGGCGTAAAATTAAAAATAATAATATTTAAAAAATACTGATTTTTTTACCAGACTTTTCATATTAGGACACTACCGAAATATTAGTATGAAGTAAAAATATTACCTGTATATAATTTATTGCTTTGTAGAGACAGCATGACCCGATTCGATCGGGAGGGCATGCCCGTCTTTACGGAGCAAATTGTAATGTTGGAAGAAAAAACAATTCCCCCCGACAAGCCATCGCCCAAACCCACCGGGCAGGTCGAAGCAATTCTACCTATAAAATCAGTAAAAATAAAATTTGGTTAATAATATTAATTAGTTTATATTAGTGTGTACTTAAAATTATATATAGGTTAAAAATGGATGAAAAAATGACTCCTGAAGAAAGTCTCTTTTTAATTACAAAGGTAATAGAAGAGACCAAACAAAGATTTAAAGAAAACGGCCACATAATTATTTTGTGGGGCGCTTTGATGTTTATTGTCTTTGTAAGCCAGTATATTCTTGTACTATCGGGATTGTATAAGTTATTTGACATTGCGTGGACTTGTATTTTATTTCCGCTTGGGGGAATTTACTCATTTATATACGTTTGGAAAAAACATAAAAAGAATAATTTACCCAGAACCATTATAGGGAAAATTATAGAAACAATGGGATGGGTAGTTGGTATTAATCTTATGATATTAGGTTTTCTTTTCCGCAATAAACTTGGGGACGCCGTTGCCCCTGTATTTTTAATCCTGCTGGCATTGTTTTTTATTCTTACCGGAATATCCATTAAATTTAAACCCGTAATAATTGGCGGGATCCTGCTGAATTTAATGGGATTTGCCGCATTTTATATTAACGGGCAATACCATGGATTAATCATGGCGGCAGGCGCAGTTATCTCGATGATAATTCCCGGGATATTACTCAACAGGGCAAATAAAAATGAACATGTTTAAAGATTTAGACCCCATATTACACTCGCAGCTTCGTTTGTCAATTGTTTCTATTTTAATGACGGTAGACGAAGCCAATTTTACTTTTATAAAAGAAACTACTAAAGCTGCGGCGGGCAACATAAGTATACAGATAAAAAAATTACAGGACGCAGGTTATGTAAAGATTGAAAAAACTTTCAAAAATAATTATCCGAATACTACCGTATCAATAACAAGTAAAGGGATAAAAGCATTTGAGGATTATGTAAAAAATCTTAAAAAATATATAAATCCCCAAAAATAATTTTTTTTGTCAATTTAGTTAATATTATTAACTACTTAATAGGATTAAGTATGAGAAATACAATCATTATTTCCCTGATTTCCATTTTGATGGAATTTAGTTATGCTCAAAACAGCCCGCAAAAGCCTGACGGGCAGATTCTGAAAAACGTATTCAACAAAGACAGTAGTTCGGTATTAGACTTCTACCGCCAATACAGCTCATTTACCGATCCGGGAGAATATGCATATTTGTACAAAAATCTTCCTGATTCATTGCCGGAACTTTGCAGTTTAATAAAATCCCAGTTTATTCATCCCATTGTTGAATTACCGGATTACCGTGACCAAATCCCTGAAGAGAGATGGAATGAGTCGGTAAAGTATACAACAGTTAAATCAATTTTGAAGGGGCTTCTATCCTATGACTCCCGTGGTTTAGTAACAGACCGGAAACCAGAAGATCGGTTAGTACTGCATTGCCGGCATTGTTCTATTTTACTGGCATCCATACTTAAATATCGCGGTATTCCCGCCAGGGTCCGTTATGGATATGCTGCATATTTAACACCCGGATTTCATTCAGGCCATGTAATTTGTGAAGTATGGAATGAAAATGACAAGCGCTGGATGCTCGTGGATCCAAGTACAAATATGATTGATTTCAGCAGAAAAGAATTCGATTTTAGTAACGATTCATGGTTAAAAATGCAAAAAAAGGAAATAGACCCTAACCTGTATGGTATGCCGGGTAACTACAGCAAATATAATGGACTGGTTTCGATAGCATCGACAGTTTGTTTGGATTTGGCATCGTTATTGGGAAATGAATATACAATATATCAATATGCACAAATACTGAATTATGCCTTTCAAAACAATAATCAATTGCCAACGGACCAAATAGAAATCTTAGACAGAAACAGCGAATTAATGAAATCACTCAATGCTGAAAATCTTTCGAAATTACAAAAAATATATAATAATACACCTCAGATTCAAATTACGAAGACATATCTATTCGATCTCTCCAAACTAGCCATCTCATTAAATAAACCCGATATTAAAAAGTTATCTTCAATAAATAAACCGGAAATTGAATTTGCAGATATACCGGGAGGTACATTTATAATGGGAAGCCCTGTTACCGAGCCGGGAAGACAAGATGATGAAATTCAACATGAAGTTACTTTGAGCGCCTTTAAAATGAGCAAATACCCTGTGACTTATGAGCAATATGATATCTTTTGTGAAGCCACAGGCAGGGAAAAGCCCTGGGGATATAAACGCGGTAATATGCCGGTTTCACAAGTAAGCTGGTACGATGCCAATGCATTTGCAGAATGGATGGGATGCAGGCTGCCAACTGAAGCTGAATGGGAATATGCAGCGCGGGCAAATACAACCACTCCCTTTTATACCGGAAATTGCATTTCTTCCGGGCAGGCAAATTTTAATGGAAATGAACCTTATGCAAATTGTGAAAAAAGTGAAAACAGAAAGAAACCATTACCGGTCGGTAGTTTTCCCTCCAATGCCTTTGGATTATATGATATGCACGGTAATATCTGGGAATGGACGAACGATTGGTATGGTGAATACAAAGTAGATAACAAATTGAATCCAAAGGGACCGGAAACCGGCACTAAAAAAGTTGATCGCGGCGGAGGCTGGTATGATCCGGCATGGAGATGCAGATCGGCTTACCGTGCAGGAGGAGATCCCCCGGAAAACAGAGGCGGCGGTATTAGTTTTAGAATTGTAAAAGATGAAAAATAAAAGAGAGAAAATATAATGAATGGATGTCAGCCGGAGGCTTGAGCCAGAGGCTCATCAGCCTTTTGCTGAGATCCGCCTTTGGCGGAAATGACTGAATGATGATAATGGTAAGAGATAAATCCGTTCTTACTGCGCTATTCAAACCGCAGCGCGGTGGAATGGTGTTCCGGTAACAACTTCACCATGCCGCATCTACGATGCTTTCTTGTGTTTGTCTTTATAATTTTATTCTACAAGCATTTCACGGCTCTGCCGTATTCTGCCTGCTTATTCTGATACTTTCATGCTTTCTGTTAATCTATTTATTATCAATTTTGACCGAATATTATGCACAAAGCTTTTTTAACGGATACTCTAAATATTAATTAAGCAATTTCCAAAGATTGTTATAACTAAACTATACATAATGCGTTTTAGGAATTATTTATTTATTACCGTGTTCCCTGTTCCATTCAACGGCAATAATTCTTTGCCCGTTTATATTTGCAGCTTCATCCGAAGCAAGGTAAACGGCCGCGTCGACAATAATATCCGGCTGGAGTAATTCATGTTTTTTATCTTCAGGAAAATTTGCTGGAATCATTCCTGTCAGAGTAGCGCCGCCGGGAAGCAGCATATTAAGAGTGATCCCGGTACCTGCAAGTTCCTGGGCCCAGATAATACTCATTGATTCGAGAGCGGCTTTGGACGGCCCGTACGGAGAAAATCCCCGGCGTTTCATTGTTTCGGTATTTATTGAAATGTTAATTATGCGTCCGGATTTTTGTTTTAACATTTGCGGGATAACTGTCCTGGTGACTAAGAATGTACCGTTTACATTAGTATTTAAAACCATCTGCCAATTGTGGGGGTCGGCTTCCCAGAATGGTTTTGGAGCAGTCATAAAAGATTCATTAACAAACAGCATTCCTCTTGCGGCATTATTTACTAAAATATCAATTCTTCCGAATTCATAAATTACCGTATCAACCAATTTTTGTACATCATCAGGATTGGTAATATCCGCCAAAACAGCTTTCCCATTTATTTCCAAAGCCGTTTCATCTATTTCTTTTTTTTGCTTAGCTGCCGTAACTATTACCTTTGCGCCTTCACCGGCATAAGCCTTTGCAATTGCTTTACCAATGCCTCTTCCCCCGCCGGTAACTATTGCAATTTTATTTTTTAATCTATCAGGCATAAGACCTCTTTATAAATTTATTTCGTTTTACATAAATTAAAATACTAAATATTCGAATACGAATCTGAACCCCCACAAAAAGGATTAAGCCCTTTTCCATCCCTTTGCCCGATTGAATACCTCTCTTTCAAAATGTACTATTATCAAGTAATTATTTATTAACCATTTGAAAGAATTACTCAAAGGGACTAAAATGAAAAAAGAAAAAAAGAACTGTAAACGACCTGCACCTGAATCAGGAGAAAAAAACATCCAAAAACGTATAGCAATTGGATTGGAAGAAAATACTTTTCCAGACTATCCCAACTATGCAGGCAGTGATGACATTTATTATCACGACAAAGAAGAAGACCTGAACCCGGAAGAAACAAACAAGATTAAAAAATCTTATAAGAGGTCGGGAAAGAGAAACGGTAAAAAAATTATTGAAGATGCTACAGGCAGCTACCTTGATGTACCGGGCAATGAATTGGATGAGCTGCAAGAGAATGAAAGATTTGAATACGAAGAGAATAATTTCTACAGCTTAGGCGGCGACAATTATAATGATCTTGATAAATATAAAGGTTATTAAATAGAAAGAAGCACTTTCTTCGCGCTCCGTCCTTTGCGCTTCGTGTTTAGCTCTCCGCACTGCTGTATCCTTACTCCCTTGTTCCTTCATTCCTCTCTGCGCCATGCGTTTTGCGCCCCGCCTTTTTATCTTTAAACTTTTATCTTTTTCGTTCAACTTTTGTCTTTTTACTTTTATCTTTTATCTTGATTTTTTTATTGACTTTCTCTCACAAAATTCATTAAGTTAATAATTCAACTGCTGGGACACTATGCAATATTTACGGGGTTAATGTATTGATGGGGGAAATGACACATTGGGATTTACATTTCGGAAAATATACCTAATGAACTAGTGGATATGGAACTCCGCTTTATGAACTAAATATGGAGATTTATGAATTACTGGAAAATATTTTTTGCCTTTAATTATTACATTTATTTCTATGATAATTATTGGTGCAATACTTATCTTTAATTTAAATATATTACTATTGCAATCAATGATAAAAACTGTGATTGAATAAAATGATGTAAGTGTAAAAATTGAATCACCTATTCCTGGAATAATAGCTTTTATCTTATTGGTGATTGATTGAAATAATTATTTATTAAAATTTCAATAAAAGAAATAATTCGCTATAAATAATTTCTTGAATTTTATTACAAAAAAAAACTTAAAATTATATTGCAAATATTAGATATCATAACCATTTAAATATTTGTTGAATGAGTATATGAAAATTTAATTATTAAGAATGATTGGTATATATGAAACCATTAGATAAAAATTATTTATCATTACAATTTTGGAATAAAGTCCATACTAAAAACGGCACAGAATTTCAGAGTTTTTTTGAAGATATTATGCAAAAAGCATTTCCGGATTTTCAAAAAATAAGGCCTTATGGAAATGAAGGTGATGGTGGTAATGATGGTTATATAAAAAATTTAGGTATTTATTATCAAGTATATGCTCCAAATGAGCCGGCCATAAAAGAAGCCATAGCTGCTAAAAAATTATCAGAAGATTTTGAAAAACTTAAAAAAAACTGGTCTAATATTTCAGAGATTAAAAAATATTATTTTGTTTATAATGATAAAAATAATGGTTCAACTCAAAAATTAGAATCTGTTATTACAAAATTACAAAAAGCTAATGCCAATATTGAATTTGAGGTGTTTAATCCAAAAAAACTTGAAGAGACCTTTTTTTTATTGAGTGATGCGGATATATTAAATCTTGGTTTTAATATTTCCTCTACAATAGCCATAGATAATGCGTATGAATATATGAAAAAGATTGAGATCGCTCTTGATAATGAATATATAGATTATGCTTTTAAGCTTTATAGCGAAATGGAAAATATAATAAATAAATTAAAGGATGAACAATTAGAATATGAATATGAATTAATAAAATGTAAATGTTTACAAAAATTAGAAAAAGTAACGGAAGCCAAGTCTTTATACCAAAGTCTCTCAATAAGATATCCACAGGACCCTAGAGCGATTCTCTATCTGGCCGAGATATATCTTTCAGAAAAAAATTATAGACAAAACCAATTATTGCTAGATAAAGTAGAAAATAATCATTGGTTGTATCAGATTGAAGTCCTGTTAAGAAAGATCACTTTAGATGAAAAAATTGAAAGCAAATTAATTGATGAACACTTATTTCCAGAAGATTCCAAAATTAGATCAAATTATTATTTACTGTACTCTCTAATCCTAGACAAAAATGGTGATTCTATCAATGCAGAAAGTTTTATTGAAAAAGCTATTCATTTGTTCCCTGGTAAATTTATTTATTATCTGGTGAAACTTTCAATTGTTGAGGGAAGACTTTATTCCGCCTTAGATACCAATAGTATTTCCCAAACTGATTTGAATGAATATTTTAATTACTTAGAAGAAGTAGAAAATAAATATTTTTGTTTTAATGATATCAGGCCTCGCTCTCAAGCAACATTATTGCTAATGAAATTAAGAGCGTATAGAATTCAAAAAAATCTTATAGATTTTGAAAAATTAGCAAAAGAAATATTTCGATTAATCCTAAAATGTTATTTTGATAGTTATAGTGAAAGTATGCTAGTATCTTTATTATGGGGTATCTATTTACCTATAGATGATTTCAAGAAGTTAATTAGTTATTTAGAACAAACTCAGATGAATATATCTGTGCAATTATCCGAATTATTAATAATACAATTTTCGCTTCATGGAATACTATTTAGTGAAGGGAAAAAATATTTTGATAAATATGATGATAAAAAATATTCGGACTTTATATGTGGTATTGAAAAACATGATTTTTTAGTTGTAATTGATTTTTTAAAAGCAGATTTCCAATTCGCTATTGCATTAACAGCATCATTAAAAGATTTACCTGAATTGCGAAAACAAATTATTGATAATATACCGAACGATATGTTACAAACTAAAGAAAAATTACTTCTTCTTTATTACTTTGATATAAATGATATCGATAATGCGTTTAAAATTTTAAAAAATATTGATATATTAAATTTAAATTACATTGAATGTCGAACAGTAATTCAAATAGTTCAAAAAAAAGAAGCTTGGGATTTAGAAATTATAATTATTAATAAATTATTAGAATATGAACGGGATGATAAAATCAGAATTGACCTTAGAGTTAGGCTGTTCCAATCTTACTATAATCTAAAGGACTATCTAAGTGTAATTCAGTTTGGGACAAAGTTGATTGAAGAGCAAGTAACTGAAAGACTATTAGATTCCCAAAGTATGGAATATATTCTCGCTCAAACAATCCAGGCCTATTTATGGCGCGGTGAAGAAAATAATGCTCTGATATTTCTCAATAAATACAACATGTTAGCAATTTCGGCCGAGTTTAAAGTAAGTGTTGAAACTAATGTTTATCTTAAAAACAATTTACCAATTGATGCTTTAAATGCATTAGTATTAGGCGTAAAAATTAAAAAACAACTTACTCAAGAAGAATATGCAACTTTATTTTATTTGGTAGTTCAAATTGAGAATCTGATTAATATTGACTTACAATCTATTGAGGAAATACATCCCGATTGTTTTGTAAAATTAATAAATCAAGATAGGTGGTATTATATTGGTGATGACAATGAATTGGATTCCACAAAAATTAATTCAAAAAACGAAAAATATCTATTATTTATAGGTAAGAAAATCGGCGATGAAATCATTTTCTCAAACAAATATTCTTCCAAAAACTATGTAGAAAAAATAGAACTTATTTTTACGATTGACAAATATATATTTTGGCAAAGTGCCAATAATTTCGATAAATTATCACGCGAAGGAAGATGGGCTAGTGCCAAAAGGATTGAAGTCCCTCCTCAAGATGACTCTATTGATACTAAATATCTAGAAACCTTTTTTAAAGATGAGCAGGCTACTAGATATCCTTTATTCAATATGTACTGTGAAAAAAATATACCTCTTGCAATGCTTGCATTAAATGAAGGGAGTTTACCAGGGGCCATTAGTCGCATAATCCAAGAAAACAAAGGATTTATAAAGTTCAGTTCTGGTGTTCTTGATGAAATGGAATTGCAAAAAAAAATAGCCAATGTGGTTGTGAATAATAAGTCACCATTTGTTATTGATGGTACCTCAGCACTTTTCTTATCCGAAACCGGATTGCTTAAAAATATACATGATTTTATCCCAAATATAAAAGTCCCTCAATCTGTTATAACAATGCTATTGGAAGTTGCCGATAAGATACGATTCATTCCAGGAGCTGGAGGTAGAATTGGGTATTCACAAGGGCAAATAACATATTCCTCGTTTGATAAAGAAAAATGTGATAATTTGAGAAATAATTTATATTCTAGTATAGAAATATTAGAATCAAACCGGGATAATATTCTTTCAATTTCACATGCAAACAAACTTAATTGTATATCAGAAAGCGATATATTTCCAGAATTATGTGATGCATGTATTTTTGCCCAAAAATTAAACATTCCAGTACTAACAGAAGATTATTATTACCTCCAAATGAATGAAATAGAAACTAAGAAAAAAGCCCCAGCATACTTTTCATCAATCATATTATTTAGAGTACTTTACGAACATAATAAAATAAAGTTTGATGATTATTTAAAATATTTTTGTTACTTATCTTCATATCGTGGTAGATTTTTATCCTTCAACGTTGATGATATTTATAAAGCAGTTTTTGGCGATGAGAATATCATATCAATAAGACCTGAATATATAAGACAACTTAATTTCCCTCTAACACTTTCACAAGAATATGGTGTGCCGTATCAATCAGCATTAAGTGTTTTAGCTATGTTCTTATACAGATTAATAATTGATGATGCAATATTAGTCGATAATGTGGAATTAATATACTTGGAATTATTGAATTCACTCCCAAAAGATAAATGCAATAAAGAATTTGCCATATTAATTATTAATATTTGTGTAAATATTATTAATACTGGAAATAAAATTATCTTAAGTAAATCGGTTCAAATTAAAGTAGATAAATTATTTGAACTAACTAAGATTTTTAATTTTGGGAAAAATCGAAGTTATCTTATATAATAAATATTTTATCGTATCGTAAATTTTATTAATAGTATCGATTTTATTTGAGTGTCGGCGACCAGATTATTTACCAGTTAAAATGTAAAAGAAATTAAATGTTCTTCACTTGTTTTTGGCAAATGGATAAAATCCATATAATTTAAGATAAATAAATAGAAAGGCATTTACATTGAATAATGCAGATCAAATATCTAACTATATAAAGGATTTAAATTTTGACGGTATGGTTTATGGCATGAGTGCATTAGAATCTTTAGATATTTTCAGATATAATTTAGCAATAAATACACTTACAAAGGATGTTATTTTATCATCAAAGGAAGAATATTCAAATTCATTTACGTTTTATATATCTCAATATGATGTGGATGATATAATGAAGATATTTAAACAAAATAAAGTTAAAATACTATCGTTCACCAAAACTAATTCATACCAATGGTTAAAAAGATCAGAAATTCAAAAAGTATATGATTTATATTTGTATGCAAACTTATTTAATGAGCCCTTCCAAAAGTATCCTGAGGGTTGGTTAGATGACCGACAACTGATAGAATGGTTAGAGAAAAGAAAGTCAAAAAATATTCCTAAAGAAATTATAGCTATTAAAAACAATATCAATTTAATTGTAGATCGTTATGGTCAAGAATATTCTGGTGAATATAAAATTACAAATGGGAAAATTGATATTTATTTTAAAATGCGATTTGAATCTTATTGTGATATTAACCAAGATAAGGGCGATCGAATTATTTACGAAATAGATCCTATTCTAGGCCATATGATAGGATGGACAGTTAGACGATTGCTAGAATATTGTACTTTAAATAAACTTCAAGTTGAGAGAGTTAAAATATTAGAATATTTGCCAACGGAATTAGCACCTAGAGCGAAATCACTTTTTAATAAATAGTATTAATGGAAGAAGAATTATGATTCCTGCTTTTAATTTAAAAGAAGTACGAATGGAATTAAATAGAACTTTCAGAGAATATCCAAATATTAAGAATCGAATGATTGGATTTTTATTTGCTCGTCCAAAATCCAGTTTAGCCAAGTCTCAAATCATTCCAAATTTGGAATATTTCCATCATCGATCTGGGAATAATATTGATTTCTTTCGTGCTGGTTATGGAAAATATTGGGAAGGAATTAGATCTGAAATTCCAGATCAAATTGCAGTTACGTTTGAAAGTCAAATCAATTGGCTATTCAGTAATCTAAAATTTAATGAATTTAGAAGAGAAATTGAAAAAAATACGAGTTGGAACTATAGTGGTTCTTCAGATTTAATTCTTTGTAATGCTTATTTAAATTCTAACCAAGATTCGGTGATTAATTTTTCACAAGTTTATTGTTGCGATCTAGAAAAAATGATAAATAATCAAGTAATATTATCTATAGAAAGATATTTTGAAGGCATATTTAATTATGCAGAAAATCCAAATGAGATAAATCCCATCGCTGGTTTTGTAAGTGTACAAGATAATCGGGGTGTTACAAATATAGGAAAGGTAGTAATTTCTGGTTTGCTTAAAAAGACAAGTGGAATAAAACTAGACGGGTTAATTTCAAATTTTATTAGAGATGTTTCAAAAAAATAATCTATCAAGTCAGTCAATACGAATTAACTCATAAAAATTATATTTTTACTTCTTGGCTTTTAAGCGTGGTATAATAATATTTAGAGTGATTAGATCCTAGATACAAATTCATTCTAAAAATGAAATATAAGGGCTAAATATTTAATTTTCCTTTATCTAATGATCTTGTCTATTCTAATAATTCTAAATATTTTTTACTGGTAAGGATTGTATTTCAAAACATTTCGTGAGAAATTATGACCCAGAATGTCGAGTACCAAAACTATTCCCCACTTTTCTTAGAATGTCAAAAACCATCTAATTCCCCAGGGTTGGGTTCACATTATTCCCCACCCTAAATGCTAAAATACCGATTTTATTTTTCCAAAAAAAACATCTCCTAAGCGTTTTGTTTTTTGATACTGTTTTTCTTCCTGTACGATTCCCCTTTGACCGTAATCTGATGTGCGTTATGAGCTATTCTGTCCATAATGGCGTTAGCCATTACCATGTCTATCGGCGACCAGATTATTTCTCACTTTTTATAGATTAGCCTCAAAAGTATCCCCAACCCTATAACTTTCCTTTGGCTACATAGTTAATCGTTATTATTAATTCGCGAAGGGACAAGTCCATTATACCGTTTTTTTTTTTTAATAAAACGGAGATAAAGTGACATAAAAAAGGATAGTAAACATGGAGATTATTGAAATTGCCCGAAAGCATTATGATTTATGAAGTTTTTAAAATTAGTTAATCACACCGTAATGAAATACCTGCGTAATCACTATGTTAGGAATTATGTGTCATCCCTGCAAGATTCAGGAGAGGGTCTTTTGGGAGATCTTTTTGTTATAAAGATTTCGTCCCTCCGGGACTTAAAACAAAATTAATAAAACATTGCGGTTACATCGGTTGATG
>Ga0181520_10008376_pt1 | contig 14743 bp, 16 predicted proteins | sample PEATcosm2014_Bin_29_FD_132451 | JGI IMG/M metagenome (GOLD analysis project Ga0181520, IMG submission 132451) | Peatland microbial communities from MTU Mesocosm Facility, Houghton, MI, USA - PEATcosm2014_Bin02_30_metaG | ecosystem: Environmental > Terrestrial > Soil > Wetlands > Peat | place... | reverse complement strand
CTGATTTTTTTAATACGCTATATCAAGGGTTTGATGAAAAGCACTAAAACAAAAATATAAATCAACGTAACTAAGATTGATAAAATACCAACCCCTAAAACTTTCCACCCTGAATATTTTTTACCACCAGACTTAATATGTTCATCAAGAATTTTTCCTTGTAATTTTTCGGTGTAACTATAAATAATAACCGTATAAAGAATTGGCAAGATGTTAATGAATTGGGTAGTAAAGGGTGTTAATAGGTAAATCCCATAAATTGCCATAGAAACTAACAATATTATCCATGTCTTTTTAGCTGCTGGTTTATCACCAAAAAACTCAAAATTTTTTGCCAACATATAACAACCAGCAACTGGACCAAATAGCAATGCTCCTATTGGAATTGAATTTTTTGTATAAACCTTAAAATTATTCTGTGTTACAACAGATGATACGGGAACAGTATTTTGATTTTGTTGTTCTGTGTTCATGCAAGAATAATAACACACTCAAACTCAGATATCATCGGTTGAAGTGTGCATAAGTATTTATATTCTCTTAATGAAAGTCAGTGTTTCGTACTGAATATAACCAAATATTGCTAAACCAATAACGATGACAATGACTACACCACACAGAATTATTAAATTCTTTTTTGAGTTTTGCATACTTGAAGAATATCAAATTACAAACCAGTGATATTGAGACCAATTAAACCAATTAAAATAAGTGTTAAACAAATCGCGTAGTATAATATCGCTTTTTTTCCTGATACCAATCGTGGTCTAGAGGGTGCCCAAATTGTACCGTAAGAAGGAGCGGCGATTCCTATTAAACCAAGTGCTAATATAATTACAAATACCATACTTAAAGTCATCTTGATATTTTATCAGATCAGAACTGAAAAGTCATATACCCATACTGGCTCAAAACATAGATAAATCGATCATACGTACGAGCCAAAGCTGAATTATATGCAATGTAGATTACAATTCATACCCCTTCCCCCTTTCCGGATACATTGCATTGACCCCCAGCTCATCCCGCAATCTCTGCGCCAAAAAAAGCGACGCTTTCGGTTCACCCATGACAACAAAAACTTTTTTGAGCGTATCGTGGGCGGTGGCGACGAACTCGACGAGATGGTCGGAATCTTTGTGCGAAGAATAGCCCATGATTTGCTCGATGCGGGCGCGCACTTCGACGGGCTGACCGGCGATAGTGAGATGTTTGGCGCCGTCGGCGATGGTGCGGCCGAGGGTGCCGAGACCTTGATAACCGACGAGAATAAAGGTGTTCTTCGGATCGGACAAATAGACCGTCTCATGATGAAGCATCCTGCCGCCGGTGGACATACCGGAGCCGGCGAGGATGATTTTTGGCGCTTTGGTATGGTCAATGTCGCGCGAAGCATCGGCGGTCAGGGTAAACTCAAGCTTGGGAAAATGAAAAATGTCGCCGCTCTCGCGAATGACGGCTTGGGTCTTGTCGTTGAAAAGGGCCGTACTCCTTTCATAAATATCGGTCACCTTGATGGCAAGCGGCGAATCCACGAAAACCGGAATGGACGGGATGGCGCCGCTTTCGACGAGGCGGTTGAGCTCGTAGAGGATGACTTGCGTCCGCTCGAGAGAAAAAGCGGGAATGAGCACGGTGCCCTGACGGTCGATGGTGTCGTTGATGATGTCCTGAAGCTTCCTGCGGCGGAGGTCTTTCGGTTCGTGATTCCTGTCGCCATAAACGCTTTCCATGACGAGGTAATCGGCGCCGGTGACCGGCTCGGTATCGCGCAGAAGCGGCGTCGGGGAGTTGCCGAGGTCGCCGGTGAAGACGATTTTCTTGGTCGCACCGGTACCGCTGCCATCTTTCGCATCAGTACGGGAAAATTCAAACATCGAAGAGCCGAGAATATGGCCGGCATCTTTAAGATAAACCGAAAGCCCCGGCGCAAGTTCTTTCGACTGATGATATGGAATAGTCTGCCATAAAGGAAAAACCCGACCAACATCTTCGAGATTGTAGAGCGGCGGCAGGTTTTCACGACGAGCTTCGTGGTCAAGAATACCGACGGCATCTTCGAGAATAAGTTGCGCCAAATCTCGCGTCTCCGGCGTGGAATAAATAATACCTTTGAAACCTTCTTTGACAAGCTTGGGGATGCGGCCGACATGATCGAGATGAGCGTGAGTGATAAAAAGATAATCAATACTGGCGACGTCGTAACCAAACGGTTCCCTATTAACGTCTTCCGCGGTTTTTTCGCCTTGGGTAAGACCGCAATCAACGAGAATGCGCAGAGGCTTGGTGCTAGCGGTGTCCCCGCCAGCTTCCAAAAGAAAATTGGCTCCGGTGACCGAGCCGATGCCGGAGAAAAAAGTAACGCGGAAGGGATTATTCATATGCGTAGTATAACATGCAATACCTTGCAAAGGCCTGTGGTAGGGTGTGTGCTTTTCGAGCACTTTTTCTAAATGAGAATGAAAATGATTTTTTATCAAAAATATGGCTAACTTTCGTCAGTCAAAAGTCGGCTATTCTCATTTAGATTTTTAGATTTCATACTATTTAGATTTCATAATATACGGTGTCTTCCTTAATATAAGATTGACGAAGAAAACGGATTTCTTGAAGGATTTTTATGGTACGATAAATGGTGGCCAAAGATAGATTCGAGATTTCAAAAACATCTTGTGCTGAAAGAGGTTCTTCTGCTTTTTGAAAAATATGTACAATTGTGACCCTTGTCGCTGTCATTTTTAGTAGATGACTTCTAAAAATAATCCAGCAATCGTCTGTGCGGTTATTTTTTCTTCGTATGGTATCCTTTTTATTTTCGTCATCACTTTTCATGTCATGTTCAATTAGTTAGTACGCCCGATTATAATCCCAACATTCACTCTTGTCTTTAATGTAAATAACAATTTTTCTATTTTTTCTTTAAAAGATTTTTAACTGATTTTTAACTGATTTTTAGCGCCTTTTGTTCATTATTGCCTTGATCTCCCTGACCTGCCAAACCTCATTTTCGAGCACTTTTTCTAAATGAGAATGAAAACAAAAATTCATTCAAAATATGGCTTATCTTCGTGGATCGATCGGGTCTTATTCTCATTTAGAAAAAGTGACCAAAAAGCACATGCCAGTCATACAGATGAAAGATAAAGATGATGAAAAAGAATAAGAAGGTAGAAGGAGAAAATAGAAAAAATCGGTAATAAAAAGGTAATAATAAAAAGAAAAAACCTGCGTGCGCCGCCTTGTCATCGCGTGGCACCAGCCGCAGATTCCCCCTGTAGGTTATCCGAGTATTACAACCTAGATTTGCTCTAGGTGGGTTCTCTATGGTCAGTGCCAAGGCACGACGCAAGTTGGGCCGGAGCCCTCGAGATCCCAAAATATAAGTTATAGGGTTAATACTCCGATAACCTGTCCTAATTATAGTCTACTCAAAGATGCCGTCGAGATTGACGTCATACAAAATTTGTTCTTGAACGAGTTTATAGTCGATGATTTCGTCTTTTTTGAACCAATGAGCGATCTCATCGTTCGCTTCCTTGACCGAACCGCTGGCATGGATGATATTTCTCACCGCCCGGCCGTCGCCGTCAGACATTTGGTATGAATCGAGAACAAAATCGCCGCGAATAGTGCCGACGCCCGAAGTCAAAGGCTCGGTACCGCCGGTGATTTTCCTCACGATGGCGACCGCATGCGCTCCCTGCCAGACCATAGCAATGACCGGCCCGCTCGTCATATAGTCTGCCAGCCGGCCGAGTAAAATGCCGGTGATTTCAAGTGGATCTTCCGTCGGCGGCTTGAGGCCTTTGTCCTTGTAGCCCTTGATGGTCTTCTCGCCGGTAATGCGCCGCCACTGCGGATCCAGAGTATAATGCCTCTCGACAAGCTCTTTCGTCGGCACCATCATCTTTATCGCTACAAGCTTGAGGCCGACCTGCTCATAACGCTTGATGACAACGCCCACGAGGCTCCGCTGGATGCCGTCGGGTTTAATGATGACGAGGGTGCGCTCGTGTTTGTGGTGGGGTTGCGGCATAAATTACAGACTAGCCTTGATTTGTTTCGCCCTTTCATCATCAAGATTTTTAAAAGTGTCTTTTTGGATAACAGCCGCTTCTTCTTTGAGCTTGTCCATACCGTCGTCAAATTCCTTTTCGGCATCTGCCGCTTCCTTTTCATAATCCTCGTCAATTTTTTTCATATCAGCAATGAGCGACGAATATTTTGCATCTATGGCTTTGTCCGAAGCGACAAGTTTTGCGTCAATTGCTGTCAGCACGTCTTTTGGAGAAGCAGTGGCTGACATTTTGACAAGCTCGTCTTTTTCAGCTTGAGAAATCGGCAAACTTTTGATTAATTCTTGTAGTTCCATGATTTTACTTTTATTTTTATCTTACTCTTATATGATACGTTATTAAAACTACGCGGGCATTGCAAAACCCTGAACTTTAAGGGCTTGAGCGGCGGCATACATTCTTCGACGAGCGCCATTAACTTCCTCGTGCGCATCAGTATATTCTTTCAAAAGTTTTTGCATTTCGGCATTTCGAAGTCTTTCTTCCCGTCGAGCGCGAGCCGCTTCCACCCGCGCATCGTAATTCTGTTTGAGTTGTTTTGCTTTTTCGGCCACAAATTGAAGACCTTCTCTTCCCTTCTCGGTTATGGCCGCATAGCCGCCTGTCACTTTCTCGACGACAGCATCTTTACCGGCAGTAATTTTCTCGCCGGCATAATCTATAGTGTCATTCACGGCTCCCACAACAGCGTCCGCACCCTCAACCGTTTTGTTGCCTACATATTTTGCCGCATCGGACGTCATCTCACCCACAGCAAGAGCCGAATAGCCCGCTTCGGCCGCCATCTTTCCGCCTTTTTTACTATATTCCACCGCCTTACTCCACATACTTCCAAAGAAACCGGAAATGCCGTCCTTCATATCGCGAACTTTTCCCATAATCCTTTCCGCCCTTTCTTTTCCGATTTCAGCGTATGATTTTTCTCCCGTGCCTTGTTTTTCAAAATCGCCAGCACTGCTTCCTTCAAAAATATTTTTACCCTGTCCATTAATAGCTTCTGCGTTCATAATTGTGGTGATTATTGATAATGTTTATCCCTTATAATTATTATACACTACTCAATGTATTTTAGCATAATTCAACAATAACCTACATCTGCAGTTTTACTTCTCACTGCTCAAGGCTAGTTTCAGCAAGAAAATAACATCCGGCTTCAGCTTTGTCCTGACCCAGTCCTTCTGCTTTTCCGTTTCGACAAGCTCTCCCAAGCCAGAAAGCATATCGCGTCCAAGAGTAGCCTCGAGCCTTTTGATTGATTCCTTGAGAAAATCTTTGTAGGATAGACCGGTACGCTGTTCGATAATTTCCTTATTGACCGGCCAGTTATTTTTCAAGAAGAACCAGACATCGAAAATATCGCGGTTTGTCGTATCGCCTCGCTCATGCATGGCCGACATCTTATGAGCCGCGATGTCTTCCTGGACCATGACATTCATAGAAATGCCGAGATACGACTTGACTTCGTATTTCGAGCCGAACTGCCGAGAACTCATGTCTATCTTGATATTCTGCGCGCCCTCGGTCTTATTTGTATAGGCCAGGTTGAAAAAGAGGCCGTCTCTTTTCTTGTCCCCTGCCTTGATGGTCCCGTATGCCGTCAAGATTTTTTTCATCTGCTCGAAAATATGGTCTCGCTTCGAGAAATCCAGGATATCGAAGTCGAGATCTACAGAAAAGCGCGGCAGATTGTAGAACAGGTAGACTGCCGTGCCTCCCTTGAAGCCCAGGAACGGTCCGACAGTCGTATCGGAAAAAATATCCTTGAGGATTTGGACCATGATATTTCTATGTGTGGGGATATGCAGTGTCATATAATTTTTTCACGGTCGCTTCCATCCTTTTATTGCCACCGTAGACAGGCAATATCTCATGAACCTTCTCCCAATTGATGGGACGCACATTATCGAAATGATACTGCATGTTTTGATAGAGCACGTCTAAAAAAGCACGCTCGACAGTGGCGATACTGTAATTGCCCTTGCTTTCGATACCGATCGAGCTTGTGAGGATATTTTCCTTCGCTTTTTTGAAAACATATTTCTGACCTTCGATTTCAATTTCTTTGGTCTGATACGAGGAAATAAAAATCTGCGAGTAATACTGGAAGGTTACTCCAGCCGCACCCAGTACGGTCTCAAAGCTGATATATGAGGGCGTATAGATTTTTGTGGCTAATTCATTCTTGTCATAATTCTTGTCCTTCGCATACAAACCTCTGCGAACCCTGATGAGCTTCCCTGTTTTCACATATTGATTGAGCCGCACCCGGACAGCCACTTCTACTTCCTCACCCCACAGCAAAGACACATCTTTGGTCGAAAAGATGGTCTTAGGAGATCGGAGTAAGACCTCCAAATATTGGCCTTTTGTGGGTGCTGTATCCATTGAGGAGCTGGAAGTAAGCTTAAAGCTAACTTCCAACGCCTATTATAAAATAAGCCTGTTTTTTTGCAAGTCCTTGTATGATGCCACCCACTTTTGCATTATTTATTCAGGTAATATATCGCAGATCGAGCGGAAGAGAAACGGGGGGAAAGATTTTTGCCTTTTGCAATGTCGCGCCGGACTCCGCCGATATCACTCCGAGTAGCCGCATTGAACCGCTCATCGCCGATAAAACCCACGTTCAAATGGCCATCAACAAAAGCCTTGATGGCGAGCTTCAGAACGGCCGAAAAAGGTATGCCTTCACGCTTGGCCTTTTTCATGGCCTGAATCTTCAGGTTTTTATCGACATTGACGATTACTTGGGTAGTCATGTATATATCTTATATAAGTCTGATATATATGTCGAATTTACCTGTAATCACCGCCTCCTTCCTCTTTTTTGCCTAATACTTCATCAGTTATTCTTTGTTGATTTCTAAAACTTTCATCTGCTTCCATACCCTCCTCCCTTACGCTTCTTGGAAAGAAAGTAAAAGCCTTAACAAGGCCATAGAATGACACTAGATTGGTATATAGTCAAATTGCTTGACATATAAAGTGTAATATGCTATACTTGCAAGAGGATAGAACATTGATTTTGAGACAGTATTGCCGTACCAAAACCATATACCAGTGGAGAAAACGATTTATGACAAACAAACAAGAAGCCAGCGAAGTGTTGGAGACGTTAAAAGGGTTGGATGAACGACAACGGAAATGGGATGCGAAACGACGTGCATTGTGGATTGAGTTTGCCGATGATGCACTTTGTGTCAATCCGAAACAACGGGTTTCAAACCGACGTAAGCGCGCCGGATGAAAACGCGCAAACAGGATAATGCTTTACCGGAGCATTATCCACGATTTATCCCCGCAACTATGAAAATGGTTGCGGGTTTCTGTTTGTATTCATGTTATAATGGCTTTATTAACCTAACGTCGTTACATTGAGATAGTCCAATAATCATGGAAAAATTAAATCCGAACCTATTACCAGAAAATCTTCAAAAAGATACGGAGAAAAAATCTGAGGAAATCCCAGCTCCAAAGTCTGTCGTAGAAAAACCAGCGGAAGTCATAGATACTACTGCCGCAAAAGAAGAACAATTGAAAAAAGACACGGTTGATCTCAAGAAAGTTCGCGAGACGCTCGGCATTATTCAACCGGAAAAATCAGATACGCAAGATGCTGTGATTGACACTACACCAGAGAGGATACAAAGGGAATTCCAAAAAGAGTTTGGTAAATCAATATCCCGCCTTTCCGGCGAAATTCAAGAATTTGAAGACGGATTAAAACTGAATAAATTCAATAGAATATCCTTTCAATCGGAAGGTTTGAGGACTGCTGTTACCGATGAATCGGTTGATTTCCAAAAGACGATACAAGAGATTGATAATCTACAGATGAATCTAAAAAAAGATTTTATGCCTAGAAATGATAGAGACAGATTATCTATTGAGCCGTATAACTTTACGAGGACAATCGATTCTTTGGATAGATTGAAAGGATCCCTTATAGGTCTACGAAGCAAGATTGACAAAAGGCCAGTGACGGATAATGAAACAGATACCAAGAGATTATCAGAGAGTCTGACGAAAGCGATCAATACGGCAAGGAGAAAAATGGATGACATGGAAGAAATCCAAACGGCGTTACGCAGATATACGGGGAGATGATCGACCGTGGTAATTTACTTCTTATATTTTACCATAATCTCCGCCTCAACAGTAGTCCGATCCTTACCATATTTCAAATACGACAGCTCCTTAATACTCTCGACGATCGATTTATCCCCTGCCGGCGGCGGTAAAGTAGCGATATTAAATGGCTTAACTGGGCGCTCGTTCGCCAGCATTTTCAGGTAGGCGTTGCGGTTGTCGATGGACATGATGTCTTTGGCGGTGAAGACCGGCGAGAATTGCTTCTCGAGATATTCGGCGTCCTCGGCACCGACGCGGAAGGCGGCGATGGAGCCGACGTTGCCGAAAACGGAGTCGCGAATGCCCTCTTCGAGCTGGGCGATGAACTGATGGGCGATGGCGAGCGAGAGCTTATACTTGCGGGCTTCGGAAAGGATGGTGGAAATGGAGTCGGTCGTGACGTTTTGGAATTCGTCGATGTATAAATAGAACGGTGGCAAAGATTGCGGGGTGAGCGGCTTGCCGTCGGGACCGATTTTGCCCGATCCCCCGCCACTGACAACGTCCACCCGCGACAGTGCGGCCATGAGAATTTTCCCCACGAGAATAAGTCCGATGAGATTCGCATTGATGTCACCAAGCCTGCCTTTCGACAGATTGACGAGCAGGATTTTCTTATTGTCCATGATTTCGCGGAAATTGATGCTCGAATTCTCCTGGGCGATGATCGGCCGCATGATGTCGTTCGAGAGGAAAACGTCGAATTTGCTCGTGATGTACGGCACGATGTTGGCAAGCGACGCTTCCCCGCCGGCTTTTCCGGCGACTTCGGTCCAGAACTGATTGACGATGGGATTTTTACATTTTGAAATTTTCAGGTCGCGATAGGCTTTATTCGCAAGCACGCGCGAAACGTCGAGGAGCGTATTGCCCGTCTCCGGATCCTCCATAACGAGAAGCACTGCATTCCTGAAATACTGCTCGAACATCGGGCCGCCAGCGGTTTTCATGTCAAAAAGCTTGTTGAAAATGGAGAGCATTTCATTGACCACGAACGTCTTCTGCTCGGGAAAACGGCGGTCATACTCGAGCATGTTGAGCGCCATCGGCCGATCAGTGTGCGACGGGTCGAAATAAATGACGTCTTCGTAGCGCGACTTCGGAATGACCGAGAGGATGTCTTGAATATCCGAGCCGTGCGGATCAATCATGCAGACACCTTCACCGGCGGCGATATCTTGGGCTATCATATTTTTGAGCAAGGTCGTTTTGCCGACACCTGTCTGACCGATGACATAGAGATGACGCAAACGGTCTTCGGCGGCCATGTAGACTTTCGTCTCGGTGCCGCGGTCGCGGTTGACGCCAAGAAGGACGTAGCCGGGGTACATGGTGCTGGTATTGCCATTTGTTGCCGTGCTATTCGTGCCAGTAGTCTGATCGGGCCGGGCGAGGTCAAGTGGCGCGGGCGCCGTGCCGGCCTTCGCCACCTTGAGATGCGGTGACGACTTCATCACGGTCGCTGGGAAATGGACGAGTGAGGTCAACTCACGGATATTTGCCAGAACTTTCGTCTTATCATCATAAAGCCGGAACGTATAATCATGCAAAAATGACGCAAGCTTGCCGCCCTGCTTGACTCGCTCGAAAATAAGACTGTTGCCATTGGTATTCTCGAATTGATTAAACGAAGACTCGATGTCTCCCAAAATGCCGACCGCGCCCGCTTCGTCTTCCGCCGAAGCAATGATGCGGATATCTACAGCCACGGTTGGCGATGCTATTTTCGCCTTGATGGATTCCACCGCTGTCTGATCGACATTTTGTGCCGCTTCGCGCTTCTTCTCTTTGGCTTTTTCTTTATCTTCTTTCGATGGCGGCGACATCAATTCGGAAACGCTCTTGAAAAATTTATCAACATGCTTGACGAAACCTTCGCCGTGCTTGGCAATAGCCTCGCTTATTTTCTCTCCTTTGACAATCTCGCCGAGAACTTTCTTGTACCGGCCCGTTGGATTTCCATCCGCCGGTCGCACGAGAAGCTGAATAGCCGCGCCTTCGCCGTGAGTTTTTATTTTTGAAAAGCTGTTGAGCAAAATGTTGAGCGGATCATGGTCAAACTGATCATACGTCTTGATCGGCCAAATAGAATTTTTGGCGTAGCGAGCGTACGAAGCGACTGTCGAACCTTTTTCATTAAAAATATTATAATCGTCCTTTTTTTCCACGATCTTTGCATTAGTAAAAATGGCGAGAATCTGCTTTTCAAAAAGGCTTTTCTTACTGTCATGCACCGCCACGTGGAAAGCAAACTCATCGCTATGATTCGCCACGGCAAGCTCAATGGTGAAATAGCCCGTACCAATATCGTCCACCGACATCATGCCGGCATAGAACTGCTCCATCGAGGAAATGGCTTCTTTCAGCCTGCCCGCACCAACGTTTGCGCCGCTACCTGCGCTTCCTCCACCATTACCTCCGTCAGCATCCGTCTTCTCCGGCAAAGTGACCTCATAGAGCGTCATGTGCAAAGCCTTGAACTCCGGCGCTTTCTCGCTCAAACCTTCGAACGGCAAACCCGCTTTGATATATTGCACGAGGAACCGCTCGAAATCCCGCTCAACATGCGGATTGTTCATTTTGTCCACAATGTCGAGAGCATTTTTGACCCCGTGCGTTTGGAGAATACCGAGAAGCTCGGCGATTTTATCATCATGCTCCTCAGGCGAGAGCTCGAGAACGATAGCTTCGGACTTCTCGGCAGGCAAAGCGAAATCCTTATGGAGAACCTGATCTTTCGGTACGCCACGATATTCGGCGATGGTCGCTTTGATTGCGGCTTCTGCCGTTTCCGGAGATGTCGGTACCGTTACCGACTTTTCTGCGGCATTCTCCACCGCCCGCGCCGCTACTTCCTTCTCCTTAGCCGCCAACCGCTCGCGCAAGTAAGCAAGCTCCTGCTCGGGAGTTTGGAGGTTGCGAGATTCGGGGGATGGGGTGAACGTTTCCATACTGGATAATCATAACACTATTTATACGAAACTTGTACACGAGTATTGACATAGATTCTGCCTATACTATAATTACCTTTACAATCAACTTTAGTAAAAACACCAAAAAAACCATGTATATTAAGCGTACAATAGAATACCAAATTCATGCCAGTCTGAAATCAAAGGAAATCATCGCTATTGTCGGTCCACGTCAATGTGGCAAGACAACACTTCTTCAGCATATAGCTCATGATCTCAACAGCACGAATTTCATAAGCTTTGATGATGTGAAAGCATTGCAGATGTTTGAACAGGATATTGAAACATTCATTGCTATCTATATACAAGGAAAAAAATATCTATTCATCGATGAATTTCAATATGCCAAAGAAGGCGGCAAGAAATTGAAGTACATATATGATTTTCATGAAACAAAGATATTTATCTCCGGGTCTTCCGCTATTGATCTTACCATTCATGCCGTCAAATATCTTGTCGGCAGAGTTTTTATTTTTAATTTATATCAATTTGATTTTGAAGAATTTCTCCACGCCAGGAAACCTCAATTCGTCTCCGTACTCAAGGAACAAAAAAAGATATTTGAATCAAAGAAAGCAAGTACCATATCACCTGCTCTCCACAAAGAATTCATAGATCTCTATGAAGAATACGCTCTCTACGGCGGGTATCCAAAAGTCGTTCTCGAAAGCGATGCGCATGAGAAAATAAAAATATTGAAAGCCATTTTCAGTACCTATTTTTTGAGAGAAGTCAGGGATATTTTAGGACTGATTGATGATTATAAAATGACCGCACTGCTCAAAACCTTGGCTTTACAGATCGGCAATCTTATTGATTATCGCAATCTTGGACTGACCTCCGAATTTCGCTATCGGCCACTCAAAAGATACATGAACTTCCTTGAAAAAACGTTCATCTGTTCCTTCGTACGGCCGTACTTCATGAACAAGACCGTTGAAATAGTGAAAAATCCGAAAGTTTTCTTCTTTGATACGGGTATGAGAAATATCGTCATTGATGATTTCAGGAAACTTGCGGATAGACCTGATGGCGGTGCTGTGCTCGAGAATACTGTTTTTATTGAATGTATAAAAAATGGCAAAAATATCAAGTATTGGAGAACCAAACAAAGGCAAGAAGTGGATTTCATTATCGAAGGAGAGGGTCGGACACTGTCCGCTTTTGAAGTGAAGATGAAGTATGATTCACGTGATATGAAAAGTCTGAATCTCTTTGTTGAAAAATATCCGGGGGCAAGAAAGACTATGCTGTACTTCAAAAAAGATACCGCGTATAAAGGTTATGGGGATTCGGATGCGTCTGTTAAATATCCCGTGTATTCAGTGTAAAATACTGCAAAATGGGCTATACTACCACCATGAAAAATAATTTCGAACAGCCAGCACACATTCCAACACATCAGCCCAACCAGCCGGAAAATCATGACCATCATATAGAAGACGTCGATCTGCATGCGGCGTATGAAATGGCTGAAAAAGTCCTCGCCGAACCGATCGATCTCGAGGCTTTTCGGGATATTTATGGTGAAAATGTGGATAAGGACGTCGAATATGTCAAAAAAATGGAAAAAATGTTTGCGGAACAAGCCTCAGCGGCAGGCGACAGTGCGGAACGTTTCCACAAGCTGGCGAGGATATTTGAAGCCATTGTCTTTCAGCATGCCGAGCTGTCAAATTGGTTTGGTGAATATGCCACGACCATTGCCGCCTCACGCTATGATGATATTAAAAACGGCATTGATACCATCGTCGAATTCGAAGAGGAACAAAGTGCATACCATCTGGCTTTGGCTATTGACGTCACCACAAGCTCCGGTAGTCGGGATAAGTTCGACCGCATACAAAAGGAAATCGACGAGGGACATCTGGCGGAAATAAAATATTTTGTCTCGGAAAATATGGGCATCCGTGGACACAAAGCCAATGTTCCCCGCGTCGTCATTGGTGCGGATCGTAAAACCATTTACAATGTCATCAATGCATGGATAGAAAAGGACAATCGGGCTCTCGCCGCACATCCCATTCAAATAAAAATCCTCTCGGAAATTCAAATCCAGCTCGCTTCATTTAAACAATATTGTGAAAATACTGGCAAATCGGATCTCGCCGGAATATATGAAAAAGGCCTGACTATTGTGGAAAAAATCATTGCAGAAAAAAATATCGCCGAAGCGGATATGGTTGACCTTGACTTCGATGAAGTCTATCGGGCTATCAAGGCGCAGGCGGAGAATGTTGCGGCACGAGGGAAATAGAAGAATAGAGAATAAAATGTACACAAAAGTACAAGTATACCTGCCTTTTGTTTATTTACCGAAAATATGCCTTTATAGAAGCATTATATGAAGCTTAGGATTTCTATTTAATCTAATAACGTTCATGCAATTGTTCCAAGACATCACGATAATGATTCCTCATCCCTTCTTTAGAAGATAAATTAAATTTATCCGTCAAATCATACGCTCCTACTTTACCGTAACCATATTTATCAATAAGACTTTTGTATTCTGCTTTAAGAGCTGACTTCCGGGTATCGAGAGATGTAAGCTCATTTTGTTTTGTATCAGCCTCATCACACACTTTCTTGTATGCATCAAATTCCGCTTTTTTCGAGAGAATGGAATCAATCAATTTCTTTTCTCGTCCACTACCAAAAAGACGAAGAGACTTTCGGTCTTCGGAAAGATTTTTTATTATTTCATCTACCTGCTTGCTGGATGTAATATGCTGATTTTTAATATTGATTACTCCACTAAGACTAATCTTATCTTCACCAATATTTTTTCTGGGAAATTCTTCAAGCGTTTCATTAACTAAAGAGCCTAACTTTCGAGCTTCCTCACTTCTCACATAAAATAATCTATCTCGCTCCGCATACCAAGCATTGAGCGCATCCGTATACTCAACCACCTTATCAACAAATTCCTTCGTATCTTTTTCAAAATCTTCTTTCAACTTTTTATCCGCTTCGATCTGTCTATTCGTCTCCATACCCTCGACATCGATTTTATGAGTAACATCTTGCTGTTTGCCGATTTTGTCAATCTCGGTAAATATTTCCTGCACTTGAGTGGCAAGCTGGGTGGAAATACTTTCTGCTGATTCAATCTGTTTCTGCAATTCAGGATCATCTTTCAATTGCGGATCATCTCGAAGCGGCGCGAGATTGGCGAGTGTTTCCTTCGCGGCTTGCTGGAGCTTGGCGACTTCATCTCCTTTGGCCGTCAGTGTCTCGAGATCAACTATTTTCTTGGTAAGATAAGCTTCTTTTTCAGCTCGGGCCTTTTCTGCCTGCGCTTTCAATTTTTCGATAGCCTCATTGATGACGCTCAATTTTTCTGCACTTGGTTTCTCTGCGGAACTCGGAGATGAAGGAATATTTGGTTGTTTTTCCATTGGTTAAATTTTAGGATTGATAATAGAAAATTCATTAGAAAACAGGCAACTTAAAGATAGAATTCGAATTCTCTTGTATACTGGCGGAATGAAAAAAGAAACAAAGGCAAGCACATTTCTCTCGGAGAACGTAGGGTCATCGAGTCACTTCTGAAGCGAAGTATTT
>Ga0181520_10008372_pt1 | contig 14746 bp, 19 predicted proteins | sample PEATcosm2014_Bin_29_FD_132451 | JGI IMG/M metagenome (GOLD analysis project Ga0181520, IMG submission 132451) | Peatland microbial communities from MTU Mesocosm Facility, Houghton, MI, USA - PEATcosm2014_Bin02_30_metaG | ecosystem: Environmental > Terrestrial > Soil > Wetlands > Peat | place... | reverse complement strand
CTGCACTGCGCGTGCCCGAATTTCATACGTCGAGTATCCTCCGTGAATCATAGTGACGGACTATCGCGTCACAAACGACCTGTGTCAATACTAATGTTGCAGATTTATTGCGATGAGCCATACTGATTGAAATAGGCGATGTACTCGTGAAGCATCTGGCAAGCGAACCGCTTGCGTTTCATGAACACCAGCGGCCGATTGGTCAGAAGTGGATTCTTGAAGGCCGCCGTGCGCGTCAGCCGGCGGAGTTGGCGATACAGGTGGAGGCGGGCGTCCTCATTCAGGTCATCCACGTGCTGAGCCATGGCGAGCAACGGCTTCAGGGCGGCCGACTCCACGCGAAGATCGGGCGCATCGACACGGCCGCGAAGATCGTCCATCAGTAGCCTGGTGCGCCGTAATGCCTCCCGAATGCTCTTGGGCGATCCAGCCGTACGCTGAATTCGCACTTCCTGTGCCGCCCAGTCGGCTTCGATCATTGTCTGGAAGGTGTCCGCGCGGGCCCTGGCCACCATCAGTCCGGCCGACAGGGCCAAAGCGCTGGCGAGACCCGCGTACCACAACCAAAATGCTGGATGACGTATCATAAAAGTGCTGCGACTCCCGACTTCACTTGAAAATTGATTGCATCGGCTTGCTGGCCGAACGACGGTCTCGATGTCTGCGTTCCTTCTTTTCGCTCAGTTTATCTCTTCATGATCTTATTCGCCTTCTGTAGCGCTTGCAACGTGCCCAGGCGACTCTACCTGGATGGCGGTCGGGCAACATCGGCAGAGCTGGCTCTTGCCCAGTCCGCTCACCAAGGGCTCCAACGACGTTCATTTGGGGCCGGAGCGGGCTACCGGGCAGCGGCCGTGACACAGGGTTGGTCTGGGCCTGTGCTTTGGCGGCCAGGATTAACGACAGCAACGTCGAACTGGGCGCCGCCGCGGAACGGGGCAAGGAATGGTTCGGTACGGGGATTACCACGGGGTCGTAAAGCCGAAGGTCCTGGCACTTGCCGCAACTTGCACCTGTATCACTCGCGGCGCATAATACCGATTCAGCCGATGCGGTTAGCGCAGCCATGATCTTCGAGGGAGAATACGATGCAAATCAGTCATGCCAGGCCTTTCGCCGGAGCGTTTATCATTATCTTGCTGTCGAGTTGGGCCGCCGAGTCAGCTCCACCGGAGAAAAAGGAAGTGGGACCGCCGAGGTCGGGTGGCGCCTTCGTCTCGCCTGAGATCCATACGGACGGCAAGATTACCTTCCGACTTCGTGCCCCGAAGGCGGAGAAGGTTTCCGTAATCTGCGAAGCGGTCGGTACCCAGGTGATGGCCAAGGACGTGGACGGCGTTTGGAGCGTCACGGTCGGGCCGGTCCCGCCTGGCATCTACGACTGCCAGTTCGACGTGGATGGCCTGCGAATCACCGATCCGGCCAGTCCGAACGTCTTCGGCAACCGCCAAGGCTCTCGGGGATACGTCGAAGTGCCTGGGCCGGCGGGGCATCCCAGGCCGGATGAATGGCGCAAGGTACCGCATGGGACGGTCACGATCCACTGGTACACCTCCAAAGTGACTGACGCTCGTCGCCGAGTCCATGTCTACGCGCCGCCGGGCTATATGCAGGAAACCTCGAAACGGTATCCGGTACTGTACTTGTTGCACGGTTCGGGCGACAACGACTCGCATTGGACACAACTCGGCCGGGCCAATGTGATCGCCGATAACCTCTTGGCCGATGGGCGGGTCGTGCCGATGTTCATCGTCATGCCTGATGGCCATGTCGCCGATCGCTCCCGTGAGCGGGAAGGGGGCAGCCGGAATCGCGGGCGGGACCTTTTCGAGAAAGACCTGTTGGAGAGCGTAGTGCCGTTGGTCGAGACGAATTACCGCGTTCTGCCTGATGCCCAACACCGGGGGATTGTCGGCCTGTCGATGGGCGGTAATCAGTCGATTGGCGTTGGACTGGGACATCTCGATCAGTTCGCCTGGATCGGGGCGTTCAGTGCGGCCGCGTCGGGCAATGATCCGGCCTTGGCGAAGCTACGCAGTGACCCCGCCGCTGCCAATCAGAAGCTGAAGCTCCTCTGGATCGCCATTGGCAAGGATGACTTTTTGCTTGCGCGGAACCGCGACTTCGTGAAGACCCTCGACGAGCTGAAGATTCGCCATACCTACCAAGAGACGGCGGGAAGCCATGCTTGGGGCGTGTGGCGAGGTTATCTTGCCGAATTCCTGCCGCTGCTCTTCCGGTAAAACCTCTGGGCCGCAGCGAACCCGATCAACGAGCGATCGGAGCGGCCGGTGCTGGTTGCTGGCCGGCTGGAGATTTTGTTCAGCTGAACAAAAACAGAGGATCGGGAATGACCAACGAGACTCCCAGGGCGGAAACCGCTGCTGGCTCCCTGGTGTAGCCGAGCCAGAGCTACTTGCCGCGGATCACGATTATCGGGCCACGGGTCTCTTGGGATCGGTCCTGGGCCGGGCGGTCCGCCTGCTGGGAGCGGGCTGCCAGATCGGCAAGTTGAAGTTGCAGGGCCGTCAGGTTGGCAGGCTTTTCGGCCGGTGCTGTGTGGGTGTCGATCATCGGCGGGGTTCCTCGGTGCTGGCAGACAGTCGGGTAAATCGGCCAGAAGGAACGGACGGGTTGGGCCTGGGGCTGGTTGCCGTCAAAGTTTCCCACCCTCCCCTCTTTTTAGCCATCGCAGGGTGCTCAGCCAAACTTCGGGCCAGGGAAAGGAGAACGCAGCATCCGCCCTAATATAGATGTCAGGATCGAGGCCGGAGTTTAGCAGCGAAGCCTCCGAACCCGACGCGGAATATGATCGTGACGGCACGGCCGAGACCGGGGCCGGGCGGAGGGCCGTGGGAAAGGACTTGCCTTTCTCGCCCAAACCTTTCTAATCACCATGATCCCCGTAGATCCACAACTTGTTTGCCCCACCACCAAAGCCGGAAGAACAGGACCATGGCAAAAGAAGTTACTCCAACTCCAACCAAGACTGAACTCTTGGCCAACATCGTCGCTGGCACCGGCCTGTCGAAGGAGCAGGTGGCCGCCGTGCTGGAGGCCCTGGCTGCCCAGATCAAGAAGGCTCTTGGCAACGGTCGGTCTGTCGCCCGCACGATCATTGGCTTGGCACAGGGCGGAAAGAAGGCATCTGCCGGGCCGGCCACGGTCAAGGTCACGGTTGTGCCGGAGTTGCTGCCAGGGCCGGATGAAGATTGTATTCGTAGTCTACATACCTACTACATGTCGCCGGCTACGAACATGTGCGGAAACCCGGTCTGCGGTCTCTGCGGAAAGGACGAAATTGACTGGGGACGATTGCACAGACGGGACCTTGCGGACGTTGCATACGCCGGTGCCCAATTGAAGACGGACCGATTTCGGTACAAGCGGTGGGCCAAGGACCTGGATGAAAAGGCATTGCGGCATGCGGCTCGAAAAGGCTTGACCGGACTCGAAGAAGCCGCACGCAAACGGATCAAAGCTTCCGTGGGCCCTGCGGAACCATTCCGCGACGGCAATCAGACGCCGTTCAAGGGCAACATCATCTACTACGGACAGCACGCGACCGCCACATGCTGCCGGAAGTGCATCGAGGTGTGGCATGGCATTCCCAAGGGCCGCGACCTGACTGAGAAGGAGACGGATTACCTGGTCGCGGTGCTCATGGAATACATTTCTTTCAAACTTCCAGCACTGGGGACCGAATCGCCGTCCGTCGCGACATAGCTGGTACCCGTGACGCACGCGGGCGCCGGAGATGCCGAGAGATCTATGGCGAGCGGCTGGCGGCCTGCCATGCCATCGGCCCCTGGTCGGCGTACACCGGAATCCGGCCTACGGACCTTACATCACGCCTGCGCTTCTTGGAGCCTCGCTGGTGGGCCGGAAGGCTGATTGGGCTGGTCCAGCCGCCAAGGGCTCCAGCGACGTCCTGGAGGCCATTGCGGGCTCCCATCGCCCCCCAAGTCCGCAAGCGCTGAACCCGCGGCCCGATTCGGGTGATCCTTTTGAGCTCTTTTATCTTCTTCGGCCATCGCAACGCCGTCCTTGGTCCCGAACTGGACACTTCTTCGCTAGCTTGTCACGCGTGGCGGAACGTGGCGAGCCCTGGCGAAGGAGCGTGTTCGATGGTTGACCAATGCTCAAGCAGCGGATAGGATTTCGTGGATGGGACACAGGCGAATCAAACTCACGGACCAGTTGCGACGGGCGATCGACGGTAGCGGCAAGAGCCGCTATGCGATTGCCAAGGAAACCGGCATCGACGAGGCGACATTGTCCCGATTCATGCACGGCAAGGGCGGGCTGTCCATGGACGGCTGGGACCTGATTGCAGGCTATCTGGGGCTGGACTTGGTGGTGGCTCCAAGGCCAAGAACAAAGAAGAATAGGTAAAGAAGTGGCGACTGTTTATAAGCGGACACGGCGGCGGTCAATTCCCAAGGGCGCAGAAATCGGCACTCGGGGTGGTAGGAAATACGCGACCTGGACGGACAAGCGAACCAAGAGGCAACGACGGGCACCTCTGGCCGATGATGCCCAGGCGATTCTCTTGGAGGAGGCCCACTACACCATCGAATACTTCGACCATGACGGCCAGCGGCGGCGGGTGGGCAGCAAGACGCCGGACAAGGACGCGGCGCAGCGACTGGCGAATCAGCTTGAGACTGGCACGATGGAGCGGGCGAGGGGGCTAATTGACCCACGTCGGGAGCAGTTGGCGGGGGAGCGCCGTCGTGCTCTCGGCGAACACCTCGCTGACTACGAAGCCAAACTGCGGGCAGACAACTGCGATGCGAAGCACGTAGCCTCCACGATCGGCTACATCAAGGTTATCGCCAAGGAAGCTGGGTTTACCGCCGCCAAGGACATTCAAGCCGATCGGGTGAATACGTTCGCAAGCAAACTGCGAAGAAGCCGGTCCGCCCGCACCGTCCAAGCGCACTTGACAGCGATCAAACAGTTTACGCGATGGTTGGCGGTTCACAACAAGCTACCATCCGATCCACTGGTCTCCGTCACGAGGCCGAGTATCAAAGGCCAGCGGAAACGAGAGCGGCGCATGCTACTCCCAGACGAATGGGAGTGGTTGCGTTCCACCACACTGAAGGAGGGGGTGATTCGGAACGACGTGGGCGCCCGGGAACGGACACTGCTCTACTGCACCGCGATTCAGACTGGTTTGCGGTCGAATGAATTGCGGAGCCTGGCCCAAGGCCGGCTGTTCCTTGATTCAGATCCACCGTACGTTATTTGCACGGCCGGTTCCACAAAGAATAAGAAGGAATGCCGCCAGTACCTCAACCAGGACTTGGCCATGGAATTGCGGGCTCACGTTGCCGCAGCACTACCCTCCGCCCCAGTTCTCTCCATGCCACCGAGGTGCGACGTGCCGGGAATGCTGCGGGCCGACCTGGAGGCGGCACGGCGAGCATGGCTGAAAGCGGTAGAGCACGAGCCGGCCGAAAGGCTGCGACGAGAGCAAAGTGATTTCCTACGTGAGGTCAACCATGAAGGGGAGATTCTGGACTTCCACGCTCTCCGGCATACCTGCGGCGGGTGGCTCGCGATGAACGGCGCGCATCCCAAGGCGGTCCAGGCGGTCATGCGGCACAGTACGATCACCTTGACGATGGATACGTACGGTCACCTTTTTCCGGGCCAGGAAGCGGAAACCGTGGCCCGGCTGCCAGAAATGCTCTCCGGGAACCCCGGAGGCGTTTGTCCGCCAGCCGCCAGCGAGATAACCGCAAACTGCACGGCGGGAATTGGTCAGCATTTTGGGCAGCAGTTGGCGGGCAGGAACCGGCGAACGGTGGCGGATGGTGGCGAGCAAGACTTGCCTGAGAAGGCTGTTCCAGCAACGCCTGACCAAGCTCCGCAAGTCGTTACGCTGACGAGACATAAGAAAAGCCGGCGAGCCCTGGCGGCTGCCGGCAATCAAGCGGAGGGCATGGGATTCGAACCCACAACCCCTTGCGGGGCATCTGATTTCGAGTCAGACTAAAACTCCTAACGATCTGATTGCTTCTATTTCAAACCTCTTGATTTGATTAGGCTTACTGCTAAACTTATTTCGTTGTGCTACGGTTCGTTTTGATTGAATTTTGCTCAATTTGCCAAAACGCGTAGCACGAAACGTAGCACGAAACCCCATTGGCAGGATGTCTGACAACCCCGTCCGGAGCGCCTTTCTATGGTGACCTCATTCGCATTTACGGAACCCAAGATTCGGCTGCTGGAACCGCCGACCGGCGGCCCCAACGCCCGCGATTACCACAAAGACACTAAATGCCGCGGCCTACAGGTAGCCGTCTTCCCCACCGGGGCCAAAACCTACTATCTAGTCAGGCGGATCGACGGCCGCCCCACGCGCGTCAAGCTGGGCACGACCGAGGAGCTATCAGTGGACCAGGCCCGAAAGGCGGCGGCGGCCCTGGGGGGCAAGATTGCCACCGGTGAGAACCCCCAGACGGCACGGCGGCAGAAACGGGAAGAACCAACCCTAGAGAAACTCCACCAGCATTGGATGCTCTACGCCAACGCTCACAAGAAGCCTCGCAGCGCGGCGGAAGACAAGCGAATCTTTGAAACGCTGTGCAAGCCCCTGGCTGGCCGCCGGCTAGGCACAATCAAGAAGAGCGACGTGCAAGCCCTTCACTCCAAGATCGGCAACGACAACGGCATCTATGCCGCTAACCGCACGCTGGCGCTACTCCGGTCGATGTTCAATCAGGCCGAAGAAATCGGTTACCGTGGCGAGAATCCTGCCAAGGGCGTGAAGATGTTCAAAGAGGAATCCAGGGACCGCTTCCTGCAACCTGGGGAGTTAGAAGCGTTTTTTGCGGCCCTCGCGGATGAAGAGGAAATCTTCCGCGATTACTTTCTGATCTGCCTGCTGACGGGCGCGAGGAAATCCAACGTCATGGAAATGAAATGGACGGCCTTGGACCTGACCGCTGGCTACTGGAAGATTGCCGAAAACAAGAGCGGTTCGGTGGTCGTGGTGCCACTCGTCGCGCCGGCCGTGGCAATCCTCACGACGCGATACGAGCACCGCAACGGAAGCGAATGGGTTTTCCCTGGCCGCCGCGGCAGCCACCTAAAAGAACCCGACAAGGCATGGAGCCGCATTGTCGCCCGTGCCAAGCTGGAGGACTTGAGAATTCACGACCTACGCCGCAGTCTCGGTTCCTGGATGGCAGGGCAGAATGTCAGCCTGACGATCATCGGCAAGGTGTTGGGCCACAAGACACCCCAGGCCACCATGATCTATTCGCGGCTGGCACTCGACCCGCAACGAGAGGCAATGGCCGGCGCGACGAACGCCATGCTGGCCGCCGGCAAGCAGACGAAGCTGCTCACAGTCGACGTCGCCAGCCAGGAGGGCAGCAGCAATGGGAAATAAGCGTAAACCGAAGGCCAGAGTGGAACTGTCCGGACGCGACTGGCTCGAAACCATGACCGAAAGGCAGTCCTATTCCAATCCGTTCATTTGTGATATTGCCGAAGCGGCGATCAAGGAATGGGATGCCGGAAATGTCGATTACGCTGTTTGGCTGGCGATGATGGCCGTTGTTGAGACTTTCGCGCCGATTTGGGGGAAGTTCCAGAAGATCAATGTTACGAATCGCGTAAAAGCAAAACGGATGCTGGCCGCTAAAATGAAAAACGGAAGCGACTCCCGACGCGGCCGGATCATCCCCCTCGAAGAGAAGCTAGACGCGGTGCGGCTATACTGCGAGCACAAAGCGGCCGGCAGGAAGGACCCCGCCGGAAAAGCCGCAAAGGCGTTCGGCATGAGCCGCTCCTCATTGCTGGGCTTCGCCAAAAATCAGCCGGCCGATTAAAACCCGTCCAACTCATTTAGAGTTGGAAAACACCTCAGTTAAGATACGGATAGATTTACGTTTACCCGTACCTACTGAGGTTTTTCTATGTCTACTGCTCTTGCATCCCCTCTCGACCAAATGCTTCCTCGCGAGGACGCATCTCGCTACATCGGCGTGACCGTTGCTGCGATGGCAAGCTGGGCTCACACCGGCCGCTATCGCGACATCATTCCACCGGCTCGTATCGGCAAGAAGGCTTACTATCGCCGCTGCGATCTCGATAAATGGCTCGAATCCCGCTTCTCGCCGACGGCCAAATAAGCGCACGAAAAAAGCCCGGCCGCATCGGGACGGACGCGCCGGGCAAGGGAGTTCTGATATGCCTCATCTTATCCGCTCAGCGGCCAAAAGGCAACCGCCACCACCCTGGACCCGCACAACGCGGCGCAGTCCCTGCCCAAAGTGCCGCAAGTCGGCGTGCCTCGTCACGCCCGGCGACACGCCCGAGGCGGTTATCTGCACGAGGATCATCAGCACAGTGCCGATCGGCGCGGTCGGGTTTCTCCACGAGTTACGCCCGACGTCGACGTGGGCGAAGTGGCGCACGTCGCTGACCAAACTCGCGCGGGAGATCGCTCGATGATTGCGAACAGTACCCAGGCACCCGCCGCCGCATGGAAACGCCGCGCCGCAGAGTTGGCCCAATGGGCACTCGACAATCTTGTCAATCGCACAGACGCATGGGGCATCAACAAGAAGGACGGAAGCAGGGCCACCGGGCACGGTCCGCTAGACCTACATCGGCTACAAGCCCACTTCCGTGGTGATCGCCTGATTGGCGTCCACCTCATCGGACTGGACAACACTTGCAAGTTTATCGCCATCGACATCGACGCCCACGGCGACACCCCAGACGTGGCCGCCAAGAACATGGAGATCGCCCTTGAGCTTGATCGCCGGGCCCACGAAGTGGACCTGCACACGACCATCAGCGATAGCAACGGCAAGGGTGGGTATCACCTCAAGATCATCTTCAGCCGGGCTATCTCCGCCCAGGACGCCTACTACTTTGGAATGTGGCTTGCTCGTGGCTTCAAGCCGAATAAGCCGGGCGGAATCGAGGTGTTCCCCAAGCGTGCCGACAGAGACTCGGAAAAGGGCTATGGGGGTGGCTGGATTCGCGCAGACGGGAAGCACCACAAGCACGACCATTGGACCAAAGTTTGGTCACCGGAAGGCGAATGGCTCGAAGGCGACGAGGCCATTAACGCTCTACTGGCGCACGTCGGCGACGATCCCGGCAAGTTGGCCAGTGTGGATTACATGCCGCCGCCAGTACCACCTCCACGGCCACCAACAGCGGCAATACTGCCCGGCGACCGGCCCGCCAATGCTCAAGAACGTGCCCGCCATTACTTGAACAAGCTCGAACCGCCGGACCCACGGCCAGAGAACCCGATGGACGCGAGCACGCAACTTCTCAAAGGTGCTTCGGTCTGCAATGGATTCGCGCTGGATGAATCCACGGCACTACAACTGCTGGCGCAATGGGATTCGACCAATCCGTGCGGGCGGTATCCAGATAGCGAATACTGCCGCAAGTTGCGCGATGCGCTCAAGGAAAAGCCGATGGGATGGATTCTCGCCCAAGACCAGGACCGAAAGGAAAGCAACGACGTGAATCTTGACGGCATTGTGAATCAGGGGATGGAACACGGAAACGGCGAATTGCTCGACAGCGAGACACCGGAGACACCCGAACCCGATCCAGAACCGGAGGTTCTTGCGATTGACCCAGGCACTACTCCGTCGCACCTGTTAAGCGTGCCGGGCTTTATCAACGAACTCAGGGACTATTGCATCGCCGTCGCGCCGTATCCCAATGAGGTTTTGGCCTTTGGTGGCGCACTCGCCATGCAGGGGCACCTTGCAGGCCGCAAGATTCGCGATTCCGCCGATAATCGCACAAACCTTTACCTGCTCTTGCTGGCGTTGCCGGGGGCGGGAAAGGACATGCCCCGCAAACTCAATATGCAGATCGCCGACAGTATCGGCCTTGCGTCCACAATCGGTGAGCGATTCGCATCAGGAGAAGGACTCGAAGACGCGCTGTTCACAACGCCTTGCATGCTCTTCCAGAACGACGAAATTGACAGCATGCTCCAAGCCATCAGCAAAAGACCCGACGCCAACAACGAAGGCATCATGGGGCTGATGCTCAAACTCTATACGTCGGCTTCAAGCAAATTCCAAATGCGCCGCAAAGCCGGAAAAGAGGCCCGCACGATCAATCAGCCGCACTTGACCATTCTCGGCACCGCAGTACCGACCCACTATTACCGCGCACTCAGTGACCGCATGCTTACCAATGGGTTCTTTGCCAGAACGTTGGTTATGGAAAGCGGCCCCCGCGGGAAAGGCCAAGAGGCCAAGATTCCACAGATTCCACTTCGTATTTATGAAACGGCGCAGGTATGGGCGTCGCGCGGGCAGGAACTTGGAAACTTGATTGCAGTCAACCCTGAGCCGGCCATAATCCCCTACAACGATCAAGCGGAACAAATCGCGACAGAGTTTCGGGCGGCAGCCGATGTGGAATGGCAAAAGGCCGCAGACGCCGGCGACCCGATCGCCACGGCGTTGTGGGCGCGGGCCAATGAGACGGCGCGAAGGCTGGCGTTGATCTATGCCGCCAGCGAGAACCACATGGAGCCAGTGGTTACCGGGCCGGCGATCCAATGGGCGGGGGAATTCGTTGACCACCACGTCCACCGCATGCTGTTCATGGCCCAGGAGCATTCCGCCGATTCGCCGTTCCACCAAATGTGCCAAACCGTCAAGCAGAAGTTGCGATCCGCGCCGGGAAAGCGGCTACCTCACTGGAAGCTGCTGAAGATGCTCAAGACCGACTCCAAGACGTTTGGACAGGTGATTCAGACGCTAACCGAACAGTGGGATGTCCGTTCCGAGATCGCGGAGACCGGAGGCAGAAAGGGCGTCGTGTATCGACTTTTGACCGCATAACCTTCTTGCCCCAATGTTTCCTACATCTTTCCCCCCAGTTTTTCCAAGAGCGGGGGTAGGGCGGAAACGGGGACAAATCGGCGGGGGAAAGAGGGAAAGAAGCGGGAAAGAAGTTGGGAAAGAAGTTTGCCACGAGAACAGCCTAAATAAATAAAACAATATATATATTTCTCTTCTTTCTCTAGGGGTCTCGCGTACATGTAGTTTTGCCCATGTGCGCACGTTCCCCCAGGGAAAAAGGGAAAGAAGTTTGCGAGGATCGCAAGCATGCAGAATTTGACCCGCAAGTACCTTGAGGCCGCAGCCATCGACCACCATTGTCGTGGTCTGTCGTGGAGCGAATTTTGGGACCAGTACCGCCATGAGGTCGCACTGGCAGAGCCGTGGGATCGTGGCCGGTTCCATGCGCTGGTCCGCAGACTGACGTCGCTTGTGGCGGCCGGAGACCTGGACGGCGCCATGCCTGTTGGCGACGGCTGGCCTAGGCCGTGCCCCTGGGAACTGGATGAGCAGGAGGCCACCGTATGAACGCGCCCAAGAAGAGTCGGGCTTCAAGACGCCGCCGTAGGCCGCGGCCCAAGATTTCTTTTTTCGACTTCGATCGTGCCTGGGGTGTGGTGGAGCCATTGCTCGACGAACCCTTGGCACAACGTGCCTTGAACACGGGAATGAACTCGTACTTGTCAGCCAATCGCAGACGCTTCAAGTGGGATCCTGAACACGGACCCTGGAGGTACACGTCCAGCGATTATTGGGCGAATCGGAGCCTCCGCCTGACTGAGGAATCGCCCGAGTGGGCCGCGTACATGGAAGCTCATGGTCCTTGGGACGAGGATGGGGATCTGACCGCGGAAGAAGAGAAAGAATGGTGGCGAGCCTTCGACAAGATTTCGGCCCGATTCGACCCGCGCCCCCGAACCGCAGACTGGTATCGTTGCTACGGGGCGTGTCATTGGCTGGCAGGTTGGAACTGCGCTATCGGCCAACTGATTATGCCTGAGCGACATTGGTACGTCGTCCAGGCCGAGAACCATTCAAATGCAATCGGTCTGGGACCAGGAGACGCCATCTTTGCGGACATTTTGTGGGGTCACGACCAGCCGCTCGATAAAGTCTGGAAAGCCGTGCAGGGCGGCTGTTGTTTGAGACTTGAGGACGAAATCGCTTTTCGGAGGTCTCCCAGACGCGGTCACCGAAACTGCGTGCCGCTTCGCGCTCTGCTGGCCAGATTGTTGAACGTGCCCGGCGTCACCGCCGCGGCAGACCCAGCCGTGGCCGAAAGATGAACACCGATCCGCCCTACCCGATACCGCCGGATGGGGATGGACAAACAACAGCGGCAAAAACGGAGAAATTGACATGATAGCATCAGAACGTGAAAAGCAGAGGGCCGAGCAACTGGCCCCTGTCGTGATTGCTGCGATGGCCGCGCAAGACTATGAGGAACGCGAGCTTGGGAGACAACGCGAGGTTTCCGGCAAGTTGACGGAGGTTCAATGGCTAGCCATGCAAAACGTAGTCACATATCTGGCGGACGAATTGGACGACTGGATCGCCGCTGGTCAGCCCGATGCGCACATCTGGCCATCGGTGCGAGAACTACAGGACCTGCTGAAAAAGGCCGGAAAAATTCCGAATATCGCCAACTTCTACGCCGCGCCGGACGGGAGCGGTTTCCTGTCTGACGGACACGGCGACGATTAGCGATTCGTTCTCCGTTGCCCCGGCCGGTCGAGAGGCCGGCTGGGGTGCGGAGAACTGCCAGCAATAAAAGGCCCAAACATGACCCAAACGTCAAATGTATCGATCCATCCCACCATCGGCAAAGAAACGGCAGCTAGCTACCCTCGCATCACGCCCATAGCGGCAATACGTGCCAACTGTCTGGAATGCGGCGGCGGCGGTAGTTTCAAGTCGGTCCTTTGGTGTACATGCGACGGGGTTCATTCGAGCCGATGCCACTTCTGGCCGTATCGGTTCGGTTGCCGGCCGGAGACCATCGCCGAGCGGTACGATCCGGCCCGCGTGACGCCCGACTGCATGCCCGGTTCGGACGTGTGCGAAGACGACTTACCGAACGGGATGGAGGCCGCAGCGGCTTATTTGGCCTGCGAACGGACGGCCGCACATTGCGATCCACAAGAAGCCGACGATGAGGATAGGACTACGTGAGCACCAAGGGGTACGACACCACCGCCGCCAGCCAGCACCAGGAAGCCAGCACCGACGATTTGCTGCGGTACGTCTACATCGAGCGGCCACGTTGCCCGGTGTGCGGCAGCGCCGACCTTCGGACGCTACGTAGCAAAGACCAGGGCGACGGCAGCGTATCGAGGCGAACGGCGTGCCAGGCGTGTGGGCGCAGATTCTTTGTGATTGTTGAGTAGCGTTGCCAATTTTTGGCAAGCAGATAGGCGGACAAGGATAGACTGGAAACATGGCGACGCACACGCAACATCTTGAAAGCATCGGGCATATCTGCGCCACCCTGCAAAAGCCCTACGGCGTTATCCGGCGGGCGCTGGCCGAGGTAGAAGCGGAACCCGCGATCGTGCTGAATGGCGTGCCGCACTACGCGGAGGCCGACGTGGAACGTGCAGCCGAGCGAGTGCAAGAACCACACGGGCAAGCCAAGCCCAACGCCCGACAATGAGCGCACAACCTGACCGCCAGGAGAAAGCCACATGACTCCCTGCTCGATGCCGCCGGGCGGAAGCGGAAACCAATAGCGGCGAACAGAAAGATCAAAAACATGATCCAAGCCGACCGGGAAGTCGTTGCGCCGCAACAGGAGTCCGATCGCACCGGCGTTGCACCCCGCAACGACCAGTTCTTGGAGTGGTATGAGGCCAAAGGAGCCGACACGTTCCGTTCGCACGCCACGATCCGAGACAAGTGGAACGCGTTGACCTTGGCAGAACGCCAGACAATCTGCCCAAACAGGCCGCAGAAACTTCAGGAAGGCAAGAAGGGGAGGCAGGTTGTAATCAAGGGAGTTCAACGCGCAAAGATTTGCCGCAGCCGCAACGTACCAAAAAGCGACGAAAAATCTGGAGAAAAACTCCGCGCTCTGCTGAAATTCTGATGTTTGTCCTACGTTGTCCTACGTTTCTTTATCTTGACTGTCCTATGTTGGGATACGCGATAATGTGGGTCATGCTTGATGTTCCCTCGGCTGCCGGAGTGGTGGAGGTCATGAATTCGAGCCATGAAGAAGACCGTTTTACCCTCATTGTCGATGACTGCCGGAGTTTGGAAGTTGGGAGTAACGAACCATGATCGGCATCCCTCTAATCCCAGGCCCACAGGGGCCCACAGGTTCTACTGGCGCCAACGGCCTCAATGGGGCTAACGGCACCAACGGCACCAATGGTACTAACTACACGTCGCTCTACGCCTTCGGCAACAACTTCCTGGGCGACGGGAACATGAACACCGGCGGCACGGTCGTGCTCGGTGCCGACGCCTCCTACGGCAACCTTGTGATCACTGGCAACACTACCCTGCAACCCAACGGTTTCAGGTTGTACGTCTCCAAGACCCTGACCCTCGGCAACGCCTCCTCCAGCGGCACAATCTCAGCCAACGGCTATCCCTCTTACCAGAACAACGGCAGCAACACGGGCGGAAATGGTGGCGGCACGGGCAACAGCAACGTGTACATGGGCGGTAGCATCGGCATCGGCATGCTAGGTGGCAACGGTTCCGCTAACGCAACCAACCCTTCGCCGAATAACACGCCATCGGGCAACATCTTCCTCTTCGGAAATAGCTCCCAGCAGGGTGGCGCGGGCAATGGCTGCGGTGGCAACGGCGGTAAGAACAACAACAGTTCCAATACCAGCGCGGGCTGCACCAGCTTCAACACATTCAATACAGCCGTCATCAAT
>Ga0181520_10008371_pt1 | contig 14746 bp, 9 predicted proteins | sample PEATcosm2014_Bin_29_FD_132451 | JGI IMG/M metagenome (GOLD analysis project Ga0181520, IMG submission 132451) | Peatland microbial communities from MTU Mesocosm Facility, Houghton, MI, USA - PEATcosm2014_Bin02_30_metaG | ecosystem: Environmental > Terrestrial > Soil > Wetlands > Peat | place... | reverse complement strand
TGCGCGTCATGTGCGCAGACAAGGCGACCTGATCCGGCGGAAAACCGGGATTGGTCCAGCGAATAAATGGGGCGGCGAGAAACATCAAGATGATGGAAGCGAAGGTGAGCACGAGCACCATCAAATTGAGGACGATGAAAAGTACGCGCTCGCCTTCGGCTTCTTCGCCGCGCTCGCGGTATCGATTCAGGATGGTGACAAAGGTAATGCCGACGGCGCCTCCGGCCAGAAAGTTGTTCATGAGGTCGGGGAGGCGGAACGCAGCCATGTATGCATCGGTTTGCGGGCCAGCGCCGAAGATCCACGCAATATACTTGCCGCGCGCCAGACCCACCAGGGCAGAAATGACGGAAGAGGCGGCCAGCAGCATGGAGGCGGAGAATGGCGAATGTGCGTGGCTCGGGTGCAGCAAGCGAAGGCCGCGCACCCACCAGGGACGCCGCGGCGGCTGTTCTTCCTGCCCGGCAAGATTGAGCTGTTGCTGGGGCCCCTGAGTTGAAGACGAACCGGTCACTTGTGTTGATTTTACCGGGATTGCCGCTGGAGCTCGCTGCCAGTGCGCCCTGGGGGATGCGAATCAGCAAGCATGCCGAGTATTCTGTTCGGCAGGGAGGCAGTGAATGCGGCGATCCATTCGGCGGGGAATGATGCTTTGGTTGCTCATGGTGGTCGCTGCAGCGGGCCAGGTGATTCACGGGCGCGGCGGAATTATTTTGCCGGCTCCGCCGCAGGCAGACCCCGTACCGGTCAAGGATGACTACAACGGGACCAAGATCGTTGACAACTACCGCTGGCTTGAAGACGCCAACAGCGACGAGACCAAGGCGTTTATCAACGACGAGAATGCTTACACCGATCGCTATCTAAAGCAGGCACATATTCGCTCGCAGGTGGCTGACGACCTGGACGCGCTGGAGCATGTGTCAGACTGGTCGGCTCCGATCGAGCGTGGCAACGATCTTTTCTTTGAGAAGCGCCTCGCCGGTGAAGATCAGTACTCGATCTACGTTCGCCATGGGTGGGCCGAGAAGGACAAGCGGCTCATCGATCCAGCGCAGTTCAGCCGCGATCCCAACACTTCAATCAACTTGGCGGATGTTTCGCGCGATGGATCGCTGCTGGCGTACATGGTGCGCGAGGGCGGCGCGGACGAGACCCATGTTCGCGTCTTCAACGTAAAAACCGGCAAGGCACTCGAGGATGAGCTGCCGACGGCGATCTATCTGACGGTGAGCTTCGCGCCCAACGAGAAAAGCTTCTTCTACACCCGCATGTCGAGCAAGGGATCGATGCTGTACGAGCATGTATTCGGTACGCGCAATGCGCAGGACAAGCTGCTGTTCGGGAATGAATTTCGAGGCGAGAAGCTGGGACCTCTCGATCTGATAGAAGCGAGCGTGAGCGACGATGGGCACTACCTGATGGCGGAGGTCGATCGCGGCGTTCCTGCAAAGCGCGTCGACATTGTGTATCGTGACCTGACCAAACCTAATTCATACTTCGAAGTCCTGATCTGGGGCGTAGATTCGCGGTTCTCCGCCGATTACGTAAAAGGCGCGTGGTACGTGAAGACCGATTATCAATCGCCGAATGGGCGGATTCTGAAGGCCGACCCCGGGATTATGCCCGAAGCATGGACCACGGTGGTTCCGGAGGGACCCGATGCGATTGACTCGTTCAACATCGTGGGCGACCACATTTATGTAAAGCGGCTCAAGGACGTGAAGACGGAGATCACTGCGTACACGCTGGAGGGCAAGCCCGCGGGCGAGATCCCCTTCGATAGCATCGGGTCGGCAAGCATGCTCCAAGGACGAACGATCGATCGCTATGGCTTCTTTAGCTTTGAGTCGTTCATTGTGCCGCCCACGATTTACCGTCTCGACACAGTGACGGGGAAGCGCGAGGTATTCGCGCAGCCGAAGATTCCATTCGATTCCAGCCAATACGAGCTCAAGCAGGTTTTCTACGAATCGAAAGATGGAACACGCGTTCCGATGTTCATAGCCGGCAAGAAAGGGCTGAAGCAGGATGGAACAGAACGGGTGTTGATGACCGGTTATGGCGGATTCGATCTGGGCGAACTTCCTGAGTGGAATCCCGCATGGGCGTGGTGGATACAGGAGGGCGGCTGGTTTGCGCTGCCGAACCTGCGCGGCGGCGATGAATACGGCGAACATTGGCACGAACAAGCCATGTTCGAAAAGAAACAGAGTGTTTTCGATGATTGGTTTGCCGCGGCCGAGTATCTGATCGCGAATAAATATACGTCACCGGAGCACTTTGCAATCAGGGGGCGATCGAATGGCGGATTGTTAATGGGCGCCTCAATCACCCAGCGGCCGGAACTTTTTTCAGCAGTGTGGTGCGGCTATCCGTTGCTGGACATGCTGCGCTACCAGAAATTTGAACAAGGCCCGCACTGGACCACCGAGTATGGATCGGCAGATGACGAAAAACAGTTTCCGTATTTGCTGAAGTATTCCCCCTACCAGAACGTGAAGCCGGGGACGAAGTATCCGGCTATCATGCTCTGGACGGGGTCAAGCGACACGCGCGTTGACCCGCTGCATGCGCGCAAAATGACGGCGCTGCTGCAAGCTTCGTCTGGGAGCGATCGCCCGATATTGCTGCATTACAGCCTTTCAGGCGGGCACTCGGCCGGGGTGAGCGTGGAGCAGGAGATCCAGGACGATACCGATGAATTGACGTTCCTGTGGACGGAAACGGGACAGCCACCCACGCACAAGTAAGTCTGGATACGGGCCATGCGCAGGAACACGGCAAGCGTATGTCCGAGCGTAACCTTAAGCCTTTTACCCATTGATCCGATAAGAGAGATACACGGGGACTGCAGGATTCGCAGGGAGCGGCGTATTTGCGGCCGTATCCGGAGCCGATTTGCGTCGCGAACTGCGGCGCACGTGATTCAAGTGTGAAGCAAGTGTCGCGGTGCGCGGCAAGGAAACTGACTTGGGACGACGATCGATTGGCAAGACGATCTGGATGGGCTCGCGATGATGATGCCGCAAGCTGAACTGGAGACTGGCAAATCCACGTGGCGACTGGAGAAGGAGCGGCTCGCCGCTTTGGCGTCGACGGGGATTCTGGACACAGCGCCGGAGCCAAGCTACGATGCCATCACCCGTCTTTGCGCCGAATACTTTAGAGCCGACACGGTGCTGCTGGGATTTGGCGACGAAAGCCGCTTCTGGGTCAAATCGTACTGGGGCGAACCGGTGCGCGAATTGCCGCGAAGCGGGTCGATTTTCAATTTGGTCCTGGCGGAAGATCGCGCGGTGGTGGTTTCGGACATCAATCAGGATCCGGTATTCAGAGAGCGCCGGATGCCGCTGCGGCGTCTTGACCCGATCTCGTTTGCCAGCGCTCCGGTGCGTTCAGGTGATGGAAGAATTCTGGGCGCGCTGACCGTTTTTTCATGCCAGCCGCGCCGGGCAATGGCAGTAGGCGAGTTGAGGATGCTGGAGAGTCTCGCTGATATTGTTGCGAGCCAGTTGGAGTTGCGGAGATTGCGCAAAACTCTTGACGGGCGTCCTTCGAGGCAGATGCGGACCCGTGAGCCTGCGCCCGGGAATTGGCCACGCAAGTCGGACCTGCAACAGGCTCTGGACCGGCGGGAGTTTGTGCTGTACTACCAACCGGAGGTTGAGCTTGCTTCGCGCAGAATCGTAGGGCTGGAAGCGCTGATTCGCTGGGAACATCCGAAGCGGGGCCTGATTCCGCCGATGGATTTCATTCCCGCCGCGGAAGAAACAGGGATGATTCTGCCGATCGGCGATTGGGGACTGGCCGAGGCCTGCAACCAGATTGGAGACTGGTGCCGCGAGGATTCTGAAAGCGATGCACCGCGCGTCTGTGTGAATCTCTCGGCGCGCCAATTCTCGCGCGAAGGCCTGGCGGACCATGTGGAAGCGCTGCTGCGCCGGACAGGAATTTCGAGTCGCCAGCTTGGCCTGGAGATGACAGAGTCCAGCCTGATCTCCGACGCCGGCACGGCGCTGGAAGTGTTGAGCAGCCTGCGCCGGCTGGGAGTTTCACTGCTCATGGACGACTTTGGCACAGGCTACAGCTCGCTCCACCATTTGCACACTTTTCCATTCGACGTGCTGAAAATCGACCGCTCGTTTGTGACCCGCATGACGGAGGGCGAACAACCGTTGCAGATTGTGCGCACCATCGTGGAACTGGCGCGTGTGTTGGGAATGGATGTAGTAGCGGAAGGGATTGAGACACAGGAGCAGGACACGCTGCTGCGACAGTTGGGCTGTCGGTTCGGCCAGGGATTCCTCTTTTCAAGACCGGCGTCCGCGAAGACGATCAGCAATCTGCTGCGGTTGCCGGGGCGCATTCTGCCAGGGGCAATGGTGTCATAGGATCTTTTCGCGCGGCCCGAGCGCTTGCAAGAGACCAGATTGGGAACGTTGTTGGGCGTGTCCTCATTAGGGATTGACATGACTCTATGGTTGGAGATCTCTCACGCGTTCCTGCGCGTGACGCGGTATGCTCCAACCCATGCAGCCCTCAGGTCAGGCAATCCCCTCCCCCAGTTCCCAGAGCTTTGCGGGCTTGCTGGCATCCTTTGCATCGCCCGAGCCTGATGCGAAGGATCGCGCCGCAGAATTGAGCATCGATGATTTGGGCGAGGATGTAGTCGCCTTGAGCTACGAACGCGCCCTTCGCACCCATGCGCGCTACAAACCCACGGATGCGATCGATCGACCGTTACCGGAGACTACGGATCGAAAACCGAGTAATGCGCTGGGTGCAGTGCCGCCGACAAATGCAATCGGCGCCGAGAGCTTGTCAGCCGAAGCGAGCGAGACTCTGACGTCAGTGGATGGTCCCGGTCTGCGATCCAGGAGCGTGACGATTCGATTGAGCAGCGCCGAGAGCGCGCGGCTGCACCGGCGTGCAGCGGAAGCCGGCGTAACGGTTTCGGCTTACTTGCGCTCCTGCACGTTCGAGGCCGATGCATTGCGCGCGCAAGTTAAGGCGGCGCTTGCTGAATTGCGGGCCGCGACGCCGGATGGAAAACAGGCGGCGACCGCTCCGGTGCGACACTCCAGGTTTGGGTGGATGGTGCGGCCACTGAAGCGCGAAAATTCGACCGGGCCAGTGGGGCACGCTTAATTACTCGACTTCAAGCACCAGGCATTTGAGATATTCGGTCTCTGGCAGGTTGAGGACGACTGGGTGGTCGGGCGCGGCGCCGCGGCGTTCGAGAAGGCGGACGCGGCGCGAAGCGTCGGCTGCAGCCGATGAGACTGCCGCTTCAAGGTCAGCCCAACTGACATGATGCGAGCAGGAACAGGTAATGAGCAGGCCGCCGGGACGCAGCATTTTGAGGGCGCGCAGATTGAGCTCCTTGTAGCCGCGCAGGGCACCTTCAACGGCTCGCTTCGACTTAGCGAATGCCGGCGGATCGAGGACGATCGTGTCGAAGACCTGGCCCGCCTGCGACCACTCACGCAAGATCTCGAAGGCGTCGGCTTCGATCCAATCCACTTCGCCGGGTATTCGGAAACGATTGGCTTCGAGGTTCCGCTCTGCAATCTCCAGCGATGCGCGCGAGGCGTCGATGCCTGTCACCTGGCGGCAAACCTCGGCGAGATGCAGAGCGAAGCCTCCCTGATAGCAGCAGACATCGAGCGCGCGATCTTGAGCCTTGAGACGCTGCGCCCACATTCGCGCGGCAGCGTAGTTGGTTCTCTGGTCGAGAAAGGCTCCGGTTTTTTGGCCGGCGTTGGCGTCGTAATGAAAGACGAGGCCATTGAGATGAAATTGCGTGCCTGCAACCGGCCGCGCTGAGTCGGCACACCAGATTGCATCCGCGCTCGGCGCAGGGAGGCCTTCCAATTCGCGGATGCGCGGATCGGGCCGCTCGAGGATGGCCGCTGGAGCCAACTCTTCGCGCAATACGCGAACGCATGTATCGCTAACTCCTGGGGCGAGCAGGCCCCTGACAAGGAACTGCAGGATGACGAGCTTGCCGTACTTGTCGGCGACCAAACCAGGCAATTCGTCGGCCTCGCTGAAGCAGAGGCGGCAGGCGTCGTTTGCAGCATCGAGCAGCGGTTTGCGGCGTGCGATTGCAGTTCGCAGGCGCGCGTCCAGCAACTTGAGCCACCCAACTTGATCGAGAGCCTGGCGCGAGACCAAGCGCAGGACAATCTGCGACGAGGGACTATAGAGGGCCGTGCCCAGGAAGAGCCCGCGTCCATCGGCTACAGGCAAAAGCGCAGGAGGGCTCTCTTTGGCGCCTTCGCCCGGCGCGATGGATTCAAGATCCGAAGCGTAGACCCAGAGATGGCCTGCACGGAGCCGGTCGGCAGCGCGGCGCGTGACGACGGCCCCTATCTGCTGACGACTCTTTTGAGCAACCTGCCCATCGTTTTTCGGCTGGGTCGGATGGGATGGGCCGGAAACCGAGACATGGTCATCGCGCACCGGCCCAACCGTCTTCCGCTGTGGCTTGTTCGGCTTTCCCATGAGCTCCATTCGGCCATCATGACCTGCCTGAGGGAGCTTCGAAGGGCAGCCCTACTTGGCCTGAATCGATTCGAGGTATTCGCTCAAATTACTTATTCTGAGCACATTCTCATTCGTCTGACCGCTGTTCGGGTCCATCCTATCAAACACGGGGCCCCATACCGGCATTTGAGTGGTTCCGTGCGCCGAGTTCTTGGTGCCGAACCGAAGGACTGCTTCTACATGTACAGCGGGATACGTTCCGCCGTTATTCCTGCTCAAGAGCGTCAAATTGTCGGGTGGCGATTTCAATGCGCCAGAAACGGGGCCATTTCCTTTGCCATCCGCGCCGTGACACGGTGCGCAATAGTTCATGTACATCTGCTTCCCGTTGTTCGCTTGAGTCCTGCCAGCGTTAATCACCACATTCGACGTCGACTGATCGGCGTAACCAATGCCAACGGCAACCGCCGCGGCCAATGCAACAAAAAAGAGGTTTTTCAACATAATTCCTCCGTTCTGAACCTCTAGTTCTCAAACATTAGGCTCTTTTTCTGGCATCTCTGGATGTGACGCGAAACACATTTAGCGGAACCCTTATGGCGCGCACCAGCCTCGGATCCATGACGGGAGAGAAAGGAGCTTGTTCAAAGGAATGCCAATGGTCACTAAGCGAGCGCACGCAACGGTGTCGAGCGAACACAAGCGGCCTATAATGAAGCATGGCGACTGTCCGGCAGGCCATTCCGGCAGATAGCTCGACCGATCCCCTTTCTCCGGAGGGGAAGATACAAGTTTCTGCCCCCATCCCCGGATCCCGCCATGTCGAAGGGCAGCCCATCGGCGAGCGGTTCGAGGCGTTGCTTCGCCAGGTACAGGCCAACCGTCCCAACGAAGACATCTCATTGATTCGAAAGGCGTGGGAGTTCTGCGTCAAGCACCACGAGGGGCAGACACGTGCCAGCGGCGAGCCGTATATCATCCATCCGCTCGAGGTAGCCGAGGTTCTGGCGGAGATGAAACTGGACGCGACGGCCATTGCGGCGGCCCTGCTCCACGACGCCGTTGAAGATACTCCGGCGACGAGCGAGGAGATCGCGGGCTCATTCGGCGACCAGGTGGCCCACATCGTCGACGGCGTAACCAAGATCGACAAGATCCAGTTCGCGAACCGCGAAGACCGCCAGGCAGAAAACGTGCGCAAGATGCTGCTTGCGATGGTGTCAGACGTGCGCGTGGTTCTGATCAAGCTCGCCGATCGCCTGCACAACATGCGCACATTGGAGCACCTGAAGCCGGACCGTCAGGAAGCGATTGCGCGCGAGACGCAGGACATTTACGCTCCGCTCGCTCACCGGCTGGGAATGGGCAAGGTGCGCGGCGAGCTCGAAGATCTCGCATTTCGCTACACCGACCCGGTGAGCTACGAGCGTGTGTCGGCAGCGGTAGAGGCGCGCCGCGTCGAGGGTGAACAATTCATGCGCGGCGTGGAAGACACGCTGAACGAGCAATTGCGTGAAAACGGAATTCAAGCGCGCGTGGAGTGGCGCATCAAGCGGCTGTATTCCATCTTCCAGAAGATTGAACGCACCAAGGTTTCGTTCGATCAGGTGTACGATCTGCTGGCAGTCCGCGTGATTACGCAGGACGTGGCTTCGTGTTATGCAGTCTTCGGGCTGATTCATACGCTGTGGCGCCCGGTGCCGGGACGCATCAAGGATTTCATCGCCATCCCGCGCGCTAATCGATACCAATCGCTGCACACAACGGTGATGGGCGCGAACGGCCATCAGTTCGAAGTGCAGATTCGTACCGAAGAGATGCATCGCATTGCCGAGGAAGGCATTGCTGCGCATTGGAAGTATAAGGCCGGCGGCGACGTGGTAACGGCACGCGACGAGGAACGGTTGAACTGGATCAGGCAGCTTGTCGAGTGGCAGAAGGAGATGACCGACCCCAACGAGTTTCTCTCAAGCCTGAAGATGGACCTCTATCCCGACGAGGTGTACACCTTTACGCCGAAGGGAAAAGTTGTGGTGGTTCCGGCGGGCGCAACGCCAATCGATTTCGCCTACACGATTCATACGGAGGTGGGGCACACCTGCGTGGGCGCAAAGATCAACGGCCGAATGGTGCCGCTGCGGACCAAGCTGCGCACAGGCGACATTGTTGAAATTGTCACGCAGAAGGACCATAAGCCCAGCCGCGACTGGCTCACTTTTGTGAAGAGCCCGCGCGCGCGTAACAAGATCAAGCATTGGCTCAACGAGGATCAGCGTAGCCGAGCAGTGGAGATCGGGCGCAAGCTGCTGGAGCGGGAGGCACGGAGATTTAAGGTGCCGATGACCCAAATTGACGACCGCGATCTTGGCCGCGTGGCGCAGGAATTTGGCGTGGCTACCGCTGCCGATCTGCTGGCCACACTTGGACAGGGTAAGCACACGGCACACCAGGTGCTGAGCAAGTTGGCGCCGGGTCTTGCTAACCTGCCAGCCGCAGAGCCGGATACGGAAGGCAAGCCAGGCGAAGCAGGCATGTCGGACGCGGTGCGCAAGCTGCACCTGACGGGATCGGATTCACTCCAGGTGGAGGGTCAGAACGATTTGCTGGTCTACCGCGCTCGATGTTGCAATCCCATCCGCGGCGAAGAAATTGTGGGATACGTGACGCGCGGCAAGGGTGTGGCCGTGCACGCGCGCAGTTGCCCCAACGTGCAGAACCTGCTTTACGAGAGCGACCGGCGCATTAATGTCGAGTGGTCGCGCGCGGCAACGGGCTTTGCCGGCAAAGGGCAGCGATACCCGGTCAAGATCACCGTCTATTGCGATGACCGCACAGGCATGTTGAAGGAATTGACCGCCGTGATCTCCGACGACAACACCGATATCCGGGGCGTGGATCTGAGCCGCGACGAAGATGGCGAAGCGATTATCGAGTTTGTGGTTGAAGCCGAGGACGTGCGCCACCTGAACCGCATGGTGCTGGGCCTGCGCAGAGTGGATGGCGTCCGAGCCGTCCAGCGGACGCAAAAAGTGTAGGAACGGTTCTAGCCGTCAGCTTTCAGCTCTCATCTTCTTATACGGTCAATCGACATCCCGCCAGAAAAAGCAGCCTGACAACATTCAGCGTCGTAGTTGTCATGTAGGGCTCCGGCCGCGTTCAGCTTGCATCGGAAACGCGGAACCCGGTCTGAACTGCTCAGACCAGGTCCGCCGACGGTGCGAGGCTGGAATAGTGTGCGAGATTCCGCGCAACTGCAGAGTACCTGGCTAAGGAGATCACATGTCGTTCGCACTTTATGCCGCTGGCTTCGCAATCGTGATCGCCGGGCTGGTGTACGCCGCTCACTTGGTGCATATGCCCTCGCACTGGATTCTTGTGGGCGCGATCGTGATGATCGGCATTGGGCTTCTGTCGGCTGTGAAGGCCACTCGTCAGAAAGACGCCGTCAGCTAATAGGGATCGCCGCCCGGGCGAGGAGTTCGAATTTCTTTTGCCGGGCGTTACCATCGCTTCATGACAGACAAGGGTGACGGCCGAAGCGCTATTCTGCACGGCATACGCGTAATCGACGGTGGCTTGGCCTCGGAGCTTGAGTATCAGGGCGCTCGCATTGACGGGCCGCTCTGGTCGGCTCACGTACTTGAAGAGGAACCCGACAAAGTCGTTGCCGTACACCGCGCCTACATTGAGGCGGGCTCTCAATGCATCGCGACCTGCAGCTATCAGGTGTCGCGCATGGGTTATGCGGAGGTTGGTCTGGCACCCGAGCGTGCCGATGTGGCGCTACTGCGCTCGGTGAAACTGGCCCGCTCGGCAGCCGCCGAGTTTCCCGGGCGCGTTCTAATCGCCGGCTCGCTCGGACCTTACGGCGCAGCGCTGCACAATGGCGCAGAATACACGGGCGAATACGATTGCTCCTTTGCCGAACTCGTGCGATTTCACCGTGAGCGCATTGATGTGTTTGCACAAGCCCCCGGGTCGCCAGCTCCCGATCTTCTCGCTTTCGAAACCTTCCCATCGCTCGAAGAGGTTCGCGCAGTGGGTGAAGCGATGGCTCCTTGGCCCGCGCTACAAGCGTGGTTCAGCTTCTCGTGCCGCGACGACAAGCATGTCTCCCGCGGAGAACGAGTAGCGGATTGTGCCGCACTGGTTGCATCGTTCCCCCAAACGGTGGCCATAGGCGTGAACTGCGTTCCGCCCAAGTGGATTCCAGCGCTGATCGCGGAACTACGCAGCGCTTCAGACAAGCCAATCGTGGTCTATCCGAACTCCGGCGAGGGATGGGATGTGGCGCAACGGTGCTGGACGGGCATAACCGATCCCGAGGATTTTGGCGTCGAGGCTGCGGAGTGGTTTGAAGCGGGAGCGCAAATGGTCGGTGGATGCTGCCGCACACGCCCGGCGCATATTCGCGCGGTGGCGCGAGCAGCGGGGGCGACTTAGGCACTCTACACCAGTTCGAGTGACGCCTTGCCTTTGCGCGGCGGAATGAAGTGGTTGGCGCGGGAGGCGATGCCGAGCTTTTCGCGAGCGAGCAGCTTGCGAATCTGGCCGCGCGCATGGTCGGCCCATGGGCCTCGGTTGTCGATTTGGACGTAGGTCCGCCAATGGCGGAGGGCATGACGGCTTTGGCCGCTGCGTTCGAAGGCAAGGGCAAGGTTATAGTGTGCGTCGGCGTATCGAGGCGAAAGCGTGACCGCCTTCAAGTAGGCGGCGATGGACTCGTCGAGCCGTTCAAGCTCGTCGAGCACATTACCGAGATCGAAGTAGGCCAGCACGTAGCTGGGATCGGCTTCCGTGGCGCGGCGGTAGAGATCCTCGGCACGGCCAAACTGCCGGAGGTGGAAGAACATGGTTCCAAGGTTAATGCAGGCCGCCGCGTAATTCGGATCGATTTCGAGAATCTCCTGGTATAAGTTGATGGCGCGCTGCTTTTCGCCGGCTTCCTCAGCGTGCACGGCTGCCTGGAACCGTTCCTGGATGCCACGCGAATCCGATTCGCGGGCGCGAGGCAACGGAGAGGGTACAGCCACGCCGGATGCGAGCATGGGCCCGCCGCTGCGTTCGAAATCGAAAAGCAATTGCCGACGGATGGGGTCAACCATGGCTCCGCGATGGCGGAAGGCCAAGCGCGTTCCCGTACGCACTACGCGCGCCTCAAGCAGCGGGTTCGACATGCCGGAGACAGCCTTCATGGCCATGATCGATTCTCGAATCGACGCCGGCGGCACGGAGTCCGCGCGCAGCGATCGAAGCGTGCGCACTTGACCGAGATCCTGAAAGCTATAGATTTCCTGTTGGGGAATCAGCCCGGCGCGCTCCCAGGCTTGTAATTGACGGGAACTGATCTCGAAAATCCGTAAAACATCCTGACGACGATAGCTGGTCACTCCGGTGTGCTCCCACTGGTTGTGCGAATCGGTCCTGGGCTGTTCATTGCTTTGCGCACCGCATTGCTGAACTCAAATTCCCAACTCCGATTGTGTCTCAGCTCTTGCTGCGATTATGTCAAGAGTCTGCGTGGATATGTCGACAGGAACCAACATTGCAACGAAAAACTCGTGGATAAAAGGTGCATGATTTGGTTCCCTGCACACGTTCTGAGGCGAGTTTATGAGTGCCCCGCTTCCGTTGCGTGCATGACGACCGAACTGCGGCGGGCAGAGGAATGTGACAGGCTGCGGCGCGCATGGAATTTCGGGGATCGAAGACAGGCTGCGAAGCTTGGGAAGAGACCACCCCTGAAAGTTGTATCTGTATCGTTGACGGGGCGATGGATTGCATCGTTCCAACGGCCTACCATAAGGTTGCCTATCGAAACAGCGCTATGGTAACCTGCCCCACGCAACTACCAATCGATGCGGCGAAACCGGGCCCTATGCTTGATGCTGTTTTCCGCTTCGTATTGCACGACCCACCGGAACTCGTGACAGCCAGCGCCGGTGTCGAAGCCTTGCTCGGCTTTACGACAGAACAATTTCACACCTCGAAAGTCCGGTTTGAAGATCGTATTCATCGCGACGATGCAGGCGTTTCGGCTCTTGTCTTCTCACCCGAAGCAGGCGATCGAACCGGCATCTTCAATATCCGGCTACGCCACGCCGACAGCCGGATCCGGTGCGTCAAAGGACGGTATAGCAAGACTCAGGAGCACGCGGATGGGGATGTGCTCCTGGATCTGAAGCTCGAAGACGCACGGCAGGTGCGGGAACCTGGCGACGCTTTTCTGTTAGCAAGTTTCAAGAGCCTGATCGAGCAAACGACGGACTACATCTATATCAAGAATCGTAACCATGTGATTTTGGCTGCAAGCGAGACGCTGCCGAACCTGACCGAATCAGCAAAGGACCTGACTGAGTTGGCCGGCAAGACCGATTACGATCTTCACCCGGAAGAAGCCGCGGATATCTATTACCGCCTTGAGGAGCAGGCATTCATCGAGGGTAAGAGGGTGAACCAGATCCAGCAGGTGCTGGCGCAGGACGGAACGCGTTACTGGATCGACAACCGCAAATACCCGATCAATGGCCCGGATGGCGAATTCATCGGCATCTTCGGCGTGGCCCCAGAGATCACCCAATTCATCGAGACGCAAAACCGTCTCAAACTGAGTGAGGAATCGCTGCGTGAAGCACAGGCAATCGCAGGATTAAGCAGCTATGTCCTGGATATTCTCTCAAAGCAGTGGACGATTTCGCCTGAGTTGGAAGCACTCCTCGGAATTGACTCCGATTATGGGCGCTCGTTTGAGGCAATCTGGCCACTGATCCATCCCGATGACCGCCCCTTGATGGCTGAGCGCTTCAAGGGTTACTTTCTCGGCGAACGAACTACCTTCGACAGTGAATATCGCATCGTGCGGCACTCAGACGGAACGGTGCGCTGGGTGCATACCCGCGGCCGGCTGGAAATGGACGCCGAGGGAAAGCCTCTTGCCCTGAGGGGCACAATTCAAGACGTCACGGATCGAAAGCGGGCCGAAGCGGCATTGCGGGAGAGTGACGAGACCTTTCGGGAGGCGCAACGGATCGCGGGTTTGGGCATCCATGTTATGGATTTCTCTACGGGCGCGTGGGAGGCATCGGGGGTATTGCGTGAGATTTTGGGAGTCGGTCCGGATCACGATCTCTCGTCCGCGGGTTGGATGGCTCTGATCCATCCCGAGGACCAAGCGGCAGTTCATGCTTGTTTCACCGAGGAGGCCATCAGCACGGGTCTGCCGTTTGAGATTGAGCATCGTATCATTCGCCATTCGGATCAGGCCGTGCGCTGGGTGCACGCAATCGGGCGTGTTGAGTGCGACGAGCATGGGAAGCCGGCCAAGCTCCGTGGCACCGTCCTCGACATCACGGCGCGAAGGCAGGCCGAAGCTGCGCTTCGCGAGAACAAAGACCTTCTGCAACTATTCATCGAGCATGCTCCCGCCTCGCTGGCGATGTTCGATCGCGAGATGCGCTACCTCGCGGTGAGCCGGCGTTGGCTGGAAATGCATAACCTCAGTGGCCGGGAGATGATCGGCCATTCTCATTACGAGTTTTTTCCCGATGTCCCCGAGGATTGGAAGGAATTGCATCGCCGCACTTTGGCCGGAGAAACCATGCGTCCCGATGAGGGATTCCTGCAACGGTCCGATGGCAGCCGCCAGTGGTTGCGCCGGGAGCTGCTGCCGTGGTTTCAAGGTGATGGCCAAATCGGGGGCATCATCATCTTTTCCGAGGACGTCACGGCAAAGCGGCAGGCCGAAGAGCGGCTGCGCCTTGCGGCAAGTGTTTTTGCCAGCGCGCGCGAGGGCATCACGATCACCGATCCGGACGGGACGATTCTGGACGTGAACGAAGCATTTACCCGGATCACGGGCTACAGCCGCGAAGAAGTGTTGGGGCAAAATCCGCGCCTGCTCAAATCGGGCCTGCAGAGCGAAGAATTCTACAAGAAGATGTGGGGCACTCTCGCCCGGGACGGCCATTGGTCAGGCGAGATTTGGAACCGGTCAAAGAGCGGCGACATCTATCCCGAGATGCTTAGCGTGCACGCGATCCGCAACGCAAACGGTAAGACTACGCAATATGTGGCGTTGTTCTCTGATATTACCGAAAGCAAGAAGCAACAGCAGGAGCTCGAGAATATGGCGCATTACGACGCGCTGACCGGGCTCCCGAACAGAGTGCTGTTTGCCGACCGGCTGCGCCAGGCCATGGCCCAGGCCCATCGCAGCAAGCGACTGCTGGCAGTAGCCTACTTCGATCTCGACGGT
>Ga0181520_10008370_pt1 | contig 14748 bp, 9 predicted proteins | sample PEATcosm2014_Bin_29_FD_132451 | JGI IMG/M metagenome (GOLD analysis project Ga0181520, IMG submission 132451) | Peatland microbial communities from MTU Mesocosm Facility, Houghton, MI, USA - PEATcosm2014_Bin02_30_metaG | ecosystem: Environmental > Terrestrial > Soil > Wetlands > Peat | place... | reverse complement strand
CAGGGCGATGTTGAAGACGACCAGCGCCAGCGTGTACTGCTTCCAATTTTGCGGCCCGGTGTCGAGGCGGTTCTCGAACCATTTGAGCGCACGCGGCGCCCGGTACTTGCCGTCCATGAGCCAAGCAAAATAGGCGCTGAGCGGGATCGATAGTACGATCGCCGTGGCCATCAGCAATGCGGGAAGAAGCCACATAGGGGCAGCCTTTCAAGTATCACGCCCGCGCGAAAGCGACCGCGCGACGGGCGTCGGCTAACGGTTCAACGACGAGGTTCGCTCGTCAGAACCACTCGGGTCTGGCGAGCGCTGTGAAGAGATAAACGATGACGAGCGCGGCGATTGCCGCCGTAAGTGTGATCATTGCAGTGATCCTCAGATGCGCTCGCAGGCCGACACGAAGGCGAGGCAAATCCCCAAGCTGACGAGGCCGAGCGCGAACATCGCCGGCAGCCACACATACAGGTTCATCGAACCGTCTCCCCATTCGCGACCGCGTGAGTCCGAAAGCCCCGCGCCGACAAGGCGCCTACGCTCGAGTCGGACCATCACCAACGGAAACTACGTCGAAGCCGCGTAAACGATCGATATCGATTTGAAGGGGGCCGCATAAAGAACTGATAAGCGTCGCCGCCGCCGTGCGGGAGCAATGGTCACTGCAGTGTTCGCGCGGTCTGGCGCCGGTCGTCTGCTCGCGCAGTGGCGCCATTCGAGCGTCAAGCGTGAAGTGCGAGCCGACTTGCGCTGCTCGCCGGACATTCGATCGGAGCAGCGGCATCGGCCTGTGTGTTTGTGCCCCAGGCACACGTAAACCGCTCACGGATAGGCAAAGGGGGGTGTGGATCCGTTTTGAATGTCGGTCGCGCGCTATTCGAGCGAACGCTTGGTCGGGACCTCGGCGACAGACGTCGCTTTGGCGCCGCCGTTCTGCACCCCAATTTGACTAAGAGTGCGTGAGGCCCGATGGGCGCTTCCGCCGCCTTGCCGGATTCCTCGCCTCGGCGATCGGACGAAGCCGGCGAAGGGCTGAGAATGAAGCGACGGGTTGGATCAATGCCAATGGTGCCGCGTTGGCCGATCTGGCGGACTGGCAACACGAAGGATCGCCCCGCCGAACGAGGCCATTGGCCCTTACAAATCCATTATCTTTCCGACCCGCATTCGATATGGAACTTTTGTAGCCTTCGGCGCTAGAAGCGCAGCATATTGAACCGGTCGTGTACCGGAGGCTGGAATGTTCGAGAGCGCCCCGCGCGCCAGAATTAGCGCTATCGCGTCGGCCGTCAAAGCGAAACGACGCCACCAGTCGGCGAGCGAATTCGTGCTCACCGCGTTCCAAGTGATGTTCATTGCCATCACTGTCTTATTGTTCGTCGCCTGGCTGACGCCTTCAAATTCACACCGATCCACCATTTGGGGCTGGGCCCCAGAATCGAGTTGCGTAAGCATTGCCAAAGGCGGGGCTTACTGCGCTGGCAATTCCGCAATCGACGACCGATTAAGTCGGCCCGTTGGGGCCGATGAAGATTGCGTAAGCTTGGGTCGAGGCGGCTTGGTGTGCAAAGAGCATTCTGGGAACGCCGGTCGTCCAGGCTAGTCCGGCGAATCACTGATTACGCCCTGAACTACTTCGTCGCCGTTGAGCACGAAGCCGAAGTGATTGGCCGTGAACGGATAGGCGGCTTTCGGGCGATAGTAAGCAACAGCGGACGCGACCGGGACGGATCAAACCGCTGAGTTCGACTTAACACGGAAGGTCCAGGCGCGGCAGGACTACGGAGTTCTGCGTGGCGAAGTCCATGGTCGGCTTGACCTCTATATCTCGATCTCACGTCCGATTTCGACGACGTGGTCGCAAGGAAGCTTCAGGTAGTCGCTGATGCGCGCCGCGTTGCGGCCCATAGCGGCAAACAGCGCTTCCTGCCACAGAGGCAGTCCCTGGCCGTCCTCGCGCGGCACGATGGTTTCGTGGCCGACGTAATAGGTCACATCGGAAAGATTGATTTCAACGCCCTTGGCCTTACATTCGGCGACCACAGCGGGGATGTCCGGCTGCTCCATGAAGCCGTAGCGCGCCTCCGCACGCCAGTACTTGTCAGCCTCGCGCGTCACCGTCAGCCGCTCCTTGGGTCCGACTCGCGGCGTCGACACGACGGTGATCGTCAGGGCGAGCACGGACTCATGCAACGAACGGTTCTTGCGCACGTGCCAAGCCATGACCGGCGGGGTCTCCTCCTTGGAGCGGGTGAGGAAGACTGCCGAACCCGGCACGCGCGCGACGCCACCCGAACGCAATTCGGCGATGAAGACTTCCGTTGGTGTCTGCTCGGCGACGACTTGGTTATGCACCGCCGTCGCCCCGCGATGCCAGATCCACATCACGCCGTAGACGGCCGAGGCGAGCAGCAGCGGGACGTAACCGCCTTGGAGGACCTTCGCCATGTTAGCGACGAAGAAACCCCCATCGACGATCATGAACAAGCCGGCGACCGCCCCGGCGGCGGCGAGACTCCAGCCCCAGACTTCGCGCATGGCGATGAACAGCAGCACGCTGGTCATCAGCATGGTCAGCGAAACCGCGATGCCGTAGGCGGCGGCTAGATTGTCCGACTTGCCGAAGCCGATCGTCAGGCCGAGCGTGACGATCATCAGGAGCCAGTTGACGGCGCCGACGTAGATCTGGCCGTAGCCCTCCGCCGACGTCTGCTTGATGATCAGGCGCGGCAACCAACCGAGCTGGATCGCCTGCCGCGTCATCGAATAGGCGCCGGTGATGATCGATTGGCTGGCGATGATCGTCGCGATCGTCGCCAGCGCGATCAGGGGCGTCAGCAGCGGGCCGGGGCACAGGCGATAGAAGATGTTGCCGTCGGTGGGCGCGCCGTCGAGAACCAGCGCGGCTTGCCCGGCGTAATTGAGGATGAGGCTGGGGAACACCACGGCGTTCCAGGCGAGACGGATCGGCCTGGGGCCGAAATGCCCCATGTCGGCGTAGAGCGCCTCCGCGCCGGTGACGCACAAAAACACGCCGCCGAGCACCACGAAGCCCGTCAGGCCGCCCGAGGCGAGAAACCTGAGGCCGTAAAGCGGATTGAGCGCGACAAGAACGGAGGGGTGCTGGAAGACGCCGTAGACGCCGAGCGCCGCCATGACGACGAACCAGACCAGCATGATCGGGCCGAAGGCCCGGCCGATGCGGGCCGTCCCCTGCGGCTGGATGGCGAACAGCGCGAGCAGGATGGCCACGGCCGCCGGCAGCACGAAGGTTTGCAGCGACGGCGCGACTTGCTCCACGCCTTCGAGCGCCGAAAGCACCGAGATCGCCGGGGTGATCGCGCCATCGCCGTAGATCAGCGCCGCACCGAACAGGCCGGCGGCGATGATGATGGGTCGGCGCCGTTTCTTGACGCCGAGCAGCGTCATCAGCGCGATGATTCCGCCTTCGCCGTCGTTGTCGACGCGCATGGCGAAATTGACGTACTTGACCGTCGTGATGAGGAACAACGTCCACAGGATCAGCGACAGCGATCCCACGATCGTCAGCGCGTCAGGATGCGCCCCGGTGTAATCGAGCACCGTTTTCAGGGTGTAGAGCGGGCTGGTGCCGATATCGCCGAAGACGATGCCGAGCGCGGCCAGACTCATCGCGGTCAGGCGCGGATTGGGTGCGGCGCCCGAGGCCTCCTGCTGCATCGCCACTCTCAAGCCGAAATTCGCCAGACGGCGTCACGTTTCGAGGCAAATGTGCCGCGATTGGCGAGTTTTCGCAATCCAGGCGGAGCGGGCGCGCCGATAAGCGTTGCGTATCGGTTTGATGGCAGCTCGGCGCCCCGCCGAGCGCCCACAAGTATTGCGGCGCGCCGCAGTCGTAGCGACGGCAGATGGCGTCAACCGGCGTTGCGTGTTGACCCGACTCAACCCATCATCGTCAGACCCTGAGGGTGCCGATGCGGGGTCGAACCCCGCGCCCACGCTGATTTGCAGTCTGATTTCCTGCTGCCGAATCTGCTGGTTTGTGCACGGTAAATGCCCCGAAGGCGACCTTGGACTTTTGGCTTTCGGTCTCATCTGCGATCGCACAAGCCACACGGCGCCGCCGACTTCTTGCCGCGACAAATTTTGGGTTGACAGCAAGGGTTCAGAGAGTCACTAGGCGATTGTCGGCGTGAAATTCGTTTCGGTCGGCGTTCCTTAACTCAACTCTAGAGATATGGGCAGTACCATCTCCAGCGGCACGATCGCGGACTTGTTCGTCGATCCGTCGCCCTTAAACATCGTTAGCGTCCACGGGCCGGAATCCCGTGCGCGAGGCGTCCGTCGGGCCTGAAGCCCGCGATGCCCCTCGTCTTCCGGCTTTGGACGAAACCAAGGATCGGAGGCGAGCCATGAACCAGCTCTCCGTTAATCGCGTCGATCGCTGGGTGAGCGATCTCTCGAAAGGCCGCCAGGCGGCGTCGAACGTGCGTCGGCTAGCCACTGCGGGCGCGAACCGGCGCGTCGCGCCGGCAGGCCAGCTCGTTTGCCATTGGCGCCGCGATTCCGCGAGCAGGGCGTTGCTCTGCGTCTGGACCGTTTCCCTGGGCGCGCGCGAGCCCGCCGCGCCCGTTCCCTTGTGTCGCGCCAGTTGAAGGACATCCCCAATGAAAGACGGCCCGAGTAGGCCCGTTGGCGCGATCTTCAATGCGCCGGCGGGCGGTAAATCCAAGCAGCAATTCCAGTCTACCGCCTCAAGGGCGAAGCGAGACGCAGGCTTCTGAAGACGCCCGGCTCGCTCCCGCGCCTTGAGGCACAGGAGACGAGCCATGACCACGATCGCCAAAATCACTGATCCGGTGACCCCCGTCGCCCGAGATTGCGCGGGCGCGACGATTCCGCACGCCGTCGCTCCGCGCGCCTCGGCGCGGCGTCCGGTTCCGCGATCTCTCAACCGTAACAGCCCCGCCCACGTCTTTGTCGTCCCCGCCCGCCTCGACGCAATCGAGGTCGGCAAGGGAGCCGGTCTCGAAGGCGGCTCAAAGCCGCCTTGAATGCTCGGCGCCCTGCCGCCGCCGGCTGTTTGAACAGAAGGAGACCCATTTGAACGACGGCCCTAGTCGACCCGCCGGCGACGTCTCCGATGTCTCGGTGGGTTCCATTTTCGAAGTCTCAAACCGCAAACACTTCATCTCGCCGCTTGTGCGATGCGGGGCAAGCCCAGTCAGCCGATGGCCCTAGGCTTTCCTTACGTCGTGGACGCGGCAAAGGAGCCACACCATGACCATGAAAGCCACATTCACGGAGCCGGTGACCGCCGTCCTCGACGACGCGCACATCGGCCACATCCGAGGCGCCTTCGGCACCATCCTGCAAGACGACATCGCCCCGCGCACGACCTGGAAGCATCGGCTGACGACGCTTCTCGCCATTCTCGGGCCAGGCCTCATCGTCATGGTCGGCGACAATGACGCCGGCGCCTTCGCGACCTACGGCCAGGCTGGCCAGAACTACGGCACCACGCTGCTGTGGACGCTGGCGCTGCTGATCCCTGTTCTCTACGTCAATCAGGAGATGGTGCTGCGTCTAGGCGCTGTCACCGGCGTCGGCCATGCGCGTCTCATCTTCGAGCGTTTTGCGAAGTTCTGGGGCGCGTTCAGCGTCATCGACCTGTTCCTGCTGAACTCCCTGACCATAGTCACCGAGTTCATCGGCATCTCGCTCGCGCTCGATTATCTCGGCCTAGACAAGACCACGGGCGTCATCGTTTCCGCGGCGCTGGTCATGATCGCCGTCAGCACCGGCGACTTCCGGCGCTTCGAGCGCTTCGCGATGGTCCTTGTCGGCGCCAGCCTCCTGCTCGTGCCGATCTATTTCATGGTCCATCCGCCGCTCGCCCAGGTCGCGCGCGATTTCGTCGTTCCGCAGATGCCGCAGGGAGGCAAGCTGGCCGACGTCATGTTGCTTATCATCGGCATCGTCGGCACCACGGTCGCGCCCTGGCAGCTCTTCTTCCAGCAGAGCTACGTCATCGACAAGCGCATCACCCCGCGCTTCATCAAGTACGAGCGGCTCGACCTGTGGATCGGCATCGGGTTGGTCATCGTCGGCGCGGTGGCGATCATGGCCTTCACGGCGGCGGCTTTCAGCGGCCAGACCGAATTCGGCAGTTTCACCGACGCGGGCGGCATCGCCGCCGGCCTCGACAAATATGTCGGCAAGGCGGCCGGCGTGATGTTCGCCATCGCGCTGATCGACGCCGCCCTGATTGGCGCCTCGGCGGTGTCGCTGTCGACCGCCTATGCGATCGGCGACACGTTTTCGGCGCGCCATTCGTTGCACCGCAAGGTCACCGACGCCAAGGGCTTCTACGCGGTCTATTGCGGGTTGATCGTAATTGCCGCGGCGATCGTCCTGACTCCCGGCTCGCCTCTTGGGCTGATGACCTTGGCGGTGCAGGTGCTCGCGGGCGTGCTGCTGCCGAGCGCGGCGGTGTTCCTGCTGTTGCTCTGCAATGACAAGCCGGTTCTCGGTCCGTGGGTGAACCCGCGCTGGCTGAACTATCTCACCAGCGCCGTCATCGCCGTGCTGGTAGTTCTCTCGGTGATCCTCACCGTCTCGGTGCTGTTCCCCGACGCCACCAGCGACGAGGTGATTCTCGGCATCCTCGGCGCAGGCGGCGTCGTCGCCGTGGTCGTCGCGCTGGTGATCATGGCGGTGATCCAAAACGGCGGCAAAGAGACGCCAGTCGAGGAACTAGTTGCCGCGGCGTTGTCGCGCGACACCTGGCGCATGCCGCCGCTGGAGCGACTGCCGCCGGCGAAACTGTCGCTCGCCGCAAAGACCTGGATGGGCGTGCTGCGGCTCTATCTCATTGTCGCCGGCGGGATGGTTCTGTTCCGCATTGTCATGCTGGCGATCGGACAGCAGGGGTAGTTCTCCCAGACAAAGGGTCGGCGCGCGGACTTAGCCGTGGTGCGCGCCGACCTGATGTTTCTTGGCCGAAGCAAGCGCGTTCACACTATTGGGCGCGCCGCGCGATAGCATCGCATGCGCCTGTGCGAGAGATTGCCGCCCTGCCGAGATTGGCGCCAGAGCGGCGCGAGCGCACACGTTTGTCCTCCGTTCTGCGAGCAGCCGACATGCCCGTGCCCGTCTTTGAAGTGGGACTGAACCTTGTCGAGGCCGTTGGCTTGGGAGCCGCCATCGGTCTCGAACGGCAATGGCGTCAGCGCCTCGCTGGGCTGCGAACCAATACGCTCGTCGCCCTCGGCGCCGCGACGTTCATCGTATTCTCCCGGGTCGTAACCGATGATTCCAGCGTGGCGCGCGTCGGCGCCCAGGTTGTCTCCGGCATCGGCTTTCTTGGCGCCGGCGTGATTTTCAAGGAAGGTCTCAATATCCGCGGCCTCAATACGGCCGCGACGCTATGGTGTTCAGCGGCGGTGGGCCTGCTGGCCGGCGCCGGCTTTCCCATTTATGGCGCGCTGTGCGCTGCCCTCGTCGTCGGCTCCAATGTGATCCTGCGCCCGTTGGTGCGCGCGATCAACCGGCAGCCCGTCGACACTAGCGAAGTCGAACTCACATATGTGGTGTCTGTCGTTTGCCGCGGTTCGAACGCGCCCCACGTGCGCTCGCTCCTCGTAAAGGGACTTGAAGGCGTGCCGGATATCCAGATCACCGAACTGGATAGCTCCGAATCTGGAGACGCTGACCGGGTCGAAGTGACCGCGAGGATCTCCTCCCACAAACGGCGGGAAATCGCTCTGGAATACGTCGTCGCCGCTCTCGCCGGCGAAAGCGGGGTGACGCGCGCGAACTGGCGGTCGCAGACCGAATCCGTTTGATTCTCGCAAGAACTTGTTGGGCCTGCGTCTCCAGAGTTCTCGGGAGGGTCAGACGACATGTGCAAGCTGCCCTGAGTGCGAAAGGGGCCAGTCGAGCGATTGCCAGAATAGCGCGATTCCCGTTTCTCGGCCAAGCCCGTTGACCAGGAGCACCAAGCTGATCTCGTTGCTCGCTTCGAAGTCGCGTCCGCTTTCGAGCGTCACTGCGTTGGCCCGGAGCGGCCGTCCTGGGCACGTTCCCGACGACGCGACCGACTGTTTTCCGTCCATGCACGAACCGGTCGGGCCGAATGCCGAGGACTGGCCGAGGGCGGACGGGCGAAGACAACATAATAGAAAGTCGGTTCATTCCTCGGAGTTCCCAAACCGGATCAGGACCGAAGGCGCTTCTGTCAACGCGACTAACTTCACGCCGTTCAATGGGCGGATGGTCGCGCGATTGGCCGGATCGAATATCAAGCGCACCTCGTCTTGATAGTCATCTTCGAGGCCGCTGACCAAAGCGAGGATAAAGTCGTTGCCGCGTTCCTTGGCGCGCTCGTATTCGGCGTTGGACATCTCGATCGAGCCCTGGGGCGCGCGGCCGGTTGCCTTCATTTCGACGAATGTCTTCCAGTCAATCGCGCCATCGGCACCCACGCCATGCCGATTGCGGAAATCAACCAGCAGTTCGTCCGCCGAGGTCTCCAACGCCTGCGTAAGCAACTCCCAGCCGCGCTGTTCCAGATCGCGATCGGTGTAGGCCGTCGGCACCGTGCGCGATCCGTGATCGGATGGCTTTGTCGGAGGCGGCGTGTCGTGCAGCTCCGGTTTTGACGGCGGTGGCGCCGGCTTCGGATCGCGGCCCGGCACCACCGTCGCGCCTAGAATGGGACCGACGTTGTTCTTAAGGGTTCGGGGCTTCACGGCGGGGCCTTTCCCGCCGGGTGTACTCACCGAGATTTTCTTTTTCGGGGCGGCGTTGATCTTGGCGGCGCGGCCTTCCATCGCCTCGGCGTGTTCCTCGTCCGACGCGAGGCGAATGGCTTCGGCCGCGGTCTCGCGCGCTTCCTGCCAGGCCACCACCCATTCGGCCTCGATGCCGCGGCGCGAGGCATGCGGGAACAACGACGCGATCGCGTGGCCGCCGTATTCGCGCTTGGGCAGGGCCTCGTCCCAGACATGCAATTCGAGCGGATCGCGCACGATCAACGCCTGAAGCTGGATCGGGATTTTCCCCACGCACAATCCCTCGTCCCTCGCCCAAACCGCAATCGGACCGGAGTGTACGAACAATGGCATCTCCCTCAACGCGTCCCAACCGATCGCGATGCGCTGGCGCACCTCTGGATCGTTGCGCGCTAGTTCATCGGAGAGGCGATCGACCGCCTGCCGGAAGTGCGCGCGCATGCCGTCGCCACGATCCTGGGCCGTCTCGCGATCACCCGCGACGACCAAGGCGGGCTCGCTGCGCGTCACGCCTGTGAAAACCACGATCGACGCCAGCTCGCGAAGGTCGCAGGGTGGCATCCAGAATTTCTTGGCGGGCAGCGCCTTCGCCAATTGCGATCTAAGTTCGGATTCCTCGACCAGGAAAATGGGCCGCTCGGACTCCCAACGATCGCCGCAATACAGCGGCAGAGTCTTCATGCGCTCGCGGTGCCGCCGCTCCGCTTTGTCCAGCAGGGGCTCCATATAGCGGTATACGTCGATCAGGCGAGACGTGATTCCCACATCATGCGCCTGCCCCGCCAGCGACTTCAGGAACGTAAGGCAGTCATCGAGCGCCGGCTCGCGCACATCTAAGGCCGTCCAGAGGCTGGCGAAGGTCGGTCCACCCGGCACGAAGCGCGAGCGGTCATGAAAGACATCCCTGCCCTGCATCAGCTCGTTTGGCCTTCGCCAAACTTTGCCGCCGACATGGATGAGCCCCTGGTTCTCGGTGAAAGCCTTGCGCAAATCCTGAACGGTCAGGTCGCCGATGCGGGCGTTCCACGCGACCGTGCGGGGCACGTATTTTGCGATGTTGCGATAGATCGCCATGACCTGCGCGTCATCGATGGCATCGACCCCATCGCGCATATCGCGCAGCAGCTTGAGGAGATCGCTGACTCGCACCGAGGTGACCAACCCAAGCGTCGCCGCGAAGTCCGCGCTAAAATCTCCTGGATCGATCCCGACCGCGAAGGCGGTACTGGCGTAGAGCGTTTGCGTCTCTTGTGTCTTCACCACGGCTTCATTCGGCGTCACCAACTCGCCCTTGCCAATCGCCACCCACGGCGTCTCACGCAATTGGATCAGCCATTGTGCGGTGACAGGTGCCCTCGGATGAACGTAGACACGGGCCGCGTGCTGCGACGCCACCATCTTGCGATTGGCGTAAGTCCCCTCCCAGGCACGCGCCATGGCCTTGAACAAAGCGGGGCTTCTCTCGCGTCGATCCTTCTTGGAGAACTTGGGGAACGCGGCCAGGACGCGTTCGAGATCAGGACTGATCCAATCGGCCGGCACTTGCTCGGCCTGCGCCGCGCCAAGTTCCCGGGTCCGCGTCGTGCCCCCCCAACGGACCAACCCAGTTTCCGTCAGTCGCGGCGCGTTCGCCACGCCAAGCAGGGTGAAGAACTTGCGCGGGCCTCGCGAGATGGTTCCGTCAGCGCGCTTACGCTGCGCGCGCGTGGCGCCCGTCTTCAGTTTCTCATCGTACCCCGCGGAGATCCATCGAATGTCCGGTACGTTCTCGGCTGCCGTCGGCCAATTGGGGAAATCGCTGTCCAACGTCTTGCAGAGATAGGCTTCCGTCGGACACACCTTCTGCCGATGCATCTTGCCACGCTTATAAACGAAGCCGTCCACCATCAGCGCCGCGCCCACAGCATGGCCTATCTGATCGGCGCGGCGGTCGCCCAGTTCATCGAAGCGATTGCGAAGCTCGCGCAAATCCGCGTCCTCGATCTCGAGCGGCGTCGCCGCGAATCGCTCGGCGAAGGCCGCGAGTTCGGTTGATGCATCGACACTTGTCCGGAACGCCGCGTGTTCATCCAGCCACTTAATCGCGACTTCGCCGTCCTTTTCGATACCGTATGCGGCGTGCAGGCGATCGAGCAGGTTCCAACGTAGGGAAAACAATGAAAGTTCTCCGACTAGAACGAGCGGCTTGGCCGTAGCGTCTTTGCGCTTGCACACCACCGCGCGGCTTTCGTCAGTCAGCCATAACGGCACATCGAATAGTTCCTCATCCGCATGAGTCTCGACCAACACGCGGGCAGCGTTCACCCACCAACTTGGTCCCTTCGGACGAAACAGCGACTGCTTGAATCCCTCAAGCAGCTCCGTGGTGCCAACAGTGGCGCAGACTCCGATTTGATCGAGCACCGTGCGCCACCTGCCGCCCGCATCACGAACATCGCGCGGCAGCGCGCGCGATCCTTCGGCCAGCGCCTCGATATCGGCGTCGGTCAGAAGATCGCTTAGACCGGCATGTTCATAGGCGATGCTTGCCAGGGCGACCTTCGCGCCGCCAATCAGGATCGCCGCATGGTCGCCAAGCCAATCGCGCGCGGTCTCGAATGATTTCGCGAAGCCGCCACGCAGCCAACGGTCTCCTTCATTGCCGATATACTCGGCAGCGACCGGCACGAAGCGCCAGGCGTCCTTGGGCGCCGCCAGCATACGGCCATGCGCGATCTCGCCAAGCACATCGCCGCATCGCTCGATCAGCCAGTTGTTCCATGTGCTTTCAATCAAGGCCTCGCGCGTGGTGCTGGGGTCGAATTGCGCGTCGAGCGAAAATGACAGATCCACCGCGACCCGCGTTTTGAAGCCGATATAGAGACTTCCCGCGCCCACTGCGCTCGGCACGGCGACAGAAATTCGCGTCTCCTCGGCGCGCGCCTTGTGAGCTGGATGCAGATGACCGGGCACCGGCAGGGTCGCGCGCCACACGGTCCACGACGCCGCCGTGCTCTGGACGTCGCGTCTCATTAGCGTGGTGATGGAGGCGCGACCGCCAACCAAAGCGATGTTTTCCCACGCGCCGAAGGTCAGAGTGCGGCCTTCGAGGGTGGCGCCGGTTAGATCACACCAGCGGAAACTCGAGACCCATGGCAAGAAAATTAGGCCGTCGTCCCCCCACTCCGCGAGCCAGACTTTCAACCCCTCCTCGCTGAAATCTGGTTTGAGGCGCAGGACGATCATCGTGTCGTTCACGGGATCGTAAAAGCCGGGCAGTGGTCCTTCCGCTCGCACAACTTGGACCGAAAGCTGATCTCCGGAAAAATGATACGGCGCAGAATGGATCGCGAGAGCATCCGCGATGCGCTTGAGCGTCTTCAGGCCAATGCCGAACCTCCCGCGCTGATCGGCTCTGTTAGTCTTGGTCGTCACGAACGGCAACGCCATGCCCAGGACGTGCTGGCAGGCAACGGACTGGCCATTATGCACGATCAATAGCTCGCGGCCCGCGTCCGTGTCGCGGAAGGCGAAGCGCACTTCCGAGGCGTGTAAATCATCCGCGTTTTGGATCACTTCCGTCAGCCCATGAAACGGCTCGACGTTTAAATCCTCGGCGGCGGCGGCCGCGCCGCGCATCATCTTTCTCAAGGCGCCGGGCGACGATGCCAAAGCACTCGCCAATCCCATGACCACCGCGTTGGCGAAATCGGGAGTGCGCGGATCGATCAGATCATCGACACCCGGCTGATCGTCCCAGATCATCCGCGCGGCGCGAGCACCTAAGTCGGCGTCACTCTCGGCCGCAATTGGTGATGGAAGCCCCGCGATTCCGTTCATATCTTAAAGCGCCTCTGAAAATACAAACGCCAAAAGATTAGTACGAATGTAGCAACGGTCTAGTTGTTTGGGAGGCCTGGTCAACCTCGACAGTGATGGTGCCTGGGGTGCAAACTTGCGACCTCGCCTGGTCGCGGGGAAGTTCGCTTCTGGGACGCGCCGATCCCCAGCTTGGCGACGGACATTGGCGCGACTCAGCCGTTCCCGCTCGACCTCCAGAATCACCGAAGCGATGGCGTCGCTCGTTTCTTCGCTTCCGCGAGCCTCGCGGACCACTCCTCCATGCCGAGCTTCTTCAGCATGCGCACCAAATGGGGCTCGGCCAGAAGCGGCGCCGCACGCGGAAATAGTGCCCCAGCCGGGTCCCTCCAACGATCGTTCTTGATTTGTTCTGACTGTGCAGGTAGGGTCGGCCCCTCGGGGGAGAAGCGGCCGATCGTGGCAGACGACGCCAACTCACCGACGCAGCCTCGCCTCGTATTTGGCCAAGAGAATCGCGATCGGTTCACACTGCGTCGCGTGCTTGAACTCGGACTGACAGTGGCCTTTGAGTGCCGGTCGTGCCGGAAGATTTCGCAAGTGGTCGTGCTGGATCTTGTCGAGCGGCACGGACTCACGACCACGCTTGGCGAGCTTCGATCGAAGGCTGTGTGTTCGCGCTGTGGGAAGCGGGTTGCGGATGTTTTGACGCGGCAACCAGGTGTCAGGGGCGATCGGGCGTGGCATCCTCGGCCGCCGGGCGCTTTTCGGTGACAGCGTGGCATCAAACAGCACCTCGCAGCGATCCGGATGCTGTTCGACTGGCTGGTCGTCGGCCAGGTCGTGGCGACGAATCCGGCCCACGCGGTGCGCCGCCGGAAGCATTGTGAGCGGCCTGGGGTCCCAGAGTCGATCGTCCTGAAAAGCACATGAAAAGATTGACTCGGCGGGGGTCAACTCGGAGGCTGATTCACACCGATACAATCCATTGCCACATTCGCCCTTGATTTCCATCGATCTCACGAGCGCGACCAAGCATCGGTTAGAAGCTCAACTGGAGAAATTCGCATGACAAGACCACCGAATCGGCACCGACCGACCGACGCCTTGTCCGTGGCCGAAGCTGCGTTCAAACCAGCGACGCCGGCAACGGCCGAGCCTGTCTGCGTGCAAAGAAAGGGTGACATTCCCGTCTCGAAGGAATTGGTGTCGATCAAGCTCGACGCCGATCTGATTGCGCACTTTCAAGAGGATGGGCCGGGTTGGCAGGAGCGAATCAACGACGCGCTGCGGCGGACGACGGGTCTGTAAACTGGCAGTGGCGGTAATGGCCGACAGCCGAAAGTCGGCTTCGGACATCTAATGCAGCCAAGCGGACATTGGCTCGGGCTTGGGTCGGTGAGTCGCCGGGCACAGATTTCGCCCCAGCGAATTGCCCGCCCATAACGTGGAATAAGTAGATTCCGATCCTTACGCACGAGCGCAGTTGCCGCTTCCCTGGCGCCGCCGAGCGGGAGGGTGGTCACGTCCCGCAAAAAAAGCATGACCAGTCTCGGTACGGGCGGTCGCCGGGTGCCCCGCAATGCGACCGCCCGTTATTTGTCGCGTTCATGAGATCACGCGCCATCCGATACGCCTCGCAGCGCCAGCGCGAACGGAGTACCCGTTCCATGCAAATCTATGTCGCTCAGCTTAACATCGAACATTTTCGACGACTGATCGCCGCGGAAACCGATCCCAAGAAGCTGGATCTCCTTCGTCGCCTTCTGTCTGAAGAGGAGGAGAAGCTGGCCCGGCTGTTGGCTGGCACTTCCGCGCCCAGATCGCATATATGCGGGCAATGAAACGGCGCATCCCCGCGGGCTGCGTAGGCCGCGAAAACGATTAGCCGCTCGACCTTAGCAATCCGCTATCTATGTGAGGGTTTCTAAACTAAAGGTCGGGCATCATTTCAACTCACCGACCGTCGAGACGTGGACCGGGAATGGGCCGACCACAATCAGCTAAAGAGTCTCCCGATCGCGCTCAAGTGGCGGCATTGCCGATTCGGATCGGAGAGACTGGAGCGCCTGAGGTACTTCTCATGACCTCTCGGGAGACGAGGCGATGGGTCGTGCCGAAGGGATGGCCGATGAAGGGGCGCAAGCCGTGGGAGGCTGCCGCTCAAGAGGCGCTCGAAGAAGCT
>Ga0181520_10008366_pt1 | contig 14750 bp, 8 predicted proteins | sample PEATcosm2014_Bin_29_FD_132451 | JGI IMG/M metagenome (GOLD analysis project Ga0181520, IMG submission 132451) | Peatland microbial communities from MTU Mesocosm Facility, Houghton, MI, USA - PEATcosm2014_Bin02_30_metaG | ecosystem: Environmental > Terrestrial > Soil > Wetlands > Peat | place... | reverse complement strand
TCGTCTTGTCGCGGTAAAACCAGGCGTTGTTCTCACCGCTGAAAAGTATTCATGGCCGATGACGAATTTGACGGAGTGGTCGCCAGCGTTTGCCCAACATCTGGATTTGTTTGTGCCCAAGCTGACGGTGCTGGTCAAAGACGCGATTCCTCTTTCCGTGGTGAACCTTCGTTCCGCTGTCGCCTCGGGTGAAGCTGGGGAAACGGAGCGGCAATTGAAGCTGCTGACAATTCAGCGGTTGAGCCGCGAGCCGCAATTGTTTGTCTTGGAACGGCAGAAAATGCTATTGTTGACTGAAGAAAAGGAATTGAAGACGGACGATTCGGCATTTTGGAACGGCAGTTATTTACTTGAAGGGGTTGTGGATCAAAACGGCTATTCCCAAGAAACCATCACCATCAATGCCCGGCTGACCCCGCCGAAAGGCGGCGCCCCGCTGCAATTTGAAGTCAGCGGTTCCCGGACAAATCTTGCGGAAGTTGTCAACCGGCTGGCGGCGAAGGTGAACGGGGCGTTGAAAGTCAATTCCACCGTCAAGGAATGGAACACCGCCAATGAAGCGGCACAGTATTATGATGAAGCCAAATGGGCGCTCAAATGGGGAGTTTATTTTGAGGCGCAGGCGGCAGCGGATTCCGCATGGGCGCTGGGGAAAAGAGACTTGGACTGCGCGTTAATGCGAGTGAAATCCTATGTCTCTGAAGTGCCGCCGAATGTGGGCGGATTTCAAATAGGCGAAAGCACCTATTCTTCCTCTGGTTATAACGCCGAGGGCAAACCGTTGGGTCCGCCCCCATCTGATGCTTTTGTGCAAGCTGATATTACGAAAATGCCGGCTCAACATCCTTTAGGGGTCGTTTACAAAATCCGGGAACACAATGGTGTGAAAATTGTCAATTATGTTTTTGCCAGTCAACAACCCGAACCCCAAGAGATTGATCATGCACTTCACGCATTGGAACTTTATTATGAATTCTGCCAGATTTCGCCTGATGGCGAACCAAAAATACTTTCGCGGGGGGAGGGCTGGAATGACTGGCGCAACTCGGACTGGTATCAATTGGGAATTGATGTTTTAGTAACAGCATCGAGCGTCCTTCAGCACTTTAATTATGTTCCTGAATCACAAAAACCGGTTGCCGACAAACTGGCCGAGTTGCGCGCATCCGCACGCTCGGTGGCTGGATTAATTTCAAAATCGCCGTCGGTGCATGACAGTTATTTTGTCGGCGACCGCATAGCCACGCGCGATGAACTTGCCCACACGATTGAGGAGCATCCAAACATTTTCAGATGCGAACTCGACTGGGGTAGCTTCTGGCAGGAAACACCGGAAGGCGGCGTTGCGCTTTATCGCGAATTGATGAGCAGTCCGGTATTTTGTTACATTCACAAGGATCTTTGGTCTCGCGGATTGCAAACCCCTCGATTGACAGCGTGGAACGGAGAAGACCAAAAACGCATTCCAGCCGTCTGGACCGGTTTTGTTCGGGAGTTAAGCGATTCCACCGATGTGCTTTTGCGTATGGAAGCAAAAGCTTTGACGATGACGGATGCCACAAGTGAAGAGCAATCTCAGTCTGACCGCAATGATTTGTTCGAAATTATCCGTTCCAATCGCAACGAACTCGTCGCAAACAAAGTGGAGTTATTTTATTTGGGATGGGTCTTGGGCTATCCTAATGCCGAACTCGATGCTCTGGATCAAGAGTATTGGACCAGAGCGCGATTTTTCCCAATCTTTCAAAAGCAAAAGCAATTTCTGAAGGAAAACAATCTGAATAACATTCAGGGGTTTAGTGGACTTTTCTTGGGTGGTTCAGGGGATTACTCCAACGCTCAAGCGCTCGAAATTCAACCGTTGCTTGCCGCTTATAAATCAAATCTTGTGGCGCAAGTTGCAGCATCACCAAACGCAAACAATGGCATGATCAATTTTACCATCATGCAAGTTGGCCAAGCGGAAGCAAACGTAAATCGCATCCTGAATCCGCCCGCGCCGATTCCCCAGCCGCCAGTTCAACCTCAAGCGCCTCAGCCTGCTGTGGTGGCGAAGACGGCGGTAACTGTCCCGGATTCACAGCCAGTTACCGTGGCGAATGCGGCGGCGGTTCCCCCAGTTTCAAATAATGCACCCAAGCCCCCAGCTTCAGTCAAAGCATTGGCGATTGTCCCCAACATTTTGACGGTCAATAAATTCTTAACAATCCCGCTGAACGACCTTCAAGGTGATCAAGTTTACGATGTCACCATCACCGCACAGCAATGGCTTGAAGGAAAACTGCTGTTGGATTTCCAGTATGGCCTTGCCTATGTGCATGTCTTCCACGGCATCGCCATTCTTGACCCAAAAACAGAACATTGGGATGTCATATATTGTCCCGATGTGGCCGGGAATCCGTATTTTCATCACAGCACGCTCTTGCACAGTGAACTGTTCACCTGCGATGGCGAACAAATTAGAAAATATGACCTTCAAAACAAACAATGGCAGGTTTTGCCGGTCTCCGACGGTAACAATTACGAAATATTTTCCGTCAACGACCATCTTTATGCGGCGAATGGGAACATTATTCTTGAAATCATCGACGGCGGGAAAGCCACCCATATCCTCGCCAGCGCCCGCAGGCAGCCACCCGTATCCGTCTTGGACGCACGAGATCTTGGCACGCCAATTCTGTTTGAAGGCCCAAATCATTCACTCCGGGTCAGGGCCCGGGGTAAAATTTACACTTGGACAGGCAATGATTGGCACGAGGACTTCGCCGCCCCACCCGCCGCCTCCATGGTGGCCGTCTCGATGGATGGTGTTTTGTTTAGGAATGATGGATTCAACCAGCCAGCTCGCGTTTCCTGCCTCGCTACAGAATCGAACGCGGTGGAACTTTGTTTGCTACAAAAAACGGGGCCGATGGACAACAATAATTTAACCCGCCCGGGAGCAAATTCCTCCAACTCTTCAGAACCATTGTGGGAGTTGCCACCCGGATTGTCTCTGGCCAATCTGGCAGCCGTCCGGCACCGGGCGGATTTGTATCTTTTGGTGGATCATTCCGAGGTGAAGGAAATCATCGACGAACAGCAACATTTGATTGTGGGGAAAAAGGTGGTTGCGAAGGGAGGATACCATGCAGCGCTACTCTGCTTTTCCGGCAATGTTCAACTGCCGCAAACATTATTCTTGAAATTTGACGCCCCGGATGGCTGCCCGCCTGTCACCGCCATGACTCCAGGCTCCCAGCAAATGTTTCCAGGAATGTCGGGAGGTTCCCGGCAAATGTCTCAAGGGGTGCCACCCGCTTGGATGCTCTTTGGTGGCGATTATTTGTTCTTTGGCCTGAACACTCCCCAAAATGCCAATTCAGCCGGATCGCAAGTCGAAGGCCCCGGTTACAAGGCGGGAGTCTGGCTGATGCCGGTTTCACAACTCGACCCGGCCATCGCTGCACAAAAGCAAATCCAACGCGAACAAGAGGCACAGGCGGTTGGCGCGGCTGAACAGGCTCAAAAATATCTTCTGGAGAAATATGATTTGAATCACAACGGCATCATTGATCCGGACGAAAAAGAAGCGGCGTTGGATGATCCGGCCTTCATCGAATTGGAATTGGACACGATTGATGCCAACCACAACGGCTGGCTCGACGCGGAGGAGCTCGTCTGGTTCGACACCAACCAGAATAAAATTCTCGAACCGAAGGAGCAGGCTGGAATTGAGATTGCGCAACAGCTCTTCGCGGAAAGGCTCATGAAGAAATTTGCCGCCAAAGGCGACGGCGTTCTTGACCAATCAGAATTCAATGACTTGGTGCAAGCCATTGGTGCCACCAGCGCCGACCCGAGGACTGGCTCGTCTTTAATCGTGGATAAAAATCACGACGGACTCATTGATATGGGAGAGCTAAAAACATTTTTGAAGTGGCAAATGTTGATGGTCCTTCGTTCACATGGAATGCCGGGCGCAAACCCATCTGGCGATCCCCGGCAAATGTTCAAAGCGGAAGTCGAATCCTATTGGCAACGTCCCGGTGGCCTCCCCAACCAGCCGCCGTTCAACAACCGGATTCCTCCCAGTGCGAGCTTTGTTCCAAACAGAATTCCACAAAGCGCGAGGCAATATGAGCATTAATCAAACTAGTTCAATGACAACGAACCGACATTCATGAAAATGAGGATCAGGAAAGCAGTGATGGCATTGATGGTTTTGACCGCCTTGGAGGTGGGAGCGCAGCCTGGCCCCGCTCCCAAAGCGCTGGCACCCCGTGTTGCGCTGATGGATTTCGTATCTGACGATAATTCCTATCGCAGCACAGTCGCCGTGGAAGATTTGATGTCCGCCTTGCAAGTGGATATTTCCGGGGACACAAATTATCTGTGGGTGGAACGGGCGGAATTGGAAAAGGCGGCAAATGAATTCAAATTGGCAGGATTGGGATTGGTTGACCGCTCGGAGGCGATCCGCAGCGGACGCTGGGTCAAAGCGGATTGGGGAATTTATGGTGACCTATCAACGAACTTCAACGGCAATCGGACACTTTCGCTAGAAATCGTGAATCTACAGCGTGCTGATGTTCTGGTGGAAACAAATTTGTTGCTGCCGGTAGCCGACAGCGGGCCATTCCAGATGAAATCGGAATATGTGCCGTCCATCGCCTCGGCTTTAAGAGTGTTGTTGAATGATGCGCGGATGATTTGTTCAGATTCGGAAAATCAGGACGCCGTGGCGTTTCTATTTTTGTCAACAACTCAAAATGGATTGGGCGACACATTTGGCGGTCTTGATGCTGATTTTCGCAGTTCACTGTTTGCAGAATCAACGAACCATCAGCGATTCCACCTCGTCCAGTTCCAACGCGCTGGCACGGCCATGGACGAGGCGAATCTTGTCCTGGGCGGGTTGGCGGAAAGCGATTCAAACTCCTGGGAAAAAGTCGCGGATCATTATGTTTGGGGAGATGCACGGATTAATGAACAAAAGATATTTGACGAGAAAACGCGAGGATGGAGGGACGAACGAAAAGTGGATGTAAAACTGAATGTCTGGGACGGGAAAAGGGAACCGCAAGTGATTGCCGTGACTTGGACCAACGAGACTTCCACAGTCGTTGCCAGAGAACTGGCGCAGGCGATTGAACCATTGTTCCGGCAGGACGAGACGAAACCAATTGTTGAAAACGTGCGCAGTCGGATTTCCGATGCCATTTTAACGCGTTATTCCGGATTGCCGATCAATTTCTCGTTCGACTCACCCGACGGTCGACGCCAATGGTTTGACGCCGTGCAACTGCTTGAAGCGGCGTGTTTTTTCGACCCGGGAAACGCCGCCGCCCGCGAACAATTGTTGCGTTTGCGTTGGGGACCAGCCGGTCGCAACGAGTTTTTCTCTGCCCGACGGCGTAGCGAGGCATGGGGCAAATATGTCGAGCAATTCGGATTCACAACCGCACTGGCTAAAACCAATTCACCAAGCATCGCCGCCGAATACGTGCTTTCGGCCTGGCGGCCTTTTGAGATGTTTGGTTACGCGCAGGAGAATCAGGCGCAATGGGGGGTGCCATGCGATGCCGGCTTGCGCGAAATCACCGAGTGGGAAAATCAATTCGGCTCGGAATTTATTTCCAGATTATTGAAAGCGCCGGATCAGTATAGCGGAGCTTATCGTGATGCGTTGCAAAGATATTTTACGAATATTGGCCAACCCGGCGGTGAACAACAATTGATTGCCCAACTCAAGGCAGCAATCGCGAGCAACAACACACATCCGACAAATAGTAACAGTCCGTCACCATCGCAACAGGTTCGACTTCCCCGGATTGCGGAACTTGCATCTGCATCAGAGGGAGACATTTTCACCCCAGTTAGAGACATTTTTCCCGTGCGGAAAATGATATTACCGCCACCGCTCATTGAGCCCGACGTTCAAACGATTTCATTCCCTTCAGGAACGCAGGTTCACGGTGTCAAATCCATGGCATTTCATGATGATACGCTCTGGCTGATAGTTGGGGTTGCAGAGCCGCTTGAAATCAAGACATTGAATGGCCAAATTGAAAAAGAATTTCAGCCCGTTATGGTTAATCACGACCGCCTGTGGAAACTGGGCGTCAACGCCCAAAAGCTCGAACCGGTGACGGGATCGCTGGCCACAAATGATGTCAGCAGCATGTTATTTCATGGCGACACGCTTTGGCTGACGTTGAGCGATGATGGTATTGCAGCTCTAAATGTGAAGACCGGCGAATTGCGGCGCTACGTATCGTCGAACGGCCTTTTCCCAACGAATCAGTTCACGCTGGCGGAGGCTTCACGCGAAATAATGGCGATTGCCAACCAGCGGATGCGCGATCGAATTGGCAGCATTCATTCCGTAGCCAGAGACAGCAGCGGAACTTTTTGGGTCGCCAGCGACTCCGGTTTGCACGGCATTGACCTAAATGCCAGGAAAATACGAAGCCAATGGATTTCTCTTTCTCCAACGATCCTGGCCACCAATAGCCCAAGTTATTATGGACAGGTGCAACCCCCAAAATCAGACGCCCAACTCGTCAAGGAAATCCGGCAAGAGCTGGAACTTCGCCGACAACTGCTGGAAGCCAGAAAAACAGACACGAATCAGCCGGATTTATTTGTTCCGAGCAGTCGTCTGACCGCTGGAATTCTATCTGTAACACCAGACGATGATTTTCTGTGGGTGTTCACGGGAGAAACAAAGCATCCGCTTCTGTATCATCCCGCCAGCCAGAGCTGGGTGGGTGGATTCTCCATCAACCGTATGGGAGGGCCTTCAACACTGGCGTGTGGTGGCGGGAAATTGTGGCTGGCAACGCAATTGTGGGAGAGTGTGGCGATTCTGGAAATTGACACAGGCATGTTGAAATCCACTCCACGCGAACGCTGGTTGCCAAATAACATCTCAAAGGAAGAACTTGCCGCACGCATTTCGGGCATGTCGGAACACGAGCGCGCCGTGTATTTCTTTTTTTCAGGTAATGATGCCGATACTGTCAAACTACTTCAAACCCAGGCGGAAGACAACATGGGAGCCGAATCATTGTTTTTGCTTTACTCGTGTTATGCCGAAATGGGGGAATCAAATCAAGCCAGTTACTTCCTGCAATAACTGACCCAGAACTTTCCGAACAGCGTCTACACAAAAGCTCTCGCCTCCGATTTTCAGGACATGGAGACGCGGGCAAAGATAGGAAGGCAACTCCGGGCAGATCCCCAGCCAGGATCAAACACGCCCGAGACCGTCTCTGCATGGATTCTGCGCAACTGCGATGTCGATGGCAGTGGGGCCTTGAACGAATTTGAATTGACGGTTTTCTTTGAAGATAAACCGGATTGGATACGACTGCTGGTTTTCAATCCCAAGCTTCAGCCGGCCACGGCTGTGGCTATTTTATTCCGGAGATGGGATGGAAATCGTGACGGGCGGTTGCAGAGCAATGAACTTGCCGCCATGGCGCAACACTCATTTCCGGCCGGCTGGCTGGCATTTCCTGTGACAAACTCACCTTTTCAAAACATGCCACAACCCACAAAACCATGATTACCATGAAAAAACTCGAATTCCTAATTGTGTTATTTTTGGCCGACACAATCGCATGGGCTTGTCTGGCACAACCGGCTGCTACAAACTCCGTCCCGACTAATTCACCGGCCAACGAAAGCTGGGCCTCGATATCGAACCGGTGGGGTTCAGTTCCGCTCACCCAGATCAAACAGGCAGCAGATCACGGTGAAGTAACGGCCGCGTTCTATCTTGCAGATAACTATTTCAACGGAAATGGAGTTGCAAAAGATCAGAATGAGGGATTGAAGTGGATTAAAAGCGCATCCGGTAAGGGATATGCAAAAGCGCAAACGTATTTCGGCTATCTGTATGAATATGGAACCGCCGTGCCGCAGGACTATAACGCCGCAGCAAAATTGTATCTTCTGGCTGCTGAACAGGGAAATGCGCTGGCACAAATGTCTCTCGGTTATCTGTATGAATGTGGAACCGGCGTTCCACAGGATTATGATACCGCAACAAAATTGTATCGTCAGGCAGCTGAACAGGGAAATGCCAGAGCGCAGAACAATCTGGGATATCTTTACTATAAAGGAACAGGTGTGCCACAAGATTCGACTGAGGCCATGAAATGGTATCGCAAATCCGCCGAGCAAGGTGATGAGTTGGGCGAGGCTAATTTGGGCTGGATGTATGGCCAAGGCGACTTAGATAAGCGCAATTATGATCTGGCAGAAAAATGGATGCGGTTGGCTGCAGAACAAGGCTCTCCCAGACAGCAGTATTTGTATGCCAAACTTCTGACGGAAGAATTCGATAAATCGGGCAAATGGGTTCCCAACTTTCAGGTTGCATCCGAATGGTATCGAAAGGCAGCAGATCAAGGTTACGCCAAAGCACAGTTTGATCTGGCCGAATTGTATTACTACGGCAGATTGGGCGACGACCAGCGGGCCAATTGCATCTCGTGGTATCTAAAGTCCGCCTCTCAAGGAAATGCAGAGGCACAGGCAGTCGTGGGTAAATTGTCCTTGTATTTTCCTAACAACGAACTGCTCAAAAATGTGGACGCCATTCAAGCATTACGGCAATCGGGTGAAAGTGGAAATTTTGATGCACAGTTCTTGTTGGCTGAAAAATATCAAACAGGTGATGGCGTTGCCAAAGATTTGGCTGAAGCTTTCAAATGGATGCAAAAGGCCGCACATAACGAAACTCAAAACAGTCAAGTTGGAGATGCCATTTATAAACTTGCCCTGATGTATGAAAAAGGAGAGGGGGTTTCACAGAATATATCAGAGTCTCACAACCATTTCCTTCAAGCTGCGACGGGATACGGACAACCAGATGCGGCATTCCGTGTGGGGCAGATGTATGAAAGTGGTGAAGGAGTGCCGCAAGACGATCGTAAAGCGGTGGAATATTATTCGAATCAGTCTTGCGACTATAGTGTCCCTGATAAATATCCTAATGGATATGTTTATTATGGAGGGCTTACGGATGGAGCCGTTGAAAGCATGTTTAGACTCTGGGCTCAGGGCCGCGGCTTTCCCACCAGTCAAGATAAGGCCGAACCCGGTTACAAGGAACCGCAATGGTGGGAAGGAAATATAAAAACTGCAAATGCACAGTATTATGCTGGCGAGATATATTACCAAGGGAAATTGTTTCCCAAGGACATTGCCAGGGCCGCCGACTGGTTTAACAAAGCCGCAACGCAAGGCTCCCCTGAAGCCATGAACCGCATCGGCGAAATGTGGGCCGCCGGGATGAACGGCGCACCGGATGCCAAAGAAGCCGCCAACTGGTATCAAAGGGCCGCTGCCAAGGGACTGGCTGAAGCGCAATACAACCTCGGTTTGAGTTATGCAAAAGGAGAGGGAGTTTCAGCCAATCCAGTGGAAGCCTGGAAATGGTTGCAGTTAGCGGCGGATCAAAAATTCCCAAACGCGGCTGATGAACGTGATAAAATTCAAGCCAGCATGACTGCGGACCAAGTCAAGGATGCCCGCACTCAGGCCGATAAGATCAATTCAGCCGGCAAACAATAAATTTTGTTTTGCATTAAACAAAGAATTCAGCGCTTTGAATCGTCATATTGATTGGAAATGAAATGCCTTGAAACAGGGATGGTGCTTGTGATTGCCTGCTGCTGGCCGGGGGCGGCACCGGCACAATTGCAGCTTTTGCCCGACAAAGAGCCGCAATGCGTGTTTGCCGGCGATGAACGAAATATTACCGTCGTCTGGCACAATGCCGGCGACAAAGCTGCGGACGCTGAAATCCGGGCACAAATTTTTCAAACCAGTTCGGCTACGGCGGTCCGATTGGGTGAAATGCCGTGGAAAGAACTCCAGATATTGCCGCAACAAACTGTTCTCGAATCCGCACAACTGGATTTTCCCACCGTGAAAGCGGAAACGAAGTTTCTCGTCCAGTGGCTGGAAAATTCAAACAGCATCATTGGCAGGACGGAAGTTTGGGTTTATCCCACGAATTTGCTGGATGAATTGAAGCTGCTCGTGGACGAAGGTGAAAAATATCTCGGCGTGCTTGATCCACAAAGGAAACTCAAGCCGGCGCTGAAAAGTTCGGCGGTGAAATTTGTGGACTTGGACGAAACGGCTTTGGATGATTTTTCCGGCAAGCTGGCGGTTGTCGGGCCATGCAGCCCCGATGACCCGGAATGGAATGGATTGGCAAACCGGATTAGCAAGCTGGCCCGGAACGGAACGCCGGTGGTCTGGATTCAGTCGCCACCCAAAAAGCGGGATAATATCCAGCCGTCATTTTACATCGTGCCGCAAGGCCGGGCTGTCGTGGTCATCGTCCAACCGAAATTGGTCATGGATTTACAGACCAATCCGCAATCGCAACTTAACTTGATTCAATTTTGCAAGCTGGCATTAAATCCGCAGCCGCCGACATTGCCCGATTTATCACCCCAACCATAAACCTGTAAAATTATGAAAATAAAAATTCCGTTTATTCTTCCATTGTTGCTCGTCGCGAGTGCGATGACCCACGCAGCCGGACAAAATGCTTCCACAAACGGCGGTTCATTGGAGGTTCTCACCGTCGCCGTCTTTGATTTTGATTCCAAGGACGAAGCAGTGCGCGATCTTGGGCCGAAGGTTGCCACGCTCATCAACGTCAATCTGTCCGCCGAGCCGCAACTCATCACCGTTGAGCGCGCGGAATTGGACAAGGCGCTCGGCGAACAGGAACTGGGACTGTCCGGCACCGTCACGCCCGAAAGCGCGGCGAGGGTCGGGCAACTGACCGGGGCCAGGGTTCTCGTCACCGGGCGTGTTTTCAAGGCGGACGAACAAACCATCATCGTGGCCAAAATCATCGGCACGGAAACCAGCCGCGTTTATGGCGAGGTGGTCACCGGCAAACCGGGCGCGTCCATCACCGATTTGTCGGCGGAATTGGCGAAAAAAATCGCGGCGGATGTGACGCAAAAAGGAGACACGCTGGTTGCCAAAGTCGAATTGCGCGAAGACCGGGTGGCCAAAATCAAAAAGGGACTGGAAGGCAAGAAGCTTCCCGCCGTTTCGGTCAAAATATCCGAGCAGCATTTTGGTCAGTTTGTCATAGACCCGGCAGTGCAAACCGAACTGTCGCTGATTTTACAGCAATGCGGCTTCGCGGTGGTGGACGGCGGTTCGACAATCAAACCGGATGTTGAAATCACGGGCGAAGCGATCAGTGAATTTGGAATGCAAAAGGGCAATTTGAAGAGTTGCCGGGCACGGATTGAAATCAAGGCACGCGATGTGGCGAGCGGAAACATTATTTCCGAGGATCGTCAAACCAGTGTGGCAGTGGATTTGGCCGAACACATCGCCGCGAAAACCGCTCTGCAAAACGGCGCGGGTGAACTGGCGGAACGCGTTATTCCCAAGCTCGCCCCATAAAACAGACCCGATGGGTTTATCATGAGCAAACGATCCTTGATAGGTTGAAGTGCTTTCTTTGCGGCCAAAACTCGTACGCGGAAATTCGTGGAATTTGTGCCAAAGCATTTCGGCCACACGCATGGGCGCAACCGCATCGCCCGCCTGATGCGCCAGCAAGGTCTCTGGGGCTGCCGTCAAGGCTGGTTCCGGGTGCGCACCATCGACAGCCGCCACGATCTGCCCATCGCCCCCAATCGGCTGGCCGAACTGCCGTCCCCCAACGCTCCCGATCAGCAGTGGGTGGCCGACATCACTTACATTCCCACCGCCGAAGGCTGGCTCTATCTGGCCGGCATCATGGATCGCTTCAGCCGGCGGATCGTCGGCTGGGCGATGTCCTTGGCGGCGAAGTTAGGCAGGCGGTGCTGTTTGAAATAACCCCATACATATTCGGTGGGATTGAGTTCGGGCGCGTAAGCCGGGAGCGCGGCGGTATAAATCTGTCCCCGAAGGCCTTCGAGATATTCCCGACGAGCCGGCTGCGGTGAATCATGGCACCGTCCCAGATGACCAGCAGCTTGCTGGGCAGTTGTTGCTGGAGGTGTTTGAGGAATTCGATGACCTGCGGGCTTTTGATAGTTCCTGGGTAAAACTGGAAATAGAAATTCCAGACGGCGATCCCGCCGATGACCGAAAGTTTCTTCCAGTTGAAGTCAAATTCCAGCACCGGGGTCTTCCCGCACGGAGCCCAAGTGCGCACCCGATGAGGTTTCTGGCTGAGACCGCTTTCATCAATGATGACAATGATTCGGTCTTCTTTCAGGGCGTTTTTTAAGGCGCGGCCAGGTTTCCTGTTTCCAGCGCCGGATGGAGTCGTTGGGCTAGAACCATGCGCCGGATGAGATCCTGAAACAAACAATGTGAAATGAACTTTAGACGGATCAATCCCCTTGCCGTATGCAGCCTTCATGCTAGTCTTCTTGTTGGCTGTGGCGGAAAACCAGCCGTGAACAAACACCGCATGAACAAAGAACTTTCCAGCTTCGCCGCGCGCCTGCGCGGATTGATTGCCAATCGGCAATCGGCAATCAACAATCGGCAATTCTCCGAACTCGCCCTGGAGCTGTTCGCGCTTCAATTTGAAAGCAACGCCGCCTACCGGAAAATCTGCGGGGCGCGCGGTCGCACGCCAAAGACGGTCGAACACTGGACACAGATTCCCGCCGTGCCGGCGTCGGCGTTCAAGGAACTGGAGCTTTCCAGCATTCCGCCGGAGAAGCGCGCCGCCGTTTTTCATTCCAGCGGCACGACGGAGCAGAAACCCAGCCGGCATTTTCACAACCCGGAATCGCTGGCGGTTTATGAAGCGTCATTGTGGGCCTGGTTTGAGCAAAATTTCTTTTCGAATTCAGAATTCAGAATTCAGAATTCAGAATTGTTGGCTTTGACCCCGCCGCCGGCCCAGGCGCCGCATTCGTCGCTGGTTCATATGTTTGAAACCGTGCGGCGGAAACTTGGTGGGGCGGGTGTCTTCGCGAGCCGGGCGGAATATCTCGGCAAATTGGCGCCGGACGCTTCGTGGACCTTGGATTTTGACGCTGCCCTCGCCGCGCTGGGTGATAATCCGCAATCCGCAATCCGCAATCCGCAATTGATTCTTGGCACCGCTTTTTCCTTTGTGCACCTGCTGGATTTTCTGGCGGAGAAAAATCTGAAATTCCGTCTGCCGGAAAATTCGCGCGTTATGGAAACCGGCGGCTATAAAAATCGCTCACGTTCCATTCCGAAGGCCGGGTTGCACGCGCTCCTCACCGCGCGGCTCGGCGTGCCGGCGGAAAACATCATCTGCGAATACGGCATGAGCGAGTTGAGTTCGCAGGCTTACGACTCTGCAATCCATCCTCGTATTTTCCGCTTTCCGCCTTGGGCGCGGGCGCAAATCATCTCGCCGGAAACCGGCCGCGAGGTGGCCGACGGCGAAACCGGATTGATTCGCATTTTTGATCTGGCGAATGTCTATTCCGTTGCCGCCGTCCAGACGGAGGATTTAGGAATCCGCCGTGACGACGGATTTGAACTGATTGGCCGCGCGCAACTGTCCGAACCGCGCGGCTGTTCGCTGATGACCCAATCCGCAATTGCATGAACCTGCCGAATTATTTTCTCGCCGACCTGCCGCCGGAGGCGACGCTGTCGCCGGCGATGATCACGGAGGCGTGCCAGACGCTGAAGCGCAACCGCGAGCATTACCTCGCCGCGCGCTCCACCGACGGCCTGGTGAAAATTCTGGACGAGGTGGCGGAAGGCTGGCTGGAGCCGGACAATTCCTTCCGCAAACTCGCGCTGGAGCTGGGGCCGGAGAAGGCCGGATTCTCCCGCGCGACTTTGGAAAAGGGCCTGGACAATTATTTCCGCCAGCTCACCCGTGAACATTTCCACTCGCTGCTGCGGCAGGAATTTGGCGATGCGCACCGGCTGGACAAGTTTGCCGCCGCCGGGGAAAAATCAAACCGCGCCGCGATTGCGACCGGCCCGGAATTTCTCGTCCACATCGCCGCCGGAAACGTTCCGAATCCGACGCTCACCAGCATTGTTTTCGGACTGCTCACGCGCTCGGCGCAATTTGTGAAGTGCGCGCGCGGCTCGTCGTTTCTTCCGCGCCTGTTCGCCCATTCCATTTACGACGTTGCTCCGAAACTGGGCGCGTGTCTCGAAGTTGCCGAATGGCGCGGCGGCAATTCGCCCCTGGAAAACGCCCTGTTTGCCGAGGCCGATTGCGTGACGGCGACCGGCGGCGACGAGACGCTCGCGGCCATCCGCGCGCAACTGCCGATCAAGACCCGGTTTCTCGGCTACGGCCATCGCGTCAGCTTCGGCTTCGTGGCGGGCGAAGTTTTGCATGGCTCGCGCGCGAAAAAGATTGTTGCATCGGCGGCGGACGACGTGGTGGCCTGGAACCAGCTTGGCTGCCTTTCGCCGCACGTCATTTACGTCGAAGCCGGTGGCGAAGTGTCGCCGGATCAATTCGCCGGATGGCTCGCGGCTGAACTGGAAAAGCGCGAGCAGACCGAACCGCGCGGCGAGCTGGCGGCGGAACACGCGGCAGTCATCGCGTCGCGCCGCGGGATTTACGAGGTGCGCGCCGCACACTCGCCGGAGACGACGCAGCATTGGTGCAGCAAAAACTCCACCGCCTGGACGGTGGTCTACGAGGCCGACGCGCGGTTTCAACTGTCCTGTCTGAACCGCTTTATTTATGTGAAGCCGGTGCGCGACCTGACCGACGCGCTGAATCACGCCGACGGCGTTCGCGGAAAAGTCTCGACGGT
>Ga0181520_10008364_pt1 | contig 14750 bp, 12 predicted proteins | sample PEATcosm2014_Bin_29_FD_132451 | JGI IMG/M metagenome (GOLD analysis project Ga0181520, IMG submission 132451) | Peatland microbial communities from MTU Mesocosm Facility, Houghton, MI, USA - PEATcosm2014_Bin02_30_metaG | ecosystem: Environmental > Terrestrial > Soil > Wetlands > Peat | place... | reverse complement strand
TCCACTGTTCGTCACGGTGCCGGTACCGCTTAGGGTACCGCTAATAGTAAGCGTGCCACTATTTGCCAATGTGCCGGGGCTGGTCACGGTGACGTTGGCGATCGCGATCGCGCTTGAACCGGAAAGTGTCGCACCGGCGGTCGCAAACGTGCTTGAGCCGGTGATGGTCACTGTACCGCCATTATTAGTGATGCCGGCGCCGAAGACGGTGGACGTTGCCGAACCGGAAAGCGTACCACCGGAGAGGGTGACCATGCCGGTAAGAGTTTTTGCGCCGGCGCTCGTGTTCAGAATAAGCGAACCATTGGATATAGTGGTCGTGCCGGTGACAGTGAAAGCGTATGCAGCGGTCGTGATGGTTCCGCCGGAAACGGTCAATGTTCCGTTTATCGTCGCCGCCGCTGCCTGCGTCCATGTGGCAGTACCACCCACAACCACATTTCCCAATACATTTGACGTCAGATTACAGGTCTTGGCCGAAGTGCCGCTAAGGGTCAAATTATAATATTGGGTGACCTTGCACGTCTGGGCGGCTGCTTCACCATAGTTGACGGTATTCCCGGTAGCGGTTGCATTCAAAACACCCGTCGCAAGCAAACTTGTCGTGCCACCGTAAAAATTAAGCGTGGCATTGGTGCCCTGTGTCCACGCGGAGGTGGAAGTGGAACCAGTGATGCCAGCCGTACTACTGGCGGTGAATGTGCCGTTATTGGTGATGGTCACTGCTCCGCTGATGGCGGTGGTCCCGAGTTCCGTGATCGCCGCGCCGGAAGAGATAGTGACCGGACCGCTCATGGTCAGATTCCCGGATATAGTAAGTGTGCTTGTGGATGAAAAAGAAGGCGATGTTGCGCCGCTGATGGTAAAAATACCGGTATTGGTCGTGACTCCTGTTCCGCCGATGGTGGAGGTTGCGCCGGAAACCGTCACGCCGCCGGTGCCGCTGTTCGTCCCGTTATTAATATAGTTGCCGGTATCGGTAAGCGAATAAGAAGCGCTCGTGGTAAGGATTCCTCCGCTATTGATGGTCACCCCCGCCACGGTCGCCGTCGAGGACATCGTGATCGTGTTCCCGTTATTGATCGTTATGGTATCAGTGGTTTGCGGAGTGGTGCTATTGCAACCCGACCAGCTGCTTGATGCGCTGTAAAGCCCGGTAGCGATCGACGAACAGCTGTACGCTTTGGCCATATTCATCCACAAAGAAAAAGTGCCGAACAGCACTATAAAGAATATGGATATTTTTAAGAACCGAGGGGCCGTCACTCCTTTATTTGACATCGATGTTCAATTGGCAGAAGTTCGAAAGCACCGTACCGTCCTCCTCGTGCTCCTGATAGATCACCGCGATATTTATTGAACCAGGTATGGTAGTACTCTCTGCCTGGAACGTCAGGGATGAGGTCGCCGCGATCGGACCACTCGGACTGCCAAATTCGGCGGACACTCCCAAGGGAAGATGTCCAAGAAGCAAATCATAGGATACTCCATTAATAGAGGGATGAAGGTTCACGGTGAACGCCGCCGTCCCGCCGAGAGGCAATGCTTGCGAAAACGGTTGGATATCACAGGCCTGTTGGGCACCGGGATCCACTAACGTCATCCGGCTCGAAGAAGGGGTGGCAGAGGAAGTCGCTTCGTCCGTTGAACTCGCCATATCCGCCGATGAGCTGATCGACAATGCGGCGTCGTAATGCACCTCCACGAACATCCCGTCGAGATAGACCGGCGGAATCGGATCCTGTGTCGTCGGTATCCCCTCGACGCGAATCTGGAGATTTTGCAGATCGGCCCAATCGGCTATCGGCAGGGTAACCGTGAACTGCTGCCAGTTGCTCATATTGACCTCGCCGACGCTGATCCAAGTCTGCCCATCGGTGCTGTAACTCACATCCAAAAAATTCTCGTCGGGAACCGGCGTGGGCGCAGAGACCGAAGTGGTCGTCGCGACCGTATCGCTCGCCGTCGCGGCGGTCGTCGTGTCCGCAACCGAAACTATTCCCGAACTCGCATCATCGGCAAAAGCGAACGGAATGAGCTGACGGATGAACGACGTGCTGGAAGAATCCGTCGTCGAATCCGGGGCCGGAGTTGGGGCAGGGGTTGGGGTTGGAGCTGGAGCGGGAGTAGGCGCCGGCGCGGGGGCGGGGGCAGAAACGGGAGTTGAAGCTGAAACGACATCAGAAGTGGAAGCCTGCGCTTCGTCGGTGTCGGAAGCGGAAGACGACGAAGTATCAGGAACCGGCGCCGAAGCCGACGTTGATGTGACGGCTGAAAGCTCATCGGTGGTGGATGATCCCACCACGGTTGCACTATCATCGCTCGAAGTGGAATCAGTTCCGTTTGAAAGAGAATCGTCGGATGAGATCGCCGGTGCCGATGATCCTGTGGACGTCGTAGGTGCCATTGACCCCGATGTGGCGGCGCTTGATGTTGGAGCATCCCCTATCTGCCATACCAGCGTAAGCCCGACATTCGTGATCTGTCCCGACGTTGCGAAAGAAGGAGGCAAAAATCCCCCGCAATAGATCTCCGTGCCGGTGGCATATATCGCGGAATTCGCGGCGGAAAAAGAAGCGCTCGGGTCGCCCATGGTCTGTGGACGTCCTTCGGCGTTCGCAACGTTCTGCCAATTACCCAGACAGGTCGTCGGAGAAAAATCATGGACATCCGCCTTTGTGGATAGTTGGCGAATGCCCAAAAACGAAATGATTATTATTGCGACGAAACCCAAGGCCCACGCCCATGGGTGCCGGATGCGAAACTTCGGCTTTAAATTAAGAACATTGCGTCCATAAACATAAAAAGGGTATTTAAAAAAATGGCGGCGAGAAGAGGATTTTTTGACATTCGGTCCTACGTCAAAAACGTCCCTCTTTTCGCGCTGTTCGCCGGAGGTTTTCATTACCCTGTAAGTATAGCAAATATTTACTTAAAATTTTTATCCACCGCCTGCCAGTTCACCACGTTCCACCACGCGTCAATGTAATCTGGTCTGCGATTCTGGTACTTCAGATAGTAGGCATGCTCCCACACATCAAGCGCGAGCAATGGTTTTTGTTTTTTCGTGATCGGGCTATCCTGATTTGATGTTGAAGTGATCACAAGCTTCCCTTGTTCATCCACTACCAACCACGCCCACCCGGAGCCAAAGACCGCCCCGGCCGCTTTTGTGAATTCCTCCTTGAATGCATCAAAGCTCCCGAATACGCCATCGATCCGTGCACCGATCGCACCGGCTGGCCGGGTACCACCATTCGTGGCCACCGGACCCATGACCGTCCAAAAGAACGAGTGGTTTGCATGACCGCCGCCGTGGTTGCGCACCGCGGTGCGGATACCTTCCGGCACGGCATCCAAATTGCCGAGCAGTTCGTCGAGCGGCTTACCGGCGATTCCGGGGTGCTTATCAAGCGCCTCGTTCAATTTATTCACATACGTCTGATGATGTTTTGAATAATGCAACTCCATCGTTCTCGCATCGATATACGGCTCAAGCGCATCGTACGCATAGGGAAGTTTTGGCAATTCGTATTTCATAAAATTTTAATGTGGTTTATGCCGGATTGAGTTATCCGAGGTTATATAATACATTATACAAGAAGTCGTCGACGTTTGTTACGCCACCATTGCGGGGTCGTCTAAAGGTAGGACAGCGGCCTTTGAAGCCGTATATCTTGGTTCGATTCCAAGCCCCGCAGCACCGCTCGAATTTATCCGATCTCCTCGGCACTCGCCAAGGCGTCCTTAAGCAGATCAAAAAGTTTTTTCGGGGAGGTACGATAAACGCTCGCTCCGGAAAATAGACCGGCGAAGCGGACACAGCCGATATCGGCGCCGTAGAACCTGCTTGCGATCCTTACTTCATCACAATCATCGAGAAATTTTTGCAATGCATCGAAGGCATTATGTCCCACTTCGCCGTGAAGCACCGAGGCCTCAAGCGTCCTTCCGTCATTGCGCACCTTTATGGACAACATCACGTCGGAAGAGTCTTTGAAAAGAGCTTCGATGGCAGGGATGGATTGCGTTAAGGTACGGGCCTTTTCTTTCGATTTTTCCAACTCTTTTTTCCAAAGCTCCGGATGGTTTATCCTCTCGTCGCGATCCAACAACGCATCCTTCATTAAAGGACTTTCATCTACCTCCTTCTTGGGAGCGGCGAACTCAGCGAGGAAATCGTGAATATCCTGCTTGGTAGGCGTTCCCTCGGCCTTCTGAGCGGCTGGCGACGGCTCTCCGGCTCCTTTTTCCAATTCTGGCGCTTCGAAATTCATATCCAAATTATATCACCAAGCGCAAAATTGTAAAGAGAACATGCCACGAATACGGTCCTGTTTTTCCGCCAAACGGTGCATATTGTTGCTTTTACGCGCGGAAAAGGCTACGCTTCGGGTAATGAACAACTTTAAATCCAGAAAACCCGGTGGCAACCGCCCACCCAATCGCCGCGGCTTTAGCGCATCAGCACGCCCACGGTTCGGAGATGAACGCAGGCAGGAGGTAGTGCAAAAATTCGATGCCGTGTGCAGTGCATGTGGTAAGGCCTGTCAGGTTCCTTTTCGTCCGAACGGCAAGAAACCCGTATATTGCAAAGATTGTTTTGACACCCCCCGGCACGGCACGACGAATAGTAAAGGTTTCTCCTCTAACAACGGTGAAAGCGGTGGAGGGAAAAGCATCGCCGACCTCACGCGGCAGATCGCGGCCATGAATGAAAAGATCGATGCCATGTTGGAGATTTTGGAGGGCATCGGAGGTGAATAACACGAACAAGCTCGGTTAGCGCTTCTTCTTTTTGAACGACCTCCATAGAGGCGCATAAAGATCGTTGCGCGGCGCGACCACCGATTTCCGGTGGGTATCCTTGTCGGTGAAAACGATGAACTTAGCATCGCGCAGAACAAGTACCGGCGTACGCTCATCCCCCTCGCCCATCAGCAAAACCGCCATCGCCGTGAGCGCGTCAACAATGTTCTTTGTGGTGTGCTGTAACAGCCGGCCGAAAATATCCGGCGTCCCGCGATAGTCATAGAGCGGCTCCATGCCGGAAAATCCGATCGAGATACCGAGCGTACCCTGACGCAACGGAACGATATGGCTGTCGGTGATGACGACCGCCAGTTTTTTGATGCCGAACTTTTTTTGCAGATACTGCTTGATCTCCCTCGCGGACTGCGACGCACGCCGCGGCCAGAGAATGTAGTATCCGCAGGCGTTGCTCTCGTCGATGCCGGCGTTCGCGATGAGCGTGCTCTCCTTGATGGTAAGATAGAGGTCCTTCCATGAGCGCAAATGGCTTAACGCGTATCGCTCGGCCTCCTTTTTTATCAGATCCTCTTTTTTCGCTCCTGCGCCGATCTTCACACACCGACCCTGATGGATGGCAACGATCTTCGAAGTGATGAACAGCACATCCCCTTCCCGCAAGCGCGGCAAAGACGCATCGAGCACCGGATAGATGTCGTCGCGCGGCGGAAGCATGGGACGCGTTTTTACGGGAATGAACTTCATTTCCCAGCCAGTATAATGGTAAAATCCTTTTGTAACAATAAAAATGGTCACTCCACCGCGCCGGCGCTATACCAGATCTCAAAAAGTGGACGACAGTCCGATCCCCCTTACGCCGGCCGCGCATGAACGCATGCAGGAACGGCTCGTACGGTTGAAGGCCTCCCTGCCGGCGCTCGCTGAAGAAACCGCGCGCACTGCCGCATATGGTGACCGCTCAGACAGTGCTGAATATAAAGAAGCAAAGGGACTGCTTAGCCGTACGCATCGACAGATATTCAGTTTGGAAGACCAGCTTAAACGCATCACCATCATTCCCACCGGACCGAACACGTCCGGCACGGTCCAATTGGGATGCACGGTGGTCCTGGAATCGGAAGACTCAAAAAAACAGACCGCGTTCCAGATACTCGGCCCTTACGAAACCAATCCCGGTGCCGGACGCATCTCGCACCAGTCACCGCTCGGCGCGGCGCTAATGGGCCATGCCATCGGCGATCTCGTGAGCATCGAAACCGCGAATGGCACGCGAGCCTACCGCATCGTGGCGATAAAATAAGATCAGATAAGAATCGGTGCGGCGGTTGTATAATTTGGTTAGAACGTTGTAACACCATCTTTGCACCACAAAGGAGCTGCAATGCTTGAAACGGTCGCAAAAAAACTGCTTGCTTTCGCAGGCGTCAGCGTAAACGGCGTGCAGCCCCATAGCATGCGCGTAAATGACAACCATGTACTGGCCGACATCATGCGGCGCGGATCATTGGGCCTCGCCGAGGCCTATATGGATCAGCGCTGGGATTGCGCCGAACTTGATGAGTTCTTTTTCCGCGTGCTCGAACATCGGCTCGATCTCGTAGGACTGCTCAACCCGTTCGCCCTGCGACATTATCTCCGCGACCTGTTCAGGCCGGCCATCACCAAAGAACAGGCGTTCGAGATCGGCACGGCGCACTATGATCTCGGCAACGATTTTTTCGAAAGAATGCTCGACCCGACCATGACCTACACGTGTGCCTACTGGAAAAAACCCGCTCTTTCGCTTGAAGAGGCGCAGCGGGAAAAGCTGGATCTGGTCTGCCGGAAACTCCACCTTCTCGGCGGCGAACGCGTACTCGACATCGGATGCGGATGGGGCAGTTTTGCCAAGTTCGCCGCCGAGAAATATAACGTTTCCGTCGTCGGCGTCACGGTCTCCAAGGAACAGGCGATCATGGCGCAAGACCGATGCGCCGGACTCCCGGTAACGATATGCCTTCAGGATTACCGGGAGACCACGGGACGTTTCGACGCCATCGTGTCGCTCGGCATGTTCGAACACGTTGAGCCGAAGAACTACGGGGATTATTTTGCCTGCGTCAACCGATGTATGGACCCGTACGGACGATTTCTTCTTCACACCATCGGGAAAGAAAACGGCGGCGAGCACTCCGATCCGTTCATCCGAAAATACGTCTTCCCGCAAGGAATGATCCCCGGCGCTCGCAGCCTCCGGAGAAGCATCAACAAAAGCTTTCACATCCTTGACTGGCACGCCTTCGGCTCCCGACACTACGACAGGACCCTGATCGCCTGGCGCGCCAACTTCCGCAAGGCGTGGCCCGAACTCCAGGAACGGTACGGCGACAAACTGGACGGGCGCTTTGCAAGAATGTGGGACTACTACCTCTCGTCGTGCGCCGGCGCCTTCAGAGCCGGACGCCTCGACCTTTATCAGATCGTCCTCGCGAAACATCCGCTGCACTATCTTCCCGTGCGGTAGATGGACGCACCCGATCTTGATGACCACATCCGTCCCCCCGACACCTGCATTGTGCCGGGGGGATTTATCAATTATCATGATGGTAATGAAGGGAATCAGCACCGATAAAGAAAAGATCGACGAGCTCCTGAGCCGCTCCGTGGACACGATCTACCCGAACCGCGAAGCGCTCCGCGAACTGTTGCTCTCCGGAAAAAAGATCACGGTCTATATGGGCATCGATCCGACGGCGGATTACGTCCACCTTGGTCACTCAACGAATTACCTGCTGCTCGAACGGCTGCACCAGCTCGGGCACAGGGTCATTGTCTTGGTCGGCGACTTCACTGCGATGATCGGCGATCCGAGCGACAAGACCACCACGCGCGGCGGGCTCACGCGAAAGCAGGTGCTCAAAAATCTGGCGACGTTCAAGACGCAGATCGGGAAGATTCTCGATTTCAAGGATAAAAAAAATCCGATCGAGTTCAAATTCAACCGCACGTGGCTCTCCAAATTAAGTTTTGAGAAGATCGCCGAGCTCGCCTCGAACTTCACCGTCCAGCAGATGCTCGAACGCGACATGTTCGAAAAACGCGTCCGCGAGAATAAACCGCTCTACGTACACGAATTCTTGTATCCCCTCCTGCAGGGCTATGATTCCGTCGCGATGAAGGTCGATCTTGAGATCGGCGGCACCGACCAAACTTTCAATATGCTCGCCGGCCGGACGCTCGTGCGCCGCTACCTCGATCGCGAAAAATTCGTCCTTACCACGACGCTTTTAGTGAACCCCGTGACCGGCGAAAAAATGATGAGCAAAAGCCTCGGCACCGGTATCGGCCTGAACGAAAGTCCGGAGAATATGTTCGGGAAAACAATGGCGCTCCCCGATCCCGGCATCATCCAGACCTTCATCGACTGCACGCGGCTATCAATGGCCGACATCAAGACGAAAGAACATCGGCTGGCGGGCGGCGAAAACCCGAAGAACCTCAAACTTGAGCTTGCGCGCGAAATCGTGACCATGTACCACGGCGCGCGTGCCGCCGATGCGGCTCAGGCGAACTGGGAGAACGTCTTCAGTGAAAAAAAGATACCGGAGGACATGCCGGTGGCGCATGCAAAGACCGGCGTAAAGCTTATCGATGTCTTGGTCGCACAGCACATTGCGGAGTCGAAGACCCAGGCGCGACGGCTTTTCGAGGATGGTGCGATAAAAGATCTCGAGCGCGATCAAAAGATCACCGACCCGAGCACGGAGATCACCGGCGGCATGACATTAAAAATCGGCAAAAAGATATTTTTGAAAATAGAGGCGTGAGCGCCGCTTGAAGACTCCTAAAACGTTTCGTTCTTCCTGTCGAACACCGCCTGTGCCTTGCCGACGGCATCCTCCGGAGAAAGTTCGTCCCTCTCCAATCGTGCCGCTATCGCCATGATCTCGTCCGGCTCACTGCCATTGGCCGATTGCCTGCGGGTCTCCTGAAGAATATAAGCTATCTCCGTCTTGGCGGCTTCTTTTCGGTCCGAAAGTTCAGAACCGGTCTCTCTGGGAGGATTTTCATTCATAAATCCATTATACCCCACTTCGTGCATTTTAAAAACAACCCGGCAGAAAACGCTTCACTTGCTTTAAATCATTTTTGTGTTATTATATAAACGCAGCATCAGGAGGAGAGGAGCAGATGAAAACAGCAAAGCAAAGCGAGTTTCCGCACAAGTGGACGGCCGAAGATTGTCCACATTTGGCGTTGTTCTTTCTGACGGGAGAGCCCCACAAGATCAGCCGTTCGGAGGCACGGGCCGAGCTGAAAAAAGAACTGGAAAAACTGTCGCGGGCGGAGATCGAAAAACTCGCCTTGCGCATTGCCAATTTCCAAGGGGGCGTCGCGTTCGAGAGCATATTCGGCGAGATCCGCGACTATCTGCTTGCTCTGCAAGTCGAAGTCGAGATCGTCGATCCGGCGCCGGATCCAAATCCCGAGGCCGAGCTCGTATAAACTCGGAATCATCCATTCGCCAAGCCGGCGCTTCTCTTTCGGGAGAGGCGCCGCTATTTTTTTAGAGAGAAACAAAACAGCCCCCGTGTGCAGTATGCATTTTCAAACCGTTGCGTCTTCGCAGCAGGTTTGAAAATGCATACTGCACACGGGGGCTGTTTTGTGCTATACTATGGGCAATAAAATGCTGCAAATAGCACTGGAAACGCCGCTATTCGAAGTCATTGGGGCCCGCTCACCGTCATTGCGACGCCTCGAAAGAATGGGTATCAAAACGGTCGGCGATCTGTTGTGGCACTTTCCCACCCGCTACGAAGACTTCTCGAAAGTGTATTCCATTGCCGATCTCGAGCCCGGCCAACAAGCGACGATCCACGGCGTCGTTGAAGAGATCCGTGCGCGGCACAGCTGGCACAAGAATATGAGCATCGTCGAAGCGACGATCGCGGACGAATCCGGTTCCATCCGCGCGGTGTGGTTCAACCAGCCATACGTCGCGAACTCGCTCAAAACCGGACGCGAGGCGAACTTTGCCGGCAAAGCGTCGGTCTCCGATGAAGGCGAAATTTACCTGAGCAGCCCGACGTATGAGTTGATCCGCATCCACGGCGCCGGTGCGGGTGCTGCGACGCAAGAGATGAACCACACCGCGCGGCTGGTTCCCGTCTATCCCGAAACCCACGGACTCACCTCGCGCGGTATCCGCTTCGTCATCCAGCAACTTTTCAAACGACAGCCAATACTCAAAGAATGGATCCCACCGGAGATACTCAAAGAATTCCATCTGCCGGAGGTGAACGACGCGATCAAAGCGATCCACTTCCCCAAAAAGATTGAGAATGCCACCGCGGCGCGGCAGCGTTTTTCCTTTGAGGATCTTTTCCTGCTGCAAGTTTTGAACATTAAACAAAAATTAACCGCGGCGGCGGAACAGGCGCACGCGATGATCGTCGATATCGAACGGATAAAGCGGCTGCTCGGCGAGCTGCCGTTCGAGCTCACGCCTTCCCAAAAGAAATCGCTCTGGGAGATCATCCAGGATATCGAAAAACCACACCCGATGAACCGTCTGCTCCAAGGCGACGTCGGCTCCGGGAAGACCGTGGTCGCGGCGATCGCGACGCTCATTACTGCCGAGAACGATTACCAAAGCGCGTTCATGGCACCGACGGAGATCCTCGCGCGGCAACATTTTGAGACGATGAAGAAGCTGTTCTCGCGCATTTCGATGGAAGGTCCGACGGCGCCGGTACTTGGCCTGCTCACCTCCGGCGCGGCCATCATTTTCTACGGACCGGAGCTCGAGCAACGCATCCCGAAAGCGGAGTTCGCGAAAAAGGTTTCCGCGGGCGAGGTGGCGATCGTATTCGGTACGCACGCGCTCATTCAGAAGACCGTGAACTTCGCGAAGCTCGGCCTCGTGATAATAGACGAACAGCACCGATTCGGCGTGCGGCAACGCGCGGAGCTCGTCGCCCAAAAAGAGCCGGGTGTGCCGATGCCGCATTTCCTCAGCATGTCCGCGACGCCGATCCCCCGCACGCTCATGCTTTCCATTTTTGGCGACCTCGATCTTTCGCTGATCACCGAATTGCCGGCAGGACGCAAAGATATCCAGACGAGCATCGTCCCGCCGCTCAAGCGATCCGCAACCTACGACTTCATCCGAAGCGAAGTGAACAACGGCCGACAGGTGTTCGTCATCTGCCCGCGCATCGACGTGCCGGACGAGGAAGACAAGGCGGATGCCGCAGTGGCTGCAAACAAAGGCGACCACCGGCAGATGAAACTACTCGAGCTGAAATCGGTGAAGGAGGAGTTCGAAAGGCTCTCGAAAAAAATATTCCCCGACCTGCGCGTGGCGATGCTCCACGGCCAGATGAAGGCGAAGGAGAAAGAGGATGCCATGAAGCAGTTCAAAGCGCGCGAGTTCGACATCATGGTCGCCACGTCGGTCGTCGAGGTCGGCGTTGACGTGCCGAACGCGTCCATCATGATGATCGAGGGCGCCGAGCGGTTCGGCCTCGCGCAGCTCTACCAATTCCGCGGCCGCGTCGGTCGCGGTGAGTACCAATCGTACTGTTTTTTGATGACCGACAGCGCCGCGGCCGCTGCGAATGCGCGGCTAAAAGCGATCCTCGAAGCGAAGAACGGTTTCGAGCTCGCGGAAAAAGATCTCGCGCTCCGCGGCCCGGGACAATTCTTCGGCCAGGTGCAGACCGGATTGCCCGATGTCGCGATGGAGGCCTTGCGTGATCCGGAGCTCGTCAAACACTCGCGCGAGGCGGCGATACAGATCTTGACCGCCGACGCGAGCTTGAAATCTTTTCCTTTACTGCGCAAGCGATTGGCGTTCTTCAGGCAGAAGATACATCAGGAGTGATAATCTTCTCTTTTCGCCCCTTCGGCGTCACCCAAAAACCCAGCCGATATTTCCCGCCGAACATCAAACGTGTTTCCGCCTCGACCGCAGGGAACGCGCCGAAAATAATAAGCGTGACCGGCATGAATATCCACTGCAGGAAATATAAAAAGTAATCGGAGACGGTGAACCCGCCCGGCTTTTTCGGCAGCAAGATGATGCTTAAGATCGCGGAGCTTGCGATACCGACCATCGAGAGCGAGATAATCCACCGCGTGATGCGCGGCAGACTGTACGACAGGAGCGATTCGCCGAAATGCCGCCCGCCGAGCATGAGCGGCAGCCATCCGAGCGCGAAGATCATCAGCGAATTCGTGGCCCACGAGTGGAAACCCTCGATGGCGATGAACGACCAATAGCGTTTCTTGGCCTCCGGGATCTGAGGATCGCGCGAGAACCCGTCCATCATGTACGAGATATTCTCGGATCCCCACGCCCAGCGACGCTGCTGTTTATAGATGTTCTTCATCGTGCCCCAGAAGGTCGGGGCGACGTTCGCGTCCATCGAGACGGGATAGAAGAGCGGCTCGACGCGGAAATCACCGTGATACGCAAGATAGCCCTGCCAAAAAACGCGCGAGTCTTCGGAGACGATGTCGCGCTGCCAAAATCCGATGTCGAGCAATGTTTGGAACGGGATCGATTGCGACGAGAACGACGTCAACCGCTCGGGACGCGACTGTTGCATCATCTGCCAGAACGTCGTCGAGAACGCCACCACACGCGCGATCGCCGGCGCCTCATAAATATTGTTCACAAAGAGCGGGATCGGCTGATAGATCGAACGCTGCGGATGTTCGGCCTTCAGGAAAACATAGGTGAGCCGGCCGAAATATTCCGGATAGACCTGCGTATCCACATCGAACACCGAAACGAGAAGGTCTTTATAAGGAATGCCCATCGGGTCGACGATCTTCTCTTTCGCCCGCCATCCCGCCCACGATTCGTTCGATCCCTTGCCCGGGACCTCACCTGGCAGTCCCTTCGGATGTATCGTCACCAAAAACCGCGCGAACATCGCACCATATTCCTGCTCGATCCGCTCCCCTGTCCGCTTCGCCGCATCACCACCGGCCTCCTCAAGCGCCAGCACGATGATCAGTTTCTCTTTCGGATAGTTGACCTTCGCCAGACTCTCAAAGCTTTCACGGACCACCTCGTACGGCTCGTTGTACATCGGCAGGACCACGAGGTGGTAGATATCCGACCACGAACGCACCCGCGCGGCCTCCTCAAGGTCGTTCGTTTTGCGCGCCAAGCCAAGCTCCTTCACTTTTGCCAGCCAATCGATCTTCATCACATGCTGCATCTCGGAGAACGTCGCACGGAGATGGAACGCCAAATAGATGGTCTTCATCAGCCAGTACGTGTCGAACAGTATTATGAAAATGGAGACCCAGACGGGAAGCAGCCACGAAAAGAGCGCCATTGCGATGAAGGTCAGCCATGCGAGCGCACCCGGCACTATCTCGAAAAAGCGTTTTACAGTCATATGGCGTGGAAATAGTGGCAATAAAAAGACCGCACTAAGCGGAATATTGATATGTCTTTAGCCTAACACCAAAAACAACGAATCTCAACTCAAAGTGATCTCTTCTGAAACCTGCCGTGAGGACACAACGGTTTTGAAAGAGATCACTTTGAGTTAGTCGCCTGAGCTCCGCCCCTTCCTTTGAAAATACCGCGGTTTATTATATAATCACCACGACCAGCGCAGCAGTTTGGCCTCATCGTCTAATGGTTAGGACAGCGCCCTTTCACGGCGTAAATCGGGGTTCGATTCCCCGTGGGGCTACCAGATTCAAACTTAGTGGGGTTTATGTAATCTAAAATAAGAAAATGCGCATGGAAATCTTCCGATCTCCATGCGCGTAACGATTCTACTAACCGAGTACAAGAGCACCGCCAGGAACCTCTCCAGGCTTTAGACGATTCTTACGGACGAGCGTTGGCCGCACCCATACGGTTTTCGACGCTTCGGGATCATTGCCCTTCCCCGGAGGCCTTCGCCAATGTCCGCGCCGGAAATGCGCGCACATTTCGGCATGTGCACAACCACGCAACGCTTCAACTGTTTCCCGCTCTTCCGCGGAAAACTTATAGATGCTGGTGACGGTACATACGAGTGCTTCGTTGGAAATCGCGTGAGGGTCACGCTTTTTCTCGGATTGAGGAACGGCTCTTTCCCATGGGGAACAGTGTTCTCCCCCGTTATTGGGAAGCGTGGTGAGATATAAGCAAAGCCCCACTGCGATTCGGCACGCCGCATCGGAAACCGAAACATCAACGCCAACCCCTTCCTTCAAAAGACTTTCCAGCCCGGCTCGTTGGAAGTGGTCAACGCATGACTCCTCGACGGGACGATCATCGAACCCCGGTGGCAGTGCCATGCCAATGAGCTTCATGTCCATCGCATCGTACTGCTTGGACTTTGCGATTAGCTGGGTAATTACCTTTTCATATCTCCCGATCCGATACAACCTCCTCAAACGATCGCGATCCATGGAGGTAATAGTGTGGTACCGCTCGAGTTCAGACGAGAAGAGAGTAATTATCAGAGCTTCCCCTTCTCCTAAGTTCCAACGATGCACCAGAATGGCGTCATAGGGAACCCCGGTCTTCCCGATGAGCGGCATTTCAAGTGTCACGAGGAAACTCGAAAATGGCCACGGAACATTTTTCCAGTTAAGACCATCGAGTGATGTAAGGGAAAGAAGAGTGAGCAATTCCTCGCTCAAGTGGAACACCCTGCGAGAATGCTTCGTCCACTGGTGCAATCCCGTAGGAAGCAACCCGATAAAACCACGGAAGGGGCACTGGGTAACGTACTTGTCCATGATCTCCCTTTGTGGGACGTCGTTCAGAAGGTCTCCCCGTAGTTCGTTCCAGTGCATGATACTGCCTTCGAGGGGCGTTTTGTTTTTGAACTCCTTCTCGGTGAGTTGATGCTCCAGACGAGCTTGAAAATACCCAAAGAAGCACATTTCTTCCCAAAGCTTTAGCGCCTGGTCGAGGCGCTTCACAAGCAATCGCATACAATCCTCCCGGCCTAAGCGCCAATTTTTGTTGAGTT
>Ga0181520_10008363_pt1 | contig 14751 bp, 14 predicted proteins | sample PEATcosm2014_Bin_29_FD_132451 | JGI IMG/M metagenome (GOLD analysis project Ga0181520, IMG submission 132451) | Peatland microbial communities from MTU Mesocosm Facility, Houghton, MI, USA - PEATcosm2014_Bin02_30_metaG | ecosystem: Environmental > Terrestrial > Soil > Wetlands > Peat | place... | reverse complement strand
CGCCCCGAACTTCTCGAATCCAATTGCCTCGGAAGACGAACGCGAAAAACGCGGTCGCCTAGCGAGAACCCATGCCTGGAGATCAACGATGACAACGAACGCATTCATCCGCCGCGTCTGGACGCATTCCCAGCAGACGCGCGCCGACTGCCTGGCGCCCGGCGTAACGGCCGACAACGAGGCGCAGACCATTCGCGTACCGCCGCACTCATCGCGTCTTCCGACGCGAATGCGCGGCCCGAATTCCCACGGAGAGCCAACGCACCGCGTTCGTGCTCTCCACCGTCGACATGAAGTCGCCGGTGACAGCGACGTCGTTTGCTCATGTCCCCGAGCCCGGCCTCGCTCCCAATTTTTGAGGAGCCACTTCGATGAAACACAAATGCCTGCCTAGTATGAAGGCGCTGACTATTCTGGCCCGCGCCTGGTCGATTTCTCTTAGCCAGGGGATTGACTGGTCGCCGACCGGCGAAAGGGAGATCGCTCAGCTTGGCGCCGCCAAGGTGCGCGTCTGGAACGCCGAGTTCATCGACACCCTGGACTGGGCGACCCGTCCGGCGCCGCCGCAGAAAGTCGAGCCTATCAGCTCGAAGGGTCTCCCCGAGGGCACGCTGGACGAGCTGCGGCAGCGGCTGGCGGTCATCACGATGATCGACGTGCTGGTTGGTTGCGGAGTCGCCAACGACGACCGGATCGCCGCGGCGATTGGGTTTCTGAGCAACTCCGTCGGCCCCACGCCGATCCCTGAAGAGATCGCCTACGTCGACTTCGTCGTGTGGCGCGCTCTTTCCGGCGACCTCGCCGCTTGGTTCGAGCTGCGCTTCGCCAAATCGCGGGTCTTCGCGAGCTGACAGCCGCGTTCACCCTCACCGAGCGCCGCCGCCCTCTTCGGAGGCGGCGCTCGGGTCCACTCACAGGAGGTCATCATGACTCAGCGTTCATTCGTCTCTTCGCCGCCGGTCTCGCCCGCGGCCGTGCTTGTCCACACGCGCCTCAATATCGGTTGGGTTCGCTGCGGGAGGCACACGTTCATCTCGGACGCGCTGGTGCATCTGCGCGACAAGTTGCAACGGCGCGCGCGCGTCGACGTCGTCTTCGAACCGAACCATGCCGACCGGGCGTGGGTTTTCGATCCCGACCGTCACGTCTGGCTGGAGGCGTCCAACCTCTACCCGCGGTGCTCTGACCCGCCCGATACGCCGGAGGCGCGCATCTCATAACCGACCGGGCGGCGGCTTGAGGCCGCCGCCCGGGAAACCACTGGCCAGGACCAGCGCGGCGCAATGAGCGCGCCGCGTTCGGCCGGGCTTTGCCAAGTAGGAGACAAAGATGACGACAAACTACACGCCACGGTTCGTCGACCGGCCGCTCCACACGCGAACGGTCGTGAATCGCGCAGTCGATTGGATCGCCGGGGAGTTCCCGTCCGCCAAAGCCGCCATGGATTACCGCATGGTGCGCTACGACGGCCTGCTGTCGCGCGACTTCATCCTCAACCTGGAGGACGACCCTTCGGTCGTTTCCTATTGGGAGAAGCCGAACGCGTTCCGTTGGTCCAACGGCGTGCGCTGGAGGAAATACACACCGGACTACGCGGTCGACCTCGATGACGGTCGTACGATCTGTGTCGAGGTCATGCCGCTCAGCCGCGTCGCGAAGTCGCGATTCCTGGATCGGCTTCCCTTTATCCGGCGCTTCGCCATCCGCACCGGCTATGCCGACTTCGAATTGTGGACCGAACAGGAAGTGACGATCCAGCCGAAGCTCGCCAACGCCGAATTGGTTGGCTCCGAACGCTCGTTTGTGACCGACGAAGCGCAGACCCACCGCATGCGCGTTCTCGTCAGAGAGCGCGACGGCCGGGCCAGCATTCGCGATCTGCGTCGCGAGTCGGGTCTAGGCCGACAGTCCTTCCGCGCGATCATTCGCTTGATCGCAAACGGCGAACTTCGCGCTGTGAATCCCAACGTTCCGCTCGACGACAACGCTGTCGTCGAGATTCCTAACTGCTGATTGAGCGTCCCATGTCCTATCCTGGTTTTCGTTTCGAGACGGGCGACGCCGTCGAAATCGACGGCGTCCTCTATGAGATCCTTTCCCGTTCCAAGGACGGCGTCGACCTGAACGGCGTCGGCTCGCGCCTTCGACGATGGCTGCCGAACGAGGAATTCTGGACGCTCTATCATGAGAAGATTCCGGGCGGCGACAAACGCCGGCTGACGGTTCGGCGCGGCCTCCTCGGAGCTTTGCCGAATGCCGTCCGCGCGAGCCTCGATCGTCCGCTCGACGATTTCGCCGTTCGTTGGCAGGACGAGGCGTTGATGCGCCTCGATTACGTCGAGACCTGCGATCGCATCTTTTCGCTGCCCAAGAGCCGGCGGCGAGGGCGCTATCCCAAGCGCCCTGAGGGTTATGACCGCATCGCGCGGCTGGTCGCCTTTCTGCGTCGCCGACGCGCCGCCAACGCCGCGAGCAAGCGCTCTTGTCAGATCGGCCTGGAAGTCGTCTCGGGATCGACGGTGCGTGAGTGGCACCGGCGCTGGGTCAACTCCGGTCGCGACATGCGGGCGATCCTGCCATGCCATGATTCCAAGGGCGCGTTTGGTGAGCGCCTCGATGGCGCCGTCATCGAGATCGTCGGACGCTGGATTCGGGAGCTTTACCTGACGTTGGAGCGCCCGGACGCCAAACCCGTCTACGACTGCGTCGTTCATGAGATTGCCCAAGAGAATCTTAGCTTGGTCAACAAGCTCGCGGCTCCGTCCTACAGGACGTTCGTGCGCTGCATTGAGCGTTGGACGACGCCCTACGATCTCGTTCTTAAGCGCGAAGGGGCAAAGGCTGCCGAGCAGTTGGGTCGCCATGTCCGGAGGGCGCCGCAGGCGACCATGCCACTTCAGGTTGTCGAGATCGACCATACGCCGCTCGACATTCTGCTCATCGACGAGGCTGGAAATCTTGAGAGCGGCGATCGCCGAAACACCAAGAATGTCCACAGGGTCTGGCTGACGCTCGCGCGCTGTCAGGCGACGAAGATGATATTCGGCTGGCATATCAGCCCTGAGCGCCCGTCCTGGACGTCGGTCATGGCGACTTTGAAGATGGGCATTCAGCGCAAGTCGCTCGAAGGCCTTCGGGTCAATTCGCCTTATCCGGTGTTCGGCGTGCCCACAGTCCTGAAAATGGACAACGGGACCGAGTTCCATAGCCGTTCGTTGCGCGCGGCGGCAGGGCAACTGCGAATGGAGCTTCGCTACATGCCGCGCGGCAAACCGCACCTCAAAGGCGGCATCGAGCGCACGCTTGGCGTTATCGCTCGCGACTTTCTCGCATTTCTTCCCGGTCGGACGTTCTCCAATCCGCAGGTTCGCGGCGACTACCCCTCGGGCAAGTTTGCGGCGGTGACACTCCCCAAGGTCAACGAGTTGTTTGCGATCTACGTCATCGATATCATGCACAACAAACCAATGGGCGCGTTGCTGGGTCGGACGCCCCTCCAAGTTTGGGAGAGCTTGTCCGGATTCGACGTCCGCATGCCTCCGAACGCGGACGAACTCGACGCGATCCTTGCGCTGACGATCGACCGAACCGTCACCAGCGTCGGCGTCACTTTCCTCGGGCTCGTCTACCAGTCAGCCGAATTGCAGGGCATCCGTAAGCGGGTCGGACTCATGGGCAAATTGCTCATGGTGAAGGTCGATCCGTACGATCTCGGCTCGGTGTTGGTGCTGGACGAGGGGGTTCCCGGCGACAATGGCCGCAAGGCCAAGTGGATCAGCGTGCCCTGCAACTATCCTGAACTGGCGGACGGCGTTTCCGTCGTCGAGTGGAAGGATATCGTCCACGCAGCACGCAATCGGACCAGCGAGGGCAACCGGGTCTCCCTGGCGACCTTACGACAAGCGCGGGCGTTGCTCGCCGAGGAGGGTCGTCGGCTCGGCGTCGGGCCGCGCAAGGTCCAAGTCGCGGATATCGACTACGCGCAAGCCCACGCTGACGATCCTTTCTTCGACGTGTCGCCCGACGATTCCAACGTCGATGGGCCCCTGAGCCAACGGCGCGGTCGCGGTCGGCCTCGCAAATCCGTCACCGGGTCCCCGGATCGGAAGGTCGGCGACGGCGGACACGCGCCTGGCGGCGACATTCCGATCGACGACGGGCGGGCGATGCCCGATGCCGCCGAGGACAACGAAAGCGACTCCGGCGTCGAGGACGACGCCAAGTCGGCTCTCGACGACGGGCAAGCCTCGGACGTCGACTCGGCTTCGTCAGATCACGCCGTCAAACCGGTCGTCAACTACGACGACCCCGACACCTGGGACGATTGATCCCGGCTTCAGCACCTATCGAGACCCTTCGGTCAATCCCGACTGACGGGTCTCGCACTTCGACACGGATTTGCGATCATGCCTGTGCAACTTGCCAAAACGACGCGACGCCGCCTCTTCGCCGTTCAAAGCGAAAGCGCTGACGCGCGTCGCCGTCGGATGCTGGAAATTCGTGACGTCCATATCAAGGACGAAGTCTTTCGAAGCTCCGAGGCGGTCTTCGAGCGGCTCATTAACAGGCTTGAGGACGATATGGAGCCGTTCGCATTCGTTATCTCGGCTGCGTCTGGCGCCGGTAAGACTCACATCCTCGACCATATCGCGCAAAATCCCCGTCTCGCGCCGTTTACGGACAAGTACGGCCTCGCGCGCCCTCTGTTGCGATTGTCAGCGCCTTCTCCTTGCACCCTTAAGACGCTTGGCGCCGAGCTGCTGCGTGCTCTCACTGGCGTACGAATGACCGGCAAGTACTATGCTCACGACATTTGGGCGCGGGTGCGCACGAACCTCTACAATCAGAACGTCTCGGTTCTGATGATCGACGAAATGAACCACGTCTTTGAGACCGTCGACGCGAACACTCGGCAAGTCGTCATTTCGACGCTCAAGGCGCTTCTCCTCGGCGAAGTCGAAATGGATGTGGGCCTTGGTAACGAGATCGGCGCGTTGCCGCCGTCGGTGGCGCCGCACCCAATTGGCCTCGTCCTCTCGGGGATGCCGAGCGTTCGAGACGTCATCGGACTCGACCAGCAATTGGCCCGGCGTTGCAAATTCAAGCAATTGAAACCGTTGTCGCTTCGAGACGCCGATGGGAACAAGTTCCGCGGTTTTGTCAAGAAAGTCGGCGAGCGCCTGGGCTTCAATCCAGCGCCGAACCTCGGCAGCGACGACATGATGCTGCGCCTCCACAAGGCCGCCGGCGGCTATCGCGGACGTGCGGCCTTCATCATCAAGGAGGCGGCCTATTTGGCTGTCGAGATGAACGCCAAGACCGTCGATCGTCTCGAACACTTCGCGAGCGTCTTCGAGGAAATCTACGAGGTCGGCGACCAGCGGAATCCTTTCATCGTCGCCGACCCCGAGAAGATCCGTCGGCTCCCGGAAATCGAAAAGGAAGTCAAGTCGCGACTGCGCGGCGCCATGGCGATCGATCCGGCCGATTGAAACCTCCTCTGCTCTTCACATCAGCAAAGAGTCTGAAGTCATGAGTCTTCCTCTCACGCCCCCGCCTTACCCGGTCGAGTCGTCAGCCGGGTATCTGATGCGGGTCTTCGATATCAACGGCATCCGGTGGACTCCCGAGAAATTCAAGGCGATGGGCTACCGGCGTAGTAGCGTCGTCAGTGCAGAGTCCGATCGTCCATTGCGTGACCTGACTGGTCTCGATAGTTCAAGATTCAAGACCACGACGGTGCGGGTCTTGTCGACATCCGAGATCGCCCTCGCGGGGGAGCGGCTAGGCCGGAGGGATTGGACCACCCACCTGCGCCGCTGGTGCCCGGTCTGCTTGGCGCAGGACCGGGCAGACGAGTCCCTTGGCGGTCGCCATCCTGGTTGGCGTTATCATCGCCGCTTCTGGTGGGACCTCAGTTGCGTCCGGACTTGTCCGATTCACAACGTCCGCTTGGAGTCGGTGTGTCCGACCTGCAAAACCGACGTCACCTGGATGTATGGCCCAGTCACCACCTGTCTGCTTGGCCACTCGCTCCTAAGCTGTGAGCCGGTTCCCGTCGACCCGGCCCACGCACGCGCCGACGCCTATATTGTCGGTCGCCTCGGCGGTAGTCCGCGCGTGCTGGCGCCTGTGCTCGATGCTTGGCCGCTCGGCGAAGCGATCAACGTCATGGAGCGTTTGGGTATCGCCGCCATCGGCGGCGCCTCCGCTTGGCTCAAACATATTGACCCGTCACGGCATGCTGAAATGTGTTCGGTCGGCTTTGAAGTCGCGGCGGGGATGCCTGGCGCCCTGAATGCGCTTCTCGACAAGCTCGCCGAGCGGGCGGGCCTCGGCTCTTGGGGCGTCGATTCAGTCTACGACAATCTCGTCTGGTGGGCGCGGAAAGCGAGGAAGTCCGATTCTGGAAAGATGATCCTCGACGCCATCCTGGCGCACAACGCGAGGCGCACTATTGTGCGGACATACTCCGAGGCAGCGTCGTTCGTCGACGATCGATCGCCGGTGAGTGTTTCCGACATTTCAAGGGCCTCAGGAAAGTCCGAGGAAACGGTCGGAAGGTATTTGAGGGCTATGGGCCATTGGCCCAAAAGGACTGCGTGCGGGACACCCGTGCTCGTCTCGCGAGCGGTGATGAACGAGCTTCTTGCCTTGTTCGAAGATTCGATCGGAATCATCGACGCCGGATCAATCCTCGGCCTGCACGGCACACAGGTGGATAAGCTCGTCAGTGCCGGCATCCTACAGCGTGCCGGGCTGCATAAGAGTGTCCAAAAGCGCATGGGGGCGTTCTCGCGCAAGAGTGTCGAGGCGTTGATGGAGCGGATCGCCGGAGACGCGCCGTTCGTCGATGCTGTTCCGCTGCACTTGCGTCCGATTTGCGGCGCCGGGCGGAATGTCGACGGGGGCGTCGCGCTGATCCTGTCCCTCATCCTTGAGGGAGAGGGCAAAGTCGAGTGTCGGATCGCGGGACAGGTCGGTCTGCAAGGGTTGTTGATTGATCCAACGGCTTTCCGCCGACGGCGCAGGCGAGTTCGGACGCGCGAGATCGTCGATGGCGGTCTCAATCTCCGTGAGGCCGCGGCCATTCTTGGACTCGCGCAATGCACTGTGTCTGCGGCGGCGGAAGTCAAACTGCTTGAGCAGTTGGAGGACAACAGGCGCATTATCGTCGCCCGCGAGGGAGTCCTTCGGTTCAAATCCGATTACGTGAGCAGCGTTGAACTGGCGCGGCCGCTCTGCACAAAACCGAGGCATATCATCGATCTGTTGGAGGACGCCGGCGTCAAGCCGATTTTGTCGCCGAAGATCCATCCGCGAGCGACGTGCTGGCTTTGGCGGCGAGATCAGATTCCCACCGATTTGGCGGAACGTTTGAGGGCGAAGTGTCCCCATGCCCACGTCAATGAGGGCTAAGGGCAGGGACGCGAGCCAACCCAGGCGATTTGTGTGCAGAATGTGTTGGCGCAAAATCGTGGCGCGGCCTTGTGAGGAGTTAGACAAGGTCGCGTCTTAAGTGCGCGGGAGCAATGTGTTGAAATGGCTTTCGAGCGATCCTTTCGGTGAGCGGCGGATCAATCAGCGTCGGATTTCGTGGCGAGAAGTTGCACTAATCGTAACATTTGTAACACGATATCTGACTTTTCAGGCGCATTCCTGACGATCGCCCGAATTGCTCCGAGCGCCTCTCGTTCAATGACCTGCTGCCGCCCATTGGGTTGAGCCGCGGAATCGAAGTTGTCTTTGACTAACTTCGAAACCCTCGAATTTTCGCCAATCTCCCCTCGTTCTATTCGCCACAGATGCATGCGCGAACAGCCGATGGCTCTCGCGATCTGCGCCCGCGACAGTCCGCTTGCGACGACGGTCGCAATGATCTCACCAGCGGTCTTTTCCGACACTTGATCCGTGCATTCCGTTGTGTAACAAAGGTGACACAGAGGGCGCGAAAATGCAACGCATCGGCGCGGTGGTCGGAGAAGACATCCGATTCATTGATCTTCCCGCACAGGACGAAGAGGTGTTGCCAGGCGTTCGGTGGGGCGACGCGGGTTTGCTGTTGACGCCGGCTTGGATCGCCAAGCACGCGCACATGCGGCGAATGCTCGGGGAGTTTGAGGGCTTGTTCGAACCCCGCCGACGACCGCTTGTGGAGGATGTTGTCTTTTGTCTGCTTGGCGGATTCGGCATCAAGGCGGAGCTTGCGACCGCGGCCTATCACGCGTTGCGTCTGGCGGGTCTGTTCACTTCTCATCTGACCGCCAGCGGCATATTGGCGGAGCTGAAGAGGCCATTGGACGTCGACGGAAGACAGGTTCGCTATAGGTTTCCGAACGGCAGGGCGCGATACATAGACGGCGCCATGCGCTACTTGGAGCGAACGGAACCGCCGTCCCAGGCGATAGCGCTGCGAAACTATCTGCTTGGTATTCCGGGCGTTGGCCAGAAGACCGCGTCTTACATCGTTCGGAATCATCTCGGCGCGGACGACGTGGCCATCCTGGATATCCATGTGGTTCGCGCGGGCCAAATTGCCTGCATGTTCCCCGAAAGCGTGCGTCTCCCTCGCGACTATGGGAAATTGGAGGATATCTTCCTTGCGTTCGCACGCGCTGCCGACGTGTCGGCTGCGTGTCTAGATCTGACGATCTGGACGATCATGCGAGGTCTGTCTCCGAGCGTGAAGGCGGCGGCGGAACGTTTGAACAAAACTCACTTGCTTGCCGGCGGCGGACCTCCGATCTACGTTGATAGGCTGTTGTGGGCGCAAGGCGACCTGGGGAGGCCGGCATGATGGTCGGTGGAGGCAGGGACTACTTGGTGGATTCCGGCAACTCGGGTGATGACGGCGCGTCTGCCCCGAAATCCTCGGCTGATGGGAAAGGAGGGCGCCCTCCAGGGGGTGGTGATCCGTGCGATATTCGCGGCACCGGTGTGTTGCGATCTCCCGATCCCCAAATTGTCGCGACGCTCAACGTCGGCGACGAAGTGAGAGTCGGCGTCGTCGCAGTCAACGGAATCGAAGTCCTGACTGTGAGCGACGCAAGCGGGAAGAGCATCGGCGTGCTCGATATTCCCAGCGAAGGCGACATTGTCGCGTGCGCGAAACAGGGCAACGGTTACGGCGGCCGAATCGCGAAGAAGCAGGGTGGGGCGATCTCTGTATCCGTCCAGAGAACGTCGACGAAATGATCCAGGTAGTCGGCGGGTGCTACAACGAGACTTGTCTGTCTCCAGACGTTCGCCAGTTCTACGGCTCGGGCGGTCGCGCCGCGGCGGCATTGGCGAGTAGGTTGCCAGATGTCGTTCTTCACACTTACGGCGCGCCGGAGGCGGGTCAAAAGCTCAAGAGACTGGCTGAGCTTTCCAAGTTCAAAATGCGCGTGATGGCAGCGTCCGACGACATATCGTTTGGGTATTTCCACCCATTACAATCGACGAAGATCGTTCCGCCGCCGCAGTCAATCCGCCGCGCAGAGCCATTCACGGTGAATGGCGATGTCGTCCTCTATTTTGGGATGCTCGAAGGCGTTCCAGCGGTCGATGGGCAGACCGTCGTCTACGACCCGCAAAACGGCATTTCGCCGATTGGTTTCAAGTCTACAGGGTCGCATGCGCGGCGGCTGGCGATCGTGTGCAACAAGGGCGAATCGCTTCGACTGACTGGCTTGGCCGATCCTCAGGGCGCCGCCAAGTCGTTGCTCGCATCCGAGGGGGCCGACGTCGTCGTCATCAAAGGCGCGGCCCAGGGGGCACTGGTCGCTTCATCGGATGGGCGGATCAATAATGTACCGGCCTACAGATCGAAGACCGTTTTCGGCATCGGTTCCGGCGATATTTTCGCGGCCGCCTTTACGTTTTTCTGGGCACAAGAAGGGCGGGCGCCAGAGCAAGCCGCCGATCTCGCCTCACGCGCGGTAAGCCATTATGTCGAAACGCGAGAAGAGAAGCTCGCATCGGACGACGTGTTGAAGGCGCCATTCGAGCCCGCGATCGTCAAACCAGGCAGGGTGTATCTGGCCGGCCCCTTCTTCAGCATGGCGCAGATCTGGCTGGTCGAGGAAGCGAGGATGGCGCTTCGCAACTTTGGTCTCAATGTCTTTTCACCTCTGCATGACGTCGGTTACGGCGCTGCAAACGATGTGGCGCCTGCCGATCTCGCAGGTCTTGAAACCTGTGATCGCGTCTTCGCGATTTTGGATGGCTTGGACGCCGGCACGGTGTTCGAGGTCGGCTTTGCCCGGAAGATCGGATTGCCGGTCATCGCGTACGCCGAGACCATCTCCAAGGAGGCATGCACGATGTTTTCCGGCTCGGGTTGTCGGCTGGTCGACGATTTCGCAACCGCCGTTTATGAGACGGCCTGGGTGTCGTGAAGAGCGCCCTTCTACTCTCTGGGGGACTGGATTCCGCGGCTATCGCTTGGTGGAAGCGGCCGGAGTTGGCCATTTTCATCAATTACGGGCAGCGGCCGGCGCTCGCCGAAGGCAGAGCCGCCGAAGCTGTCGCCGCGGCCTGCGGGATCGAGTTTCTTACGATAACTATCGACTGCTCCATTCTCGGCGCCGGCCAGATGGCCGGTCGCGAACAACTGTCGCTGGCGCCGACGCCAGAGTGGTGGCCGTTTCGAAATCAGTTGCTTGTGACGATCGCCGCCGCGGCGGCGCTACGGCGAGACGTGGACCATCTGATGATCGGCACGATCGCCGAAGACGCTGCAAATGGCGACGGGACGCGCGCCTTCGTCGAAGCAATGGACGTCCTTTTGCAGTCGCAGGAGGGCGTGCTGAGGTTCAGCGCCCCCGCCATCGACATGACTGCTCCGGAACTGTTGCAGCGGTCTGGGGCGCCGCAAGAGGTGCTTGGCTGGTGCCATTCGTGCTTCGTTTCGGACATCCCTTGCATGAAGTGCCGCGGATGCGCGAAGCAATTGAAGGTGCTGGAATACACGGGCCGACGTTGGGCCGGATAGATGGCGATTGACCCGCGGAGATAGGCTCTCTTGGTCAATTATGACATGGACAGTCTTGGCAATTTGCTTCGTTACACAGGAGGGGAGTACCTACTGCTTCAGCAGAATGCGCATACTCAAATTGCTTTGCAATTTCGGCATATGGCCGAATTTCGTGAGAAACTCTCCGAACTCGGATTTCTGCTCGGAATAATTTGGAGTGTGAGTTTCACTTGTGCACTCGTAAAGGCACTCTATGTCGCCTCTTTTCTTCCATCTCAAGTCGAAATAGTTGTCGAATGTGGGGTGCCCGTTGTCAACGTAAATGAATACCGCGCCGGATTTCGCAGAGTCGAATATGGTTTCGAAGAATTGTGCCACGGTGCCATCGTCGAGTGAGCAGACTTCCGACACGAAATAGATCATCGTGAAGATATCCGCCTTCAGGAACTTCTTCTGCGCTTTCCATGTGTTGGGCTTGGTTACGTCTAGTGGTTGGAAATTGACGTCCACCGAGCCATTCACCGGCAGTGAGGAGCCTACTTCCGTCCAAGTGTCTGCCCACGCCTGCTCTCCATCAAGGAGATAGCAGGTTAGCTTACCGAACTTTTCGTCCGGCCTATCACTTAGATATTTTACCAGTCCGATGATGTCGCTACCGGGGCCGCCGCCGATGCATGAAACGCGCAACTGATCGGTCGAGCAGAAAGGGGTGCCTTTATTGTATTCACGAAGACGCGTGAGCGCCTGGACGAGGTAGTCACCATGGGTGGCAACGTATTTGTATACATAGGCGAAGCGCGTGGCCGGATCGCTGTAATCGACTGGCTGTCGATTTGGGGAGTGGAGTTGGCCATAGCTGTTTGAGAGGTAGATAACCCGGCCTTGGATTTCGGCGTCAACGCCTTCTGCTCCATACTCCGCGACGGCATCGTCGTACAACTCGTCCAACGCGATTTTCACCAGCTCGAAAATGGTCATTGTTGTCGCCATAACGGACCGCGCAAGCAGAAGAATTCGGTGCGGACCCGCGATTTCAGATCCGGAAGAGCGTGTCAAGTTGGTGGCTTGTGAGCCTGACTTGCCGAAGGTGTGATTCCCCTCTCAGACGTCGAACAAATCCAGTTGGCTTCGCTCAAGAGCGGCGATAGCGCGTGTGGGGCCGAATATGCATTCGCTCTCGGGATCATGGTTCCGGTGCCGCTCCCGCGCCAAGTCGCGATTTCGTACGGCGTAGCAGTAGACGCAACCATGGGGGCAGGTGTCGTACTCGCCGATGTCGACGGATTGGGCGCATTCGCAACCTGGTCTGTTGCCCTTCGTCTGTGCCCGAACCAGCACGCCTTTGATGTCGCTCAGGCGCAACGCGTCAACGCACTTGGACGCTGTCGACATCGGAACTAGCAAGTCGGGCTGGGAGCAAACGGTGAGATCTAGGTCATTCGATCGAGCGATCTGCACCAAGGCGTCGAGCAGCGAGCGTTTTTCTTCGATCGACGGGTCGTAATAGGAAAGGCCGTCAGTCTTCTCCAAGGCATTCAAATTCGTTCGTGTCTTATTGTAGAATTGCGTGAACGACACGACGACTTCGTCCGCGTATCCCCTAATCTTTTCGGACAAGCGCGAAAAGTTTTCGACGTGCCAGTCGAATGGCGTTTTGTCAGTCAGCAAGATTGGGTCGTATCGCCATACGACGCTTCGGCGACCCCAGCGTCTCGACACCGCCCTGATATGATCTATTGCTCTGTCGGCGCTGGTGACCGACAGCTCCAGTTCGCGCGGGTAGTTCGTGACGGTGTATTGGACGTAGAACGCGTAGCCTCTTTCGGTAAGCGACGGAAGTTGGTTGACGAGCGGACCAAGATTTTTTGTCCACAGCACGATCCCGTCTACGTCGTGGCGCGACAACGATACCCGACGAGCGTTTTGATTGTACGGATTGATGACCTGGCAATGCCCCGCATCCAGGCGATTCATGAGCCACCGTCCATAAAATGCGGGTATATCGGTTTTATAACTCGCGGATATGATCAAAGCCATCCTCCGGATGTGCAAGACGAGATGCTCGCACGCATTCGATCACGCGATTGAATTCGGAACTGTCGATCTTGAAACTCCGGTCGAAAGATGATTCTCAGAATGGTACGATGCGGCGATGAATGCGGCAAATCTCCGAGGCTCACGTCATAGGCTTTGACGACCTCGGTGCGGCGCGAATGCGGGACGGCGGGCTAGGCGAGAGACGGAGGCGATTGAGGCGCATGCGGACGGTTCCGCGGGTTTCTGCTGCGTCCATCGGTGGTTCGGGGTTGTTATCGCAAAGGTTGCATTGGGCTTGGCTGTGATCTCGACGACATCGTGCCGAGGAGAAGTGGTGCGGAATCTTCGATGAGTCAGACTTCTCCGTCACTAATTTCCAGAGAGTCGAACTTCTGTGGCCATAAGAGTCAGACTTCAATGACCCGTTGGCGGGAAAACGGGCGTAAGTGAGTCAGACTCCTGGGTCTTCAGACAGCGCCACGGCCACGAGGATCGAACGCCGTATCGACGGCGCGTCAGTCACGAGTCTCCGACCGCAGTTGAGCCCGATAACGGCCGGGTGGAACGCCCATTAATCGCTTGAAAACGCGGTTCAAGTGGCTCTGGTCGGCGAAGCCGCAGGCGGCGGCGGCGTCGCTCAGCGCTGCGCCTTCGCCGAGCAGCGTCCGCGCTCGACGGAGTCGCGCCAGGGTTTGCTGCTGACGGGGCGTGAGGCCAGTGCAGCGAAGGTAAAGCCGTTCCAGGTGAAAGGGCGACAACCCGGCGTCGTGCGCCAGGCTGCGCAACGTCTTGCGGTGCGCCAGGTCAGTGAGGAGGTCCCGGCGCGCCTGCCGGACGGGTCGCGGATCGATGGCGGTCGAAAGCGCGAGGACGCCGACGATTGACGCCGTCAGCGCTGTCAAGTCTGTCAACGCCTCGGCCAAATCGGCTTCGCCGCCGACCGCGAACCGGAAAGCGCGATCGAAAGCGGCGCGCCATTCCGGCGAAGCGATGCGACCCGAAGCTGGGCGCGCCGTCGGCAGCGCCGGTTGGTCAAGACAGAGAACGCGGTAGTCGACGCCGCCGCCATCGAGGCAGCGGTGCGCGATGCGCGGCGGCAGGACGAATCCTTGCGCCGCGCCGACGTCGAAACGGGCGTCGCGCAATGTGATGACGCGCACGCCCCGGTCGACCACGCCGAGGATGAGATGATCGTGGTCGTGCCACGGCGTCGCCGCCGCCGCCGCCCTCGCCTGAACGGCGTGAACGCGGGCGGCGGTCCAATGGCGAACGGGTTCGAGCGGCATCGCCTCAGGGCAAGGCAGGGGAAAACAGCGCGAGGATCACCATACCACGCTCGCCGGCGGTCACCGAATGCTCGACGCGTTTTGGAATGACCGCTAGGCAGCCCGGCCGATAGTCGCGGATTCGGCCGTCCAGCTCCAACTGTCCGTCGCCGCTGAGAACCACATGTTGCTCCACTTCGGCCTCGTGCCGATGGGCGAGCATGCGGCCGTTGGGGGCGACCGACACCAACAGCGTGGTGAATCGTCCTTCGCTCTCGGCGCCTGAGGCCAATTGGCGCATTCGGACGCCGGCGAATTTGGGGTGGTCAATCCAGACTGGCTGTTGCGATGCCGGACCGTCATAGCCGGCCAGTCGATCCAACAGCGGATTGTCAAACATCGCGCGCTCCTTGCTAAGTCTTCGCCGGCGTGGCGTAGCGCCGGGCGCGCCGATGGTCTTGGACAAGCTTGCGGTTATCCGTCGGCCGCAGT
>Ga0181520_10008359_pt1 | contig 14757 bp, 15 predicted proteins | sample PEATcosm2014_Bin_29_FD_132451 | JGI IMG/M metagenome (GOLD analysis project Ga0181520, IMG submission 132451) | Peatland microbial communities from MTU Mesocosm Facility, Houghton, MI, USA - PEATcosm2014_Bin02_30_metaG | ecosystem: Environmental > Terrestrial > Soil > Wetlands > Peat | place... | reverse complement strand
GGGGAAAGTTGGGGCCATGTTCGATGACGAGCTGGGCCTGCTCTTCTTCCAGAGCGCTGCGGCGGGCGTGAATCTGCTGGAGCAGCGCGGTGGCAAAGTTGCCGCTCTCGGCCTGAAGGCGTGGATCAGCAGCAATCACCAGTTCGGGATCGCCGTGCTGGGCCGCGCGATACTCGGCCTCGCGCAGAATGCGGTCGGTGGAGACTACAACCAGCTCACGGCTCAGCTCATCCAGCTCCATCAGCGATGAGTTATGCTCGGTCTCGCCCTGCTGGCCGTTGGCCTGGGTCTCCGGCGTGGTGAGCAGACCATGCTCACGCTGAAAGTCCGCCAATTGCTGATCGTCCAACGCAATGCGAGCCTTCAACTCCTTGAGCTGCCCTTGCAGCCAATCAGAGGCCTGCATGGTGGCCTGCATACGAGCATCCGTGTCCTGCTGACTGTAGGCAGCGATCAGCGCATTGACCACATTGGCCGATAAAGCTGCGTCGCGGCAACGGAAGCGAATCTCAATCAGCAGCGTGCGCGGCAGGGTTTCCACGCGCAGCCGCTTATGAAAGCGCTCCAGCAACCAAGCCTGCGCTTCGGGCGAGGGAGATTCGGCATGAAAACCCGGAAATTTCCCGCCAAACCTTCCACTGAACCCCGGCGCTTGATAGAGCTTAAGGCCGACGATCACCTTCCAGGCCAATTGGTCGCTACGAAAAACATCAGCCAGGGTCTCCTGTTGCAGTGGCGCGGAGAGAATCGAGGCGGATATCATCGGCTCGGCAGCCTGTAGAGTGAGCGCGGAGGAAGGCGATGTACGCAACGCCACGCGGGCGCTGGCCTCGTATTGATTGGGAACGATGAGGCAGTACAGCAAACAGGCCAGCAGCAATCCGCCCACCTGTGAGCCAATCAGACGCCGACGGCGAACCAGCGCCGACCCAAGCTCCGGCAAGGACCGGAAGTGGCGCGGGCCCTCTATGGGTTGGCGGTTGAGCCCTTCAGGCGAGTTGTGAGGAGCGGCAAATGCTTCCGGCACGGCTTCTGAACCTCTCTTCCAACGCCCCTCGCGCAAGCCATCTGACCACTCGGAACGAGAAATCGGCGAGAAGGAAATCTCCGCCAGTTTGATTCATTGCAATCAATCCGTCAATAGGCCATCTCACGGAAGAAAAAATTGAGCAAAAAAAGTGGACTTTTTACCGAGGCCATGCTGCCGCAGCCAACGCCGAGAGAAAGACCAATTGAATTGCGAAACGCAGACCCAACCCAGGAACAGGACGTCCGCCCAAAGTCAGCCGCTGCCGTGCCGCCTTCACATTCGCAGGAAAGACACACAACAGCATCACCGCAGCCGAAACCGCCGCCACCGGCGCGCCCCGTGGAATCTGAAGGCCCAAGGCGATCAAAAGCTCGGCGAGACCGGTCAACGTCACCCAAAGTCCGGCATCGCCAAATACGGAGGGAACCATGCGCATCAGGTCAGCGCGCAGCTTGCCCCAATGCGCGCTCGCCGTAATCAGAAACATGACGCCCAACGCCGCGCGCAACGCGTTTTGCGAGTCGGCAAAGTAGGCCACGCCGAATCCCGCCAGTCGAAAGAGAGCGAAGGAAACCAACAACACAATCACTGGAACCATTCAGTACCTCCTCTCCCCTCTGCGTTAGGCCGGGAATGGACTAACCGGAAAAACCCATTCGGTCAAAGCTCGTGGTTGCCCGGCAAAACTCATTTTAACGATTGCAAACTCTCCGCGGCCTGACGGATGCGCTCCAGACAAACTTCGCATCCAAGGACGACCATGGTTTCAAAGAGCGGAGGGGCGTTCTTACGGCCACAGACTGCAACACGGATGGGCTGGAAGGCCTGCCCGGCCTTCAATCCAAGTTGCGCTGCGGCCCCGCGAAGCGCTTGATCAAGTGAATCGTGATCGAAGTTGGTGGTGGCCAACAACTCCTGAGCGTGCTGGAGAACGCGCAGAGCCATGGCCGCGTCGCCGCCTTTGGCAGGGATCAACTCGGCTGGGTCGTAGGGGGCGAGTTCCTTCAGGAAGAAGAAGTCGGCGGCTGCGGAAGCTTCACTGAGTAGCTTGATGCGCTCGCGGATAAGCGGGGCGACGGCGAGGATTTTTTCGGGCGTTGCTTCAAAGCCGGCGGCTGCAAAGAAAGGCGCGAGCTGGCTGCTTAACTCCTCGACACTGAGGGCGCGGATATGCTCGGCGTTGAGCCAAACGGCCTTTGGGTCAAAAGGATCGACTTCTGTGAAATTGACGACGGCGTTGGAGCGGTTGACGTTTTCCAGAGTGAAGGCCGAGCGGATCTCATCGAGCGGCATAAACTCGCGGTCGTCTTTGGGCGACCAGCCGAGCAGGCAGAGGAAGTTGATAAAAGCGCCCGGAAGAAAACCTGCGTCGCGGTAAGTGGGGACGCTGACCACGGGGCCGTGCTTGCGCTTGGATAGCTTGGCACCGTCCGGCGCTACGAGCAATGGCAAATGCGCGAACTGCGGCGGCGCGGCGTTGAGGCCATCAAAGATCAGCAGATGCTTGAAGGTGTTTGAGAGGTGGTCCTGGCCGCGGATGATGTGCGTAATGCGCAGGTCGGCGTCGTCGGCGCAGGAGGCCAGGTGGTACGTCGGCATACCGTCCCATAACCCCACCGACGAAGACCTGTCGTTGGGTGCCCCTACCGAGCGCAGCAGAGCAAAGTCCTCCACCTCGTCGGCAAGTTTGGATTGCGGGCCGTAGACAGAGTCGGTAAAGCTGAGGATGCGACCCTCACCGCGCGGGACTCGATAGCGGAGGGCGAAGGGCTCACCGGCATCGGCGCGGCGGTCGGATTCTTCGCGCGTGAGTTCGCGCATTCCTGGGTTGAAGAGCCACGCGCCTTGCGCGCCGGATTGATGGTCGTCGCCGGCGTGGGCGGGGGTAAAGTCGCGGTAGGCCAGGCCATTGGCGAAGAGCGCTTCGGCGGCCTTGCGGTGCAGGGCCAGGCGTTCGGACTGCTTGTACTCTTCATCCCAATCGAGACCCAACCAGCGCAGACCCTCGAAGATCGATTGGACGCTCAGATCCGTGTTGCGCTCGATGTCTGTGTCGTCCAGACGCAGGACCATAGTTCCGCCGTTGTGGCGGGCATAGAGCCAATTGAAGATGAAGGTGCGGGCGCTGCCGACGTGCAGAAAGCCGGTGGGCGAGGGGGCGAAGCGTACACGGGGGGTCTTGGCGGAATCAGTCATGGTGGGATTGTCTTTTCATCTTTGATGCTAACATTTTGGGCTTTCCGTGTAATTCCTCGATGGGCAATGCTTCGCTTTCGACAGATGGGTCTAGCGGAAGGATAGAGCAATCGGTGCCCTTGCCCGGCAGTCTATACTTGAGAGACGATGATTCCCTTTATTCACGTCTGGTTTCTGAATATAAAAACCTTCGGGCTGATGGCCTGGGTGGCCGCCATGGTGGCCGCATTGGTGATGGACCGCAGCTTCCGCCGTGCCCGCGTCACCGTGAACGGACAGGGCGCAGACGCTATCAGTATCGTCGCGATCACGCTGGTGGCGGGCATTGCCGGCGCAAAGCTGTGGCACGTTCTGGATTCTCCGAGCGAGTTTCACTATCTGGGCTGGGCGGTTCTGTGGGATACGGCCGGCTTTGCCTGGTTTGGCGGGCTGGTCTTCGGCATCTCCGCGCTGCTTGTGCAAGGCTGGAAGGCCAAGATCGGCGCGCTGCGGACTCTGGATCTGGCCGCTCCCGCCGCCGCCATCGGCTACGGCATCGGCCGCGTCGGCTGCTTCCTCTCCGGCGACGGCTGCTACGGCATTGAAATCAAGCCGGTTCACCTGCTTTCCTTCACTTTCAAGCCATGGGGCATGGCCTTCCCCAATGGAATCGAACCGGTCTTTGTCCCTGTCTATCCCACCCCGCTTTACGAACTGACAGCCGGCCTGCTGATCGGTGCTTGGCTATGGTTTCGCGCAGGCAAGCCGCAAGCCGTCGGCGCTATTCTCGGGCAATACTTTCTGCTGACCGGCACTGCCCGCTTTCTGGTCGAGTTCCTCCGCCGCAATCCCAAGGTTCTCTGGGATCTATCGAATGCCCAATTGGCCAGCGTCGGATCGATTGTCGCGGGCCTGCTGCTGCTTGCCTGGACCGCCCGGCGTCCCAAGCTGGAGCCGGATGCGCTGCCCCTTGAGGATTTGACCGATTTGGCCGCCTAATGCCAGCGTCTAAATCAGAGACAACCGCCTTCAAATAAAGAGTTCCTTGTTACCGCCTTTCGCCGTCAGGTTAAGATCCACTGTGGATCCAAAGAAGTACAACGCGGCGAGATTTTCGATTTTGAGGTGTTCCCTCACCTTGTCCCTCTTGGCAAGGATGATGTCCTGGTCGTAGGCGGCAATGGCGAGGATCGGTTTCGGTTGGACGCACTCGATTGTCACAGACTTTAAAGCTGAGTCGTCGGGCAGCAACCCTAGCACTCTCTTGACCTCAATGACATTGTTGTAGGCTCTGAGAATCTCCTTTTCATGATTCTTGGCGAACGCGGTGTACTTTGCGATCTGCTCGTTGACTTCCTTAAAGCCTTTCGAGTCGGAATAGAGCCGGCCATCAAAGACCTGTTTCAGCTCGATGAAGACAAGCATATTACGATTCTTGTCGTAGTTCACCAGATCGATTCTCGTGTCGCACCTGCTTGGCGCGTTGTCTTCTTCGGGATCAATCTCAGTACCGGAATCGTTGAATGCGATTTCGGCGTCGAGCAGAGTTCTGCGGTTATTTTCCACCAGCTTGGACTGGAATCTCTTTTCCTCTCCGGCAAGCGCGGCTATATTCGACTTGATCCGCTTGAAGTTCTTTTCTTCAAGAATCGAATTGACCAGCTTGCAGGACTCCAGGCTGACAGCAAGATCATTGCCGATGGGAGTGACATCGACGTATTCCGGGCTATGGGAGCCGATCAGATACTTGTAGTGTGTCTGGCAGACTAGCTTTCTACCGGCCATCCCGACCCTCAGCAAGTTACCCATCTTGAAATACACATTCAGATATCTGCCCCGAACCTGAATGTTGATGTCCTTTTCCGTGTGCGAAAGTGCTACGAGGGTATTCCACCAGGGATACTTTCCCGATGCAAGTTCCGTGACCAGTGGGTCATCTGCCTTGAGGCGTTCAAACCGTTTTTGCTCTGCCATGTCTTTCCTCTCTAACTCAGGATGAAGGGTTCGCCGTCCTTGATTAGCGTTACGTTGTCGAAGTGATCCTGAAACCGCTCCGCGTGTTCGGTGTGGATGGGAACCAGCATACGTGGCTTCAGCGCCGCCGCCAACTTCTTCAAATCCTCAACCGGCGCATGTCCGCTCGTATGCGCGTAAACAAAGTTGACCGCCGGGTCGCTGCGGTAGGCGGCGATTTGGTCACTGCCATAGTAGTCAGCGTGCTTTCCATCGAGATAGCCGAGCCACTGCGAGTAGATGACGTTGACGGGGGCGGCGACGTTCTTGAATTCATCAATGAGATGAAAGCTGGACATCTTGCCGAAGTAGAGAAACGATTCGGGAGTTGCGTGTAATTCCTCACGCTTGACCCTGTGGAGATAGAGTCGCTTTCTGAAATCTCCAAAGTAGTCTGGGTTGGCCTTGAGCCTTTCGTCCTGACTATGACTGGCGAAAACTCTTATCTCGTTCCAGTCCATGGCTGGCGTATTCTGAGTGATTTGCCGAAATTGTTCAAGCACCCATGCGGTGTAGATGTCGATAACAAGGAGCTTGCCGGCACGTTTGCACGCCCTGTATGCGGAGACGATGCGGTCAATGTTTTGCGAGGAAGACAAGAGGAACGAGATGTTCTTCTGTTCTCGAACAGTCTGAAAGATGGTGTCTTCGACTGCCGTTTCGTCAGGAAAAAGGTCGTTGTTGCGATGCATCATGGTGCCTTCGAGGAAGAGAAGATCGATGTCAAGAATCGGCCGCTTGACAAGATTCTCAAAGAGTATGCCCTTTCGGCCATGCGAGCGAAGATCGCCGCTGTAAAAGAGTTGCTTGCCTTCCGCTTCGATGAGGAAGGCGTAGGCATCGGCGGCGGAGTGATCCACAAGATAGGGAGTTATCTTGAAGTCACCGATCGTAAACGGCTGCCATGCCTTGATGTCGTGAAAGTCGAGCTCATATCTCTCTTTGCCGAGAAAGACCTGCGTCGCGTCGATCAGGCTGCGGGCCAGCTTGCCGATGTAGACCGGAGTGCCGTGCGGCAATGAAGACATCAGGCCGAAGTGATCTTGATGCGGATGACTGACCAGTAGGGCATCCACAATAAGGCGCGAGAGGTCTACAGGCTGACTGTCGGCGCTGAGAGGAAGTCCGGCATCAAGTAGGATGCTGGTTTCCCCGGATGAGATATGTATGGATGTTCCGCCAATTTCGTGGCAGCCCTTCAGAATGGTGATTTTCATTGGCGCCCGATTTGGGCAAACCCTCTCTAGCTTGAATGAAAGAGCATGGCACGCGATTCATCTTTTGACACCGCGTTCTTCATTGTAGCTGCCATGAATGCCCTTCGTCCGTCATTCGTCACCGTATACGGAGTTCCAATGCTCTTCAGGCCTCTCTTTCAATGCCTTGACTGATTCAGGGAACTCTTTCACGCCGACAAATAACTCTATTCCGGAGGACTTAAGCACCATCCTGCCGTTGTAGCGCTCAATTTTGGCCGACGCCGCGTATTCCCAAAACTCATCGTCCGTCAGTCGCCTTGCTATGATCTGTTCCTCAAGTCGCCTTGCTATGATCTGTTTGGTCGTCATGCGCTATCTTTCTTCACCTGAATCATTCTATTGCAGAATAGTGTTCGTTCCCGTGGTACGAAGAAAGCGGATCATCTCCCCCCGAAAAAATGCACATACTCTATATTCAAAATTCGCAGGTTTGAATTTACACTTGCAGGCGCATTTTCGAAAGAAAGTTGTGGAAAACTCGATTGCAAAGATTATGGATGCCAGTTTTTCACTTTCTTGCTATCGAGGAATGTGAGCCACGTCTCCACTGAAATCATAAGCAAAAGCGGACGGATACAATTTGCCGCCGGAACTCTTGCTATCGTAAAAGAATCGCCGGGTTATCGCGGTCTTTTAGCGATTACGATACACTGACGATGACAACCCATCGACCTTAAACCGTGAACTGAGAATTGCCCTATGAAATCCGAAATCATCGCCATCGGCTCTGAGATGCTCACCCCTTTCCGTCAGGACACCAACTCCCTGTACGTGACGGAGAAGCTCAACCTGCTGGGAGTCACGGTAGCCTTCAAGACCATCGTTGGCGACCGTCTGCGCGATCTGGTCAGCGCCCTGCGCGTGGCTTTTGGGCGCACGGACATTGTGGTGGTCATGGGGGGGCTGGGGCCCACGGAAGATGACCTGACCCGCGAAGCTGTCGCCGAAGCGCTCTCCATCGCACTGCGCCGCGACAACGATCAGGTCGTCGTGCTGGCCGCCCGCGCCGCCACATGGCGCATCCCCATGCCGGAAAACAACCTCAAGCAGGCCGACGTGCTGGACGGCGCGACCGTTCTGCCCAACCCCAACGGCAGCGCGCCCGGCCAATGGCTGGACGTCACATTTGAGGGTTATCGCAAGCTGCTCATGCTCCTGCCTGGTCCGCCCAACGAGTGCCGCCCGCTCTTCGACGCCGAGTGCGCCCCTCGTCTGCGCGCGTTGATTCCCCCGCGCGGCATCGCCAAGCGCACGTTGCGCGCCGCCATGATCCCCGAATCACAGGCCGACAAGCTGCTGGCTCCCATCTACACCGAGTACAAGGATGTGGAAACCACCATTCTGGCCCACGCCGGAGACATTCAACTTACGCTGCTCTGCTCCAAACCCAAGCTTGAAGCCGCTCAGAAGCGCGTGGATGAACTGGCTGGCCGCATGGAAGAGGCTCTGGAAGATTGGCTCTACTCCTCAGGAGGCGAGTCGTCCGACTCGCTGGAACAGATCGTTCTCTATCATCTCGGCCTGCATCAGGCCACGCTGGCCGTTGCTGAAAGCTGCACCGGCGGCATGATCGCGCAGCGCATCACCAGCGTTGCGGGCAGCTCGCGCTCTTTTCTCGGCGGCGCAATTGCATATTCCAACGAGCTGAAGACCGCCTTCGCCGGCGTCCCTCCAGAGCTGATCGCACGCCAAGGCGCGGTTTCGGCGGATGTGGCTGAGGCCCTTGCCTACGGCATCCGCCGCTACACCGGCGCAACCCTCGGCCTGGGCGTTACCGGGATTGCCGGACCTAGCGGCGGCACGGAAGCCAAGCCGGTCGGCCTGGTTTACATTGCCCTCAGCGACGCGCAGAAGACAGATTCCATTGAGCGAACCTTCCGCGGCGACCGCGACCGCATCCGCCAATGGGCTACACAGCAGGCGCTGGACTTGGTGCGTAGAAGGCTCCGGTAGTGCGGAAAGGTGGTATAGCAATCGAGTTCAATTGAATTAGATTGAGCTGGACGGTTTGAATATTCATTCATAAAAAACTGCGGGACTGGAGTCAGAGAAGGCTCATGGCAGATAGAATCAACGCGGCAAAGGCTTCATTCTTGCCGCGGCTGTGGCTTTCAATTGAAGCCTCAACCATCTGCGTGCGCGTGACGCGGCCCCAGTTGATGCGGTAGCCGACACCGGTCGCCAGTTGCCGGATGAACTCGCGCTGGGTCCGTCCGTTGCCGTCCCGGAAGGGATGGATGGCGTTCAATTCGCCAAGGTAGTAGGCCGCGCGGCTGGCAAATGCATCTGCATCCAAACCCTTCAGACAATCTTCAGCAGCCAGCTTCGCAAAAGTGGCATCGAGGCTCGCGTCGATGAACTGAACCGCCGCAAAGAAATAGGATTCTGACCGGCGGATATTGACGCGGCGAAACTCGCCTGCCCATGGATAGATGGTTTGGAAGATGCGCGCATGAATCGCCCTGAGATGGGTAATATCGAAACGCCCCGTCACTGGATCGCTTTCAAGATTGAGGATGTTTTTTATGGCTTGAATGCGCTCGAAATCATCAAGCGACTTTTTATCGATTAACCCCGGAATATTCTTGAGAATATTGTGCTCATAGTCAAAGTGCGGGTCCGGGAAATGGGGATCGCTCTTTGCCATGTCTGTCAAATGATAGAGTTGCTCAAAGCATCCAAGAGGCGGTTTGTCTCAGGAAGCTCAATCTCACCATCTGCATAGCGGTCGAGGATTCTCTTGGTTGTCTCGTCGGGTTCGAGATCTTCGATCCGCATTGTGCCAATCGCGCTCTCGACGGCCAGACGGCGGTCATCCAACTCCATTGGAGTAAGGGTGATGACGGGTGCGGTTGCTGCGGCCATAGTGCTCCCCCTCCATCTATCTTAGCAGTTTTGCGGAATCCCTACGAGGCGGATTAAACCGCCAGCGGCTTCTTCAGCAGCACATGATTGCCCAGTTCATCCGCCCAGATGGAGATGGTCTCCCAGCCATCCGATCCCATCCGATTGAGTAAATCAATGAAATGAGAAACCGACTCATCCTTATGCACGAAGATCGTCCTTCTCTTGTACTTCATTTTCATTTTGGGTTTCCTTTCTCTCTTCTCTTTTGTTCACTCATCCATCAGAACGCGGGCCGAACCGGCTTCTTCTGTTCGGGATCAACGGCGGCGGCGTGCTGGTCACTCTGCTGGTCCATCCACTCGTCCAGGCGGGAGCGTTTGAAGCGCCAACGGTTGCCCAGCTTGAAGGCGGGCACAAAGCCCTCCGAGGCGTACTTGTAAAGCGTGTCGCTGGAGATGCCCAGATAGTCGGAAGCCTGGCGAATGTCCAGAACCTCGCGCACTTCGGGAACCAGCAGGTTGGAACGAACGGCGTTGCTGCGCATAGTTGCCTCCTGAAGCGGAAATCGCCTCAGACCAGATTCCGACATTCCTGCCGGTACTCTTGTATATAGCGCGAAATCACCGGGCATTTCAAGGGTTTTCCGAGAGTTACAGGATTTTAACCGTGTCTGATTCTTTCTTGGAACGGAATATTCCCGATATAATCCGGTTGCAAATACCATCCGTGGGGCCAGCAACGGCACTCCACCCCAAGGATTGTATTGTTGCGGCAGATGGTGCAGATTCAGGCTGTCTCATGCAGTGGCGGGGCAAAGCGCGCCCCGGCGCGGAGGATGATGCCAGAGATGACTAGCGCAACGAGAGTGGCACCCAGGGCCAGTGAGAGGCTGTGCAGCCGGTCGGAGAAGAAGCCGATGATCTGCGGCGAGAATGTGTCTCCGAAGCAATGAATGATAAATAGGTTGATGGCGATGGCCGTGGCGCGGATGGGGCCGTTGACCGCGTTGACAATGGCGGCGTTGAGCGGGCCGGTGTTGAGGAAGAGGAAGAACTCAGCGGCAAAGAGCGACGGCACAGCCCAGGCGGCGGGGCCAAAGAAGAGCATCAGGCCGCAGGGCAGCGTGAGCGCGACGCTCCAGAACGAGAGCAAATAAAGCGCGCGGTGATTGGTGCGCAGCCATCGCTGGGCAATCCAGCCGCCGATGAGCGTTCCCGCAATGCCATCAATGACCGTGGTAGCGCCGACGATCAGGCTAGCATTGCCGACCGAGAAGCCCGCGTTGCGTTGCAAGAATTCCGGAACCCAGTTGGAGATTCCGCCCATGGCAAAGGTCAGAGCGGCCAAACCAAAGCTGGCCGTCAGGTAGGCCGGGTTGGTGAACAGCCCCCAAAAAGTGGAGCGGCTGAGTGTGGGGCGCACCTGATCGCTGGAGCCGCGCACCGGTTCGCTGGCCCAGAGTCCATAAAACAATGCAATAACCAGGCCGGGCAGCGCACAGACAAAGAAGGGCGCGCGCCAGCCCCAAACTGAGCCGATCTGCCCGCCAGCAAGATAGCCGAGCGCCGCGCCGACCGGAATGGCCAGATAAAAGACGCTGAGGATGCGGTTGCGGTCGCGCTCTGGGTAAAAGTCGGCCAAGACGGCTGGGGCAAAGATGCCAAAGGTGGCCTCGCCTATGCCAACAAAGGCCTGGCGGATGTAGAAGGTCCAGTAGCCGTGAACCCAAACGGTGGCTAGCGTGGCCAGACTCCAGAGAACCGCACCGCAGATAATCATCGGCTTGCGCCGGAAGCGGTCGCCCAGCCAGCCAGTTGCGGGTGCGGCAATCATATAAAAAATGAACAGAGCCGTAGTCAGCGCGCCCATCTGCTGGTCGGTCGAATGAAATTCTTTCTGGATCAGCGAGAGTTCGCCGGGAAAGATATAGCGGTCGATGTAGTTGAGCAGATTGAGGGCGATGAGCAGCAGCAGCGTCCCCTGGGCGGGGGTGAGGCGGCGCGGGGGCGGGCGAAGGGCTTGGGTCACAGACGGCCTTTGCGGATATATCTCAGGATTTCACAGGAGTATCACTTACACCAATAGTGATTTTGGTCAACACATTGTTGGTTAGTATCTGAAATGTTCGTTGAGTAAAAGAAAGCTCATGTGGACGGAAATGTGTATTGATCTTTGCCGATCATCCAAAGGATTCTGTCAAAGACCCTCACTTTATATGGATACCCGTCTGTATCCAGACCGCTGATCGTGTCAAGATACTTCTTATAAAACTGCGTCCATACAGAAACGAATTGATAATAGTCAGCTCCGCTCGACGGAGCGGCGATGCCGATCTCAAGTTTTGCCAAAACCCACAGCGCGCGCTGTGCGTAGCTATCGAACATGGGAATTTTGTCTGGATAGCACAGCCAGAGTGCCTTTGAAGTCAGAGACGTAAACTCTCGCCGAATATTCTGGGAGCCATGGATGTAGGCGTCGCACACGGACTTCATCAGTTCTTTATGTACCGCATATAGCGCGTCTGGACCATCCAGATACCTTTCACGGTCTCTTGAATCCGCCCACATTAACACCGCGTCTGCAATTTTGTCTCTCTGAGTTGCGATCCCACGAACCCTGAAGACCTTGTAGTCCTGAAGCCAATTGCGAATAGTGTCCCGCCTATTTGGATCGTTTTCTCTATTAATCGCTTCGATTGCTTTCACGTCATAGTGAGTATGGTCCCACATCATACCTTTAATGGCATTGACCCAAAGATTTCGTATTATCGTCTCGAAATTGATCGTTGGCGGGATTGTTACTTGTTCAGGTATCACGCGGATTCCCTTCGTAACCAGCGCAGCTTAAAAATGATATAAAAAATCCACTTAGATCCTTTACAAAAGAGGATGACCTTTCGGTCATCCTCTTTGAGCGGGTAAAAACCCGCACTTAACTTTCAAGCCCGCGCTCAGGGTGGCGGAACACCTACTTTTTCAGGCCCGCATTAGGGCAGCGGAACACCTACTTTTTCAGGCCCGCATTCAGGGTAGCGGAACACCTACTAAAGTTAGTTTACCGCTGGGCAGATTTCGCGTCAAGCACGAATTTCTCTGTCTACTCCTTAGGCCGGGGCCAGCGCGCTTCAACAGTCGTTCCAATGCCGCCGCGGGGACGGAAGACGCCACGCACCACGGCCCAGACCGGATCGGTGGCCTTGACCACGTCCTCCAGAACCTGGTTGACGATATTCTCCTGGAAGATGCCCAGGTTGCGGTAGCTGAAGAGATACTCCTTGAGTGACTTCAGCTCCAGGCAGCGTTCGCGGGGCATATAGCGGATGGTCAGCTCGCCGAAGTCGGGCAGGCCGGTCTTGGGGCAGACGGAGGTTAGCTCCGGGTCGTCGATCAGGATTTCATAGCCGGGAAACTGATTCTGCCAGGTTTCGATGGCCGGGAAGGCGAAATCGAGGCCGGCTTTGGCGTGGGTTTCGGTATAACGGGGTTCTTGATCCATGTTTTTATTCTACGGGCAGAAGCATATTCAGGTAAAAACTTCCTCTAATCAGGATTTTTGCTTGGATGACCCGGTTCGCGCGTCCTATATACTGGCAATGGTTGCCTGAATGACACAAGAAAGAAAGCCATCAACCCGATTGTGGTTTTGGAGGATATTGGCTATCCTCGTGGTCGTCGTATTTTTTGTAGTGCGCTCCTTCACCCGGGAGCGTCTGGAGGTTCATGCCTTCCCGGCTGCGCGACAGCCCTTGGTAAGCACCATCAGCACCAATGGCCGCGTGGAGCCGGAGGAGAATTTCGAACTCCACAGCCCAATTGCCACCAGCGTCAAGGCCGTTTATGTGCAGCCGGGCGATGTGGTTGCGGCGGGCAAGTTACTGATCGTACTGGACGATACCTTGGCACGGGCGCGGCTGGCCTCGGCCGAGAGCGGTGTGAAGGCGGCGCAAGCGGCGCTGGAGGGTGCAACTCACAACGGCAGCCAGCAGGAGCGTCAGATAGCGGCCGCGGATCAGACCCGCGCGCGCTTGGAGCGCGATGAGGCGCGCCGCAGTCTGGAGACGCTGACCAAGCTCAAGGCAACCGGAGCAGCCTCGGCCAGCGAGGTAGCATCGGCCCAGGAACGTCTGGATGCTGCGGAAGCCAGCTTGCACGCCTCGGATCAGGGCGTAAGCAATCGCTATTCGTCCGCGGAAGTGGAACGCGCGCGCGCTGCCGTGGTGGACGCGGAGGCCAACCTCACGGAAGCTCGACAGGTGTTGGCACAGACCGAAGTTCGTGCGCCGACTGCGGGCACTGTCTATAGTCTCGATGCCAAACCCACTGACTTTGTGGAGGAGGGCAAGCTGCTGCTGCAGGTGGCCGACCTGCACCATGAGCGGATCAGAGCCTATTTTGACGAGCCGGAGATTGGCAAGTTGGCGCTGGGGCAAAAGATTCAAATCAAATGGGATGCCAAGCCGGGCCGCATCTGGAACGGACACATTGAGCGGACGCCGGTGACGGTTATCAACCTGGGCACACGCAGCGTGGGCGAAGTACTGGTCAAGATCGACGACCTGGACGATGAACTGCTGCCCGACACCAACGTGAATGTGACCGCAACCACTTCCAGTGAGGCCAACGCCCTGACGGTCCCGCGCGAGGCGTTGCGCTCGGAAGACGGCAAGACCTATGTTTTTAAGGTTGTGGGCGATGAGTTGCAGAGAGTTCCGGTAACGACTGGCGCTCTGAATCTGACTCAAGTGGCCATTCTCACCGGACTCACAGATGGGGATCTGGTGGCCACTGGATCACTGAACGGGCAGCCGTTGCGTGAGGGCACTCCGATCAAGGTTGTGCGATGAAGAAGCTGGTGGCGCTCACTCTGCTGGCAACCGCGGTCGCATTCGCCTCCGCGCAAGGCGTTGTCAGCGCTCAACTTGCTCAGGCCAATGAGGCCCTGCAGGCCGGCGAGGCCGACAAGGCTCTGGCGCTGTTAGTTCCGTTCGCCCAGCAGAATGGTCCCGCCGCAGCATTCAATCTCAAATGCCGCGTGGAATATTCAGTCGAGCATTGGGATCAAGCCGCAGAAGACTGCCAACAGGCGGTCAAGCTGGATGGGCAGAGTTCGGATAATCATCTTTGGCTGGCTCGCGCTCTGGGTGCCAAGGCCAGCCGCGCATCTTTTTTGACTGCCTTCAAACTGGCCAAGCAGGTGCACACCGAGATGGAAGAGGCCGTCCGATTGAATCCACGCAGCACGGAGGCACTGGCCGATCTGGGCGAATTTGACTACACCGCACCATCTGTAGTGGGCGGGGGCATTGACAAGGCTGAGGGAATCGCCGCGCAACTGGACAAGATCGATGCCGTTCGCGCCCACGAAATGCGCGGCCGCATCGCTGAGCACAACAAGGATTACGGCACTGCGGAACGGGAGTACAGGCTGACCATC
>Ga0181520_10008358_pt1 | contig 14759 bp, 9 predicted proteins | sample PEATcosm2014_Bin_29_FD_132451 | JGI IMG/M metagenome (GOLD analysis project Ga0181520, IMG submission 132451) | Peatland microbial communities from MTU Mesocosm Facility, Houghton, MI, USA - PEATcosm2014_Bin02_30_metaG | ecosystem: Environmental > Terrestrial > Soil > Wetlands > Peat | place... | reverse complement strand
TGGGTTGAGGGCGCGAGGACCGGTCTCCTGACTTGCGCTATCCAGCCACCTTCCCACAGGCGCGCCCCGGAGGACACGCCGTGCAGTGGTTCACAAAGGGCCTCCGCGACGGCGGAAGGTCCCTGGCTGGTTCCCTGCCCTGCCTATACAACGGGCTGCGGGCCGGGGCGCTCACAGTTGCGGGGCAGTGGCGGAGTTTCACCGCCTTCCCGAGCATCCTGGCGATTGCCGTAGTGGGTTGTGCTGCCGTGTTCGAGGGCAGCCGTTACGCCATGGAACAGATTTCCATGCCACAACTTTTATAGATGGAGCGGCGCGGCGGAGTCAAAACGAGCGGAGCAAAATAGTTTGCCGCATCATAAAAAAGTTTTATCGAGCTGCAATTCAGAGAGGAATGGTGACCCCGGGAAGACTCGAACTTCCGACACGCAGTTTAGGAAACTGCTGCTCTATCCACCTGAGCTACGGGGCCGTTTAGATTCAATAACTTACTCTTACATGCGAGCTCTCCCTCTCAGTTTCCATCACCCAGACTCTGATTGAATAATCAGATCGAGGAGTGCACTCCAACCCAAGAACAACAGGCCGGAAACGAGTACACATAATTATTTTACTAACATCGGGTCAGTTGCCGCATGCACAACTTGCTGAAATGCCTTCCAGGGGCACGACAAGTCGGCCCGACTGCAACCTGGCACAAATACTGGAACGCGTTCGGGAGGATTTGTGACGCTTAGCGGCGTGGCATTGCGCATTTGGTCGAGAGTTTGCGCTGTGTAGAAGGTGCGCACCGAATAGGTTCCTGTATAGGTTGCTTTCCATAATTCGAAAACTAATGCCCCGCCGGGCGGCGTATCATCGCGACGGCCGTCCTCGATCCAATCAAGCCCCAACGCGCCGGCGATATTTGAGAGGTTTGTATCGTGGCCGACCAGGATTAGCAAGTGATCGCCAGGCTTGGTCAGTGCACCGGCAACAGGCTTTGCTACCACTGCTTGCCGTATTGAGTTCAGTATATGAGCGAGCAGGTTGGATGATTGGATGCGCGCAATGTAAGGAGTGCGCCGTTCGATCTCTTCGCTGGCCTCGTGCAGTTGCAGTAACTCGCGCAGTTTGGCAAGGTCCACGCGACCCCAGCCGACATGAGCCGCATCCATGCCTTCGGTGTATTCCAACAACAGATTCTCCGTCATCGAAGAAGCGAGGCTAAGCGGTGTGCGCAGATCGACCAGGTGATCGCCCCTTCCCGGTGCGATCGTGGAGGAAAGATCAAAGAGTGAGCGAAGCGCGGGTTGGCCTTTACAGTTTGCTTGCGGATTGCATCCCCGCAGAACCTCTTCCAACGCTATCAATTGCGGCCTGTAGGCATCGATCAGCCCTTGTGGATTGCCGCCGATGCGGCCGGAGATCGCGGCTGTCGCCAGCAATTTATCAGGATGGCCGACTCCGGCGCTCAACGAATGAAAGAGAGGATCGGGAGTTCCCTCCGGTAGAACCTTGAGTTCGATAGAGCAACCCGGAACGAGCCCAGTGGCCAGCGCCTTGCCCGTCTCACGTGTGCGCTGATCGGAGTCAGCTATGATCCTGATCTTCGCTGCATCTGCGCAGCCGCTCGCAGCAAGAAGGCCCTCATCCGCAAGGAGTTCCCGGTCATATGCGCCGAAAAGCGTCATCAGTCGCGCGCCATGTTCAGTCAGGTAACCGGGAGGAACGCTCCATGCCGGCCACGGCTCGCTGGAGTACTGATTCAGCTGATCTTTTATGCCGGTAGGCGAACGCACTCCATGACGGCTGACAATCACAACGAACTTCAACTCTTCGTCCTGTACCGCTGCGCTTTGTATAGAGCTTGCGGTGGGAGCTTGCGCGTCAAGACCGCAGATTGCGCTGAATAAAGCGCAGAACACAATGGCTGAAATGCCGCGGGAATTGCGTAGGTTCATCAATTAAGTCCGATCTTTACGCTTGAATAGACTCGAATCTCCGCTGTATGCTCGTTTGCACCAGGTACACCAACGTAGAGCAGATTTTGCTCTGAAACAAACAATGCTGTCTTTGCTCCCGCAGCGGTATGCAGGACTTCAAGCGGATGCAGGTTATCTGCGTGGTCTATTTGATAGGCATCGACCTCACCAGCCCCGCAGATCACGTACGCGCGGCGCATCGCGGGATCGTAAAAGAGATCGTCGCCGCCACCGGCTGTAGCAAGGCTAGCAACTTCTTTGCCGCTCACAGCATCCATGACAATCAAAGTTCCCGGTTTACGGCACGCAATCAAGAGCAGCTTATCTTCGCTGTCATACGCCAATGGCACATTGTCAGCTGCTTTGGTTAACTTCCAGTGCGCGCTGATCGTTTTAGTGACCGTGTCAATTACCACAACTTCATTCGACTCGGCGATATTGGCGAAGACTCTATTGCTTGCGGAATCAATCTCCAGAGCTTCTGGATGAGTCAACACGGAAAGATTACTCAACAGGCGAAATCTCTTTATATCTATAACAGCTATCCGTGCTGGGTTGGCCTCGCCGGACCCTCCGTGTCCTACAAAAAGAAGATGGTGAACCGCATCATAGACCATGTCATCGGCATCGTCGGAGAGTTTAATCTTTCCTGCCAGAGTAAGCGGCATCCCTCTGTAAACTCTCAGTTCGCCGAGCGCGCCATCTGCCACATAAAGGCTTCCGGTGGATGCAACCCACGCGAGACCATGCGGCTTGCCCAGGACGGTGATGCTCTGTTCGATCTTGTCGGTTTTCAAGTCGATCACTTCTACTGAATGGTTGCTTGTGGCGGCGATAAACAGGCGATTGCCCGCAACATCAATGGCAAGATGGTCGAATCTGCCGGTGATGCCAGCAAGAGGAATCGTCCGATTGAGTATTAAAGGAACCGAGGGTTGTGCATGGGATTCGATTGAGCTTACAAGAAGACATAGCAAGATGAGTATTCGCATTTATCTGCCCCAGATCCTGGTGTCGGAATATACGGGCGTTCAGTGGTTGCTGAACGCCCGCGGGTTGAGCTACTTTTTGGGGTGAGAATTCCAGCGAAGGCTGGCGCTGTATGTGGGCTTGTAGTACTCGCGCTGCGTCATGTATTGCGGGCTCCCATTGTAGAAGCCAAAGACTTCATTGTTGAGATTCAACCCGTTCAGTACAAGATACAGCTTCTTGTAGACTCGCGCACCAACTTGCGCGTCGATCTGCATGTGCGGATAGAAGTAGTTGTCGCCCCACGGTCCGTTGAGCGGACCGGGAGAATTCAGACCGCTGCCTGCCGGTGCGTTGTCGATGTACTGATAGGCGTAAATGTTGGCTCCGTTGTAGCTGACCGCCATATGAGCGGAATAGCGCTTGTATTCGTAGGATGGTTCAATGTTGTAGGCATTTTTCGCCTGTCCTACAAGAGCAGGTGTATCCGTGCGCCCCGGAACGCCTTGCGTATTGGAAGCCGTGTAGGTGTAGTTTGCGTTGATTCCCAGACCGCCGAAGCCGTCGTGGAGGCTGGTGAACCGCTCCCGCAGCGCAACTTCCAGGCCCGTTACGTGCGCTCCAGAACCATTCACATTCTGAGATTGGATATCGATTGTTTGTCCTGAGGAGCCATAATATGGCGAACTCGGAGGGATGATCGTGTAATCGGCAAAGATCGGATTACTGAGTTGCTTATAGAAAAATCCCCCTTCAATTAATCCCAGTGATTTGATCTGATGTTCGAAGAGCAGGTCATAGTCGTTCGCGTGAGTCGGCAGAAGATTTGGATTACCCACCGTGATTGCCGGGTTGCTGCCGAAATTGGTGCTTACGTATGGAATCAGGTCAAGGGGATTCGGGCGAGAGATGCCGCGCGCGTAAACGGCGCGCAGGCTTGTGTCATGCGTGAATGCATAGCGCGCTTGCACGCTGGGCAGCGGGTCCCAATAGGAGTGAGTTGATCTGACGGTGGAGTCCGAGAGCCAATCGCCCGATGAGTCCAGATTCTCCATATAACCGAGAGTAGTCAAATCAGTACCCTCAACGCGGAGGCCAGTCTGGAGACGGAAACGATTCCAGTTGATAGTGTTCATGACGTAGCCAGCGGAGATGCGCTCGACCAGGTTAAAGTTGGCGGGGTCGCCGCTGTGTGTATCGTTTACATCAACAGAAAACAGACCCTGATTGCTGTTAAAGTAAGTTACTAGCTTGTCATAGCTGGTCATCGGCCCCATGTGATAGTTACCGCTATAGTAGTCAGGGTCAGTATTTCCGCCCTCGAACTGATCGGCGGTTGCGGATCCGCCGTAGTCATAGCTGGGCGTATAGGCATTCTGGAACTTGTGCGCGTTACGCACCTCGCCGCCGAACTCCAGCGTGGCGAAGTGATTGCCGATCTTGTAGTTCTTCCCCATGCTGGCCCAGCCTTGCAGATTCAACTGAACCGCCTGGCCCATTGTAGCGATATATTCGTCGATGGTGTAATTGGAGAGAGTGAAGGTGTCATCCTCTGAAGTGGAGTTCGGTTGCATGCAGGCGGCAGACCACTGGGGAAGATAGATGCTCTTGGGACTGGTGCCGGTATAGTTGCAGTTTGCGATGTCGTAATTCTTTAACGTTTTAGAGGTAGACCACTTGACTTCAGGATTTCCCGCGGCGTTAAGCTCTCGCGAGCGTGATACTGCTGCGCCCCAGTGAAGCCATACGTCTTTATAATTGTGATTTCCTTGTAGCGAGAAGCTGCCGATGGCGAAGTCCGGCTTGCGGCTCGACTCATAGTATTTGGGTTTGTCGTTTGTATTGAGTTCGTAGTACCACTTATCGCCCCAGTCCTTGAAGTCCGAGAGCAAAGCATGGGCGGCCACATTGGAGTGGTCATTGATCTTGTAATCCGCACCCATCGTTCCTCCCCAGCGCAGACGCTGATAGCGATACTCGCGCAGAGTAATGCTGTCATAGTAAGGATTATCACTATTGTCCGGATTTACATCCGGCTGAGGTTCAATATCGTTGATGCCGCGCCCGTTATAGTCGTATCCCGCGCCCATAATCAAGCCCAGACGCTTATTGGCGCCGAAGCGCTTGCCGAGCGTAGTGTCCACCTTACCCACATAGCGATCGCCTTCAATCGGCGTCATGCCCAGCGTTGAGCCAAAGGTAAATGTCGGCTGCTCGCCTGCCCGCTTGGTCACCAGGTTTACCGATCCGCCGATACCATCCGCATCCTGATTGGCGGAGAGCGTCTTGTTCAACTCAATCGACTGGATCATGTCGGAAGGAATCGTAGCCAGATTGACTTGGCGAATGCCCGATTCAGGTGACGGAACAGTAACTCCGTCAATGGTGAGATTGGTAAAGCGCGGATCCAGGCCACGCACCTGAATGTATACGCCCTCGCCCTCGTCGCGTTGCAGAGTCACGCCCGGCATGCGACCGATAGCATCGGCCACGTTGGCGTTCGGCAGAGCCAATATTTCGCTCTGCGGCATAACCTGAACGATGTTGGGCGATGTGATTTCCTCGTTGATAGCCTCAATCTCGTCCATTCCGCTTTGAGCCGAAACAACAACCTGCTCACTGCTGGATGCAACGGCTAAAGTCATGTCGGCATGAAGCGTCTGGCCGGCTGCGACCGTAACGCTCTTGGTCGATGCGGAAAAGCCTACGCTGGTCACCTTCAAGGTGTAGGTTCCAGCAGGAACCGCAGCGAGTGTATATTCGCCAAGCGTGCCGGTAGTGGCGGACAGGCCTAGCGGACTGAGTTGAACTTCGGCGTTCTGGATGATAGCTCCGGTAGTGTCTGTGACACGTCCGGTTAATGTTCCTTTATTGCTCTGTCCCATGCAGGCGAGAGGCAGAATCAGCAGCAAGAGGAATGATAAAAGCGACAAGCGTCTCATCGAGGTCTCCTTATGGAACCAGAGGTGCAGCCTCGCCTGGCGAGGTATCGTCTCTGGTTGGCTATAGGAAGAACTCTAGGCCCTCATGTTAAAGACCTGTTAACGAACCGGTGAAACTTTCCTAAGGTTGGGGAGTCATTCCGCGAACAATTGTGAATGTGCGATGAATTCGAGGTTTCCGCATACGCTTTATTGTGATTTGCATTTAGCCTAAAGAAACTGAATCAATGCGAATTCTCATCATCGAAGACGAACCGCGCATGTTGGAGCTGCTTTCGAAGGGACTCTACGAGAGCGGATTTACTGTGATGGCCGCTGCTGACGGTGAGACAGGGCTGGAGATGGCCACCGTACATGACCTGGACGCGATCGTGTTGGACATCGGATTACCGAAGCTGGATGGGTATCAGCTAATGCAGGCATTGAGAGAGCGAAAGCGGTTGACGCCGGTTCTGATGCTTACCGCGCGCGACACGGAGGATGAAATCATTCGCGGTCTTGACGTGGGCGCGGATGACTACCTGACCAAGCCATTTTCTTTTTCAGAACTGGTAGCACGGTTGCAGTCGATTACGCGGCGCGATCGTGAGCATGCAGACGGCACGATAAAAGCTGGCGAGGTTGTTGTCGATCCAATACGACGCACGGTTACACGCAATGGTAAAAATATCGAGCTGACGCGCCTTGAGTTTCATTTGCTTTCGCGTCTCGTGCAGGGCTCCGGCCAGTGCGTGCCTCGCCAGACGCTGATTGATTTTGTCTGGGGCGCTGACCACGGAATTGGGCCCACAGCCCTCGATGTGCTGGTAAACTCGCTGCGTTCCAAGATCGACGCGCCGTTTCACAAAAAGCTGATCAGCACGGTACGTGGCTCCGGCTATATATTTCAGCACGACTCTGCGGGGATGGCATCTTGATCAGTTCCCTGCCCATCCGTGTGCGCCTTACGTTATGGTACTCGCTAGCCATTGCGGCCACCATGTTCTCCATCGGCTTCGCGTCCCTTTGGATGGTGCACCGCGCCATCGATGATCTTGAAAACGAAGAGCTGCAGCAGCGGGTCCGCAGTGTTCGCCGATTTATTGAAAGCCGTCCCGCAGGCGAGACGCGCACGCAATTGCATGACGCCATCACCGCTGTATACAACGTCAGCCACGGCAACAAATGGCTGCAGGTAATCGATGAGCATGGCGACTGGATCTACCGCTCCCCGCACGTTGCCGCCGCATACCCGACACTAGCGCTGCCACAGCAAGTTCCGGAGGCCGGCTATTACTTTACCTACACCGCGGAATCTATCTCCGTTCGAGCTCTCATCGAGCCCATCTCCATTCATGGTGTTTGCTACACCGTACAAACCGGCATGACGCTCACCAAGACGCTAGCGACGCTATCAAATTTCCGCATCCAACTATTTTTGCTCATCATCATCGGCCTGTTTGTTTCCTCGATTGCCGGGCACTTCATGAGCCGCAAAGCGCTCAAGCCCGTGGCCGTCTTGGCAATGGAGGCACGCAGCATTCATGATCGCAATCTTGATACTCGCCTGCCTGTTCCCAGCGCAAAAGATGAGATCTCCGATTTATCGCACACGCTTAATCAAATGCTGGAGCGCATAGACAAAGCATTTGCCAGCGTGCGCACCTTCACCGGAAACGCGTCGCACGAGCTGCGCACGCCAATCTCGCTCCTGCGCACCGAGATTGAGGTTGCGCTGATTCGCCCTCGCAGCACAAGCGAGTATCGCGTTATTCTCGGCCGCCTGCATGAAGAGACTGTGCGCATGACAGGCCTGGTGGAGAACTTACTCTCTTTGGCGCGTGCTGACGGAGGAGCGGAGACCATCGCGATTGCGCCCATCCGCGTGGATGACCTCGTTCAGCAAGTTGTTGCGAGCTGGATGAGCATTATGGATCGAGCATTACTCGACTTTCGCATTGAGATCGAATCCGGCAATCTTACTCTGCTGGGCGACAAGCATTTGATTCCGCGACTGCTCTCAATACTGCTGGAGAACGCGAGCAAGTACACATCACCTGGAGGATCGGTGACATTGCGCGCGGTTACGGCGGGGAATCGCGCCGTCCTCTCCGTGCAGGATACCGGCATCGGAATTTTAGCCGAGCATACATCGCGGATCTTTGATCGTTTTTACCGTATTGCGCCCGCTGACGATACCATCCAGACAGGTTCCGGCTTGGGCCTGGCTCTCGGCAGGTGGATTGCAGAACGTCATGGCACAATACTGCGCGTGGAAAGCGAGCCGGGTCTTGGAAGCTGTTTCTCTTTCTCGCTGGAGATAACAGACCCTATCGCTTCGGCCATCGATGCTGTCAGCGTTCTGCACAGGGCATCTGACGTGGAGTTTAATCTTCCTTAATCCCTCCCGTTTAGACGTGCACAAACCCCTAAAGAATATATACTTTTCTGAAACCTGCTGCTCTATTTATCTGAGCTACGGGGCCACTTATATAATCAACGACTTACAAACTGCCATAAATCTCTGGGTCACTTGATGACACAGTGGCGTATGTCTTGCACTATTCCTCATGGGATAGTACAGGAGAGTACGGGATAAAGACGAAAAGAACATACGATCCACAGGGTAGTATTTCCAAGTTGCCGCGGGCGAGTGGCAGATACGACGGCGAGGACAATCTGAAGTCGATTACGGATTCCGTGACCGGCAAGTGGAGCTACACCAACGACAACCTCAATCGGTTGATCAGCGGGACGGCGTCGGTGGGCTACTACTCGGGCGCGCAGGTAGTAGAAGCCCATATCGACGTCGAAGCGCTCGCCCCGGTAGAGATAGGCGTTGGGCGTGGAGCCGGTCGAGGAGATCAGGTTGCCGAGGGCGTCATACTCTTAGGTGTCGGTGACAGCGCCGGCGGAGTTGGTCAGTATCCGCACCGTGCCGCGACCGTCGTACTGGTAGAAACTGGTGGTCTGCACTCCTGAATGCCGCTTTCACGGAATCCGTGCTCGCGGCGACATCGGATGAGTCTATCGAGGCACGTACATCAGGATTCGTTCGCTCGCTCAACCCAATCCAGCGGCTTGTACCGGCCAAGCGTCAGGTGCAAGCGAACCGGCTCGCCTTTCGGCAGGTGCAGGTTACACGAGATCACATCGCGCGCAGGCGTCTTCGCCAAGACTCCGGCTGGCGCCGAAATCCTATCAATTCCCTGCCGGACAATCAACGTGATCTCCTGATCCTTAAGCGAGGTGATGGTGATGTCGGCGGTTCTTGCCTGCATATCCCATGCAAGTGTGTCGATTCTTGCAAAAGTACGCGCCAACATGCCGTTGATCGAGCCTTTCTCCAGCGATTCAGGAACGGCAGGCAGAATTTCGATGACGCCGGGGCGCGAGTAGATGAGCATCTCCATCATGATGGTGGGAATCCCGCCCTGAGCATCAGGCATGGGCCAGGCGTAAGGGTCGTGAGAACAGCGGAGCGTCGCGGCGACGTAGCCCTGCTCAATCAGTTGCCGCAGTTCGGTGTCCACCATGTAGCAGTCCTTTAGTCGCGCCCCAACCAGAGCGCGATGGCATCGGCCATGCGCGGCCAGCCTCTCCGGCACGCGCCTCCGGTCGGCCATCATCGCGGCCAAAGCCAGCTTCGGCGTGCGATCGGGATCGATCTCGTCGCCGGGCCAGACTCCATACAGATGCGAGATATGCCGATGGCTGTAACGCTCTTCGAGCGTGGGCCATGCCCATTCCTTCAGCGTGCCGTCAGGCTCCATCAAGTAAGGCGGCAGCTTGTCGATCATGGCCTTCCACTTTGGAATGCTGTCTACGTCGGTGCCCAGCAGTTCGCAGGCCTCGATCAGGTTTGCCAGCACCTCCCGGCAAACCGTGATGTCCATGGTGGCATTGATCGACATCATGGCTCCTGGGCCGGTGTTGGCAGGATTGTTCTCCGGCGAAAACGATGGCGCAAAAATGTAATTGCCATCTTTATCGGTGGCCGTCAGGAAATCCTCGTAAAAGAGCGCCAGCTCTTTATATGCCGGCACCACGCGGTTGCGCAGGAACTCCACATCGCCGGTGACCAGATAGTGATCCCAGAAGGGGCGGACGCACCAGCCTCCGGCGGAAAGCCAATAGGGATGAGGCCAGATCTCTCCAGTCGATTCGGCCCATGAGTAATGGAAGGAGACACCGATATTTTGTTGCGGGCAGAGGGAGTAATGGGCGCCGCGCATCCCGAAGATATTCTTTGCGTTCACGCGGAAGTCGGGGGCCAGGCTCTCCATCCAATTGAAGTAGGCATCCATGCCTTCGCGCAGATCAGCCTGCACGCCGGGCGCAATCTGTAGGTTGATATTGGCATTGGTCTCGGCCGCCATGGAGGGATATTTTCCGCTGGTATATATGAACCAATAGCGACCCATCATGAATATCTTCTCCAGGAGCGCGGGCGAGTAATCCCGCCGCGACCGCTGATCGGCCAGCAGTTCTTCAGAAGACATTCCAAATTGAGATGCGCCGCCGAAGTCCACTGTGACCCGGTTCATAGCTTCTGACTGGACCTTGCGGTGCCGCTCAAGGATCGCGTTATAGTCCGGACTCAACTGATCGATAGCCTGCCGCAGCGCTTCGACTTTGTCTTCGCTATAGTCTGCGAACCACTCGATGCGGGTCAGCAGCATCACGGACGATGCGTTCTCAACGACCAGAGTGTCTCCATCCATGCGCGCCGAACCGCCGTTGCGCACCACGCGCACCACACCGGCGTAGCCGCTGTTATCTGCGGATGGATCCAAACGGCACTTGTAAATCAGGCGCTGCTCGTTGAAGTCCGTATGAACTTCGCTCTCCCCCATATTTCCGCCGAACAAGCCTCCATTGGCGCGCCTTCCACGCGAGTATTTCTGTATCGCAATTCGGGCATTCACCTGTTGCACGTGCGGGGCGGAGAGCAATTGGGCCACAACATCGTCGGGCCGGGAAGTGAAGGTCTGACGAAGCCAGTCGCCGCGTTCATCGCTCCAATGCACCTTCACTTCACTGCTCTCGAAATCGACAGTGCGCAAATAGTCTTTGACCGACGCGGATTTCGGAAGATCGAGATGCATAATGAATGCCGGGACTGTAGGATGCGGTCCGGTGTTCTGCTTGATGGGGCCTTTGTTCATTTCCTTGAAGGCGAGTTCAATCGCTTCCTGGTATTTTCCGTCCAACACCATTTGCCGAACTTGCGGAAATACCTCGGCGGCCTTGGGCGCCTCAAGGGGCCTCTTCCACGGCACAAGAAGGCTTTCGTGGTGGAAAAGGATCTGCTCCGAGTACGGATCGCACATCACCTCGATGTTCATGTGTCCATTGCCGCAGGTAAGCCCCTCGCTGAGCGTCGTGCCGGGAAGCGTACTACAGAAGCCTTGCCGCGGCACGATCCCACGCCGCAGCCGGTCAGCAAGCGCCATCGGAGAGACCTTCACTTCAGGCGACAGGCGCGATGCCGCAAACACTGGCGTCTTTGGCGGGAACTTGCCTTTTGGAGTATCGCCAAGATGGGCAGCCGAAGAGCCGCGGCCGGAAACGCCTCCTGCCTTTGCCGATGGTGGATTGGAAACCTGGGTTGAGCCTTGCTGACCGCTTACGTCCGTCGTGGACGCATGGAGCAACTTATCAGAACCAGCTAAACCAACAACAGCCGCGGTACTCGTGACCAGAAAATCTCGCCGTTTCATTCCGCATCTCCTTATGTGTGACCTACGGTTGCGTTATGTGGGCAGTATTTTGAAGCAGTAGGCGTGACGGCAGGGCGGATCTTGCGGGACCCTAATCCTCAGTCCATCTGGAGACCTCGTCCATTTGACCTCGCTCTTCGCCCCCAGCAGTTCCACCTTGTGAATCTGCCGCTCGTAATGCGGCGCCGTGCTTGCAAGCGATTTGATTATCACCTGATTGTCCGATGGCCAGCCCAATGCTATGGCATAAAGAGTCTCACCTTTGGTGGTGAACCGTATGTCTGTGTGATCGAACTTGATTCTCGATAACTGGTAAGACGGGATCTCTTTGGCTTCAGTCGATGGACCTTCCCCATAAACGCTCCATGGGCGGGTACCCTTGATGGCTTCGCAATTCACTCTCTGCCAATCTGCAAGCTCACCGAGAAAGGCAATCTCATCGCTGTCAGGTTCTCCATGTCCCGGTATTGGGATACTGAGTAGTAGATTGCCGTTCTTGCTGACGATATCGACAAGGAAAGGAATGATGAACGCGGCTTGCTGGTAATTGTGTTTCTCGAAGCGCGAGCGGTTATAGTGCCAATCCCCAATACATGCTTCCGTCTGCCATGGCTTTTCCTGAAGCTTATCGGCAAGCGACATTTCGAAGTCGCGGGTGAGCGTGCCCCACACCGGCTCATCAACCTCTTTGAGATCGACCACACCTTCCAAACGGCCTGAGTGAGTCAGAATATTCCTGTTGTAGTAATAAGCCATGATCTGAGGCGCAAGGTCCGGGATGCCTAACCAGACTTTCAGGTCCGGAGCGAATTCCCCGCCATCGTCAAAGCCGAATCGTGCTCCGTCGTCGAAGTTGAGGATATCGGGGTTGTAGTTATCAATCACATCCTGTACTCTTAACATGAACTGCTGAACAAACTCCGGACATGGCGTGTTTTTCTTGTGGGGCTTGCCGTTGATCAGCTGTGGGTCCATTCCCTCCCACCATTTTCCCTTGCCGTCGGCGATCGTCTGCATACCGTCGTAGGGAACACCGGCCAAAGGTCCCGTGGCGTCGCTCTTATAACGAACAGGAAGAAACTCGTCCCAGACCCGATGCGGCGTTCCGTGGTAGCTGACTCCGAAGCGCAGCCCGTTTGCGCGCGCCACCTTTGCCCAGGTTCCAACGATGTCGCGTTTAGGACCGACGTTCACGGCATTCCAGGGCTGGTGCTTTGAATTCCAGCAATCGAAGTTATCGTGATGAGTAGCCAGGGAAACGAGATACTCAGCCCCTGCCCGCTTGTATAGCTTGACCAGCGCATCGGGGTTCCAGCGATCCGCCTTCCATAAATGACAAATGTCCTTATATCCGAATTGCGACGGGTGCCCATACTGCTTGACGTGATATTGATATTGACCCGATCCCTGTATGTACATATTCCGCGCGTACCAATCGCCCTGCTCAGGAACACACTGGGGGCTCCAATGCGCCCATATCCCGAACTTCGCATCCCGAAACCAATCCGGACACTGATACGATTTCAGAGACTCCCAAAATGGCAGGAAGGGACCCTGCGGAACTTCTCCTTGAAAAAACTGCGAATCTTCCGAGCCGTGTGCCATGCGGGCCAGCGCGAGTATGGAGATTCCGCCCATGAAGAATGATCTGCGATTCATGGTTTCCTTCCTGCCAATCGGATATGCATTGAAGTTTTGATCAGCCCGAAAATGGTTGAGGCCGATTCAATGAATCGGCCTCGCTGCTATTCGGGAAGGTCTATCTGATTGCTAATTCGGAAGTGCCCGCTCACGGTTGGCGCTCCCGTATCAGGCTGGCCGCCGCCGATGATGATGGTGTAATCACCCGCAGCGATCATCGGATTGCCCTCCTCGTTGACCATGCCCAGATCACGATTCTTCAACTCGAAGTGAAGCTTCTGGCTTGCGCCGGCTTCGAGATGAATGCGCTGGAAGCCGCGTAGAGCGATGAGTGGCGCACCCTTGACATCAGGAAACTTGAGATAAGCCTGGACGACTTCATCTCCCGCGACTTTGCCGGTGTTGGTCACCGTGACATCAGCGCTGACAGGTTGTTCCGCACTCACAGCCTTCGTGGGAACACTGAGGTCGCTGTATTTGAAGGTCGTGTAGCTGAGCCCATAGCCAAACGGATAGAGCGGTTTTCCTTTGAAGTATCGATAGGTTCTGGTCTCCATCGAATAATTCTCAAAGTGGGGCAACTGGCTGAGATCTTTGTAGAAAGTAACGGGCAACCTTCCCGCCGGATTGTTCTTGCCGCTTAGAGTTTCAGCGACAGCTGCTCCGCCTTCCTCGCCGGGATACCATGCTTCGAGAACTGCGTTGGCGTGCTCGTTGATCCAGTTGACGGCCAGCGCGCTGCCATTAATCAGAACCACGGCCAGCGGCTTGCCGGTCGCCGCCACCGCTTTGACCAGTGCTTCTTCCGGCTCGGGAAGATCGATGCTGGTGCGATCGCCGCCCTGGAATCCAGGTACGGTCACCGGCATTTCCTCGCCTTCGAGAGCGCTGGTGATGCCCACTACAGCGATCACCACGTCGGCGTCCTTGGCCGCGGCAATCGCCTCAGGCGAAATCGTATCATTCACTTTCGTCCATATCAGTTGCGCTTGCGCCTTGCCGTTGTTGATGCTGTAGGTGATGCTGAGCGCGGCTTTCCGCCCCTTCTCCAGGTGGACACGGCCAACACTTGCATCGACTCCCTCGCTTCTGAAGAGCATGGCCACCTGCTTGTCGTCAATCGAAACTCTTCCGAAGCCCCGGCCACGAACGCCGACGAGATAGTCGCCGGATTCCTGGGGCGTCAGGAATCCCGTCCAATGCACGCCGAAGGATTTCTTCGCGGCAATCTCCGCTGGCAGATTGTCGCCATTATTAAGATTGACGTTCGGCTCTGTGCGGCTGACAATCGGCGGCGGGCCTGCTGCTTCGCTGGGCGGCCTTCTCTGCCACTCGCCGTAATCCGCCTTGAGACCCGGCTTTCCATCCGGGGTCGTCAAGAGAGTATCCGGCACAGGATCCCCTTCGCTGCGCAGAAACTGGGTTCCCGCAACAAAGGTGATCTTCGCGTTGGGAAACTCTGCCTTCAAGCCATCCAGCACGGAGACAATATGCGTTGGCTGGCCGGCATAGTTACCAATCAGCGGCCGGGTCTGGTCGGC
>Ga0181520_10008355_pt1 | contig 14760 bp, 13 predicted proteins | sample PEATcosm2014_Bin_29_FD_132451 | JGI IMG/M metagenome (GOLD analysis project Ga0181520, IMG submission 132451) | Peatland microbial communities from MTU Mesocosm Facility, Houghton, MI, USA - PEATcosm2014_Bin02_30_metaG | ecosystem: Environmental > Terrestrial > Soil > Wetlands > Peat | place... | reverse complement strand
GGAGGGCGAAGTCGAGTGGTGGCATCAGAAGATGGCCGCCGAAAACGCTGTCCTGCATCTCCCGGGCGTCAAAACCATATCCAATCTGATTACGATAAAACCCACCCTGGCACCGGTGGAGGTCAAAACGGCCATCAAGGCGGCCTTTGAACGCCATGCCCTGTTGGACGCCAGCGGGATTCAAGTGGAAGCTTCGGGAAACAAAGTGGTCCTGCGCGGCACCGTTCAGAACTATATCGAGCGGGAGGAAGCCGAACGGGCGGCCTGGGCCGCGGCCGGAGTTCTTTCCGTGGACAATCAACTGCAGGTGGGTTTACCCGTATCCGAATGAACCGGCTGCCAAAACCTGCCTTGTTCGTGTGGGCAGCCCCTGGCGCGGATTTCACCGCCCATGAGCCTGACGGTACCTGGGCGTTGGCATGATAGAATTTGAAAGAGGCGCTCATTATGAAAACACGCCATTTACAGGAACTGGGGGATGATCAGGCATCACTTCATATGAGTGCCGCGAAATTTTCACGGACCCCGCTTGGACGCGCAGCCTTGCACCTGGAATGTCTTTGTCACCATCCGGCGGCCGCCCGATTTTATTTCCACGGTCTTGCGCGGAACCTGCGCGAGTCTGCGGTATCAGCGAAACAGTCGGCACTGAAGTCATTGAGAAAGACTTTCGGCCACCGGGTGAACTGAAAAGATCCGTGGGGTGTTCACCCCATAGGAAATGATCCTGCCACCGGGTAGTGTAGCTCCCGGGACAACGTCGAAGGCGACCACAGCGATAACAAATTTAAAAAACCAACTTAATTTAAAAATTTATGGCAAAAATACTCGGCATTGATTTAGGCACCACCAACTCCTGCATGGCGGTCATTGAAGGCGGCGAGCCTTCCGTGCTGGAAAACTCTGAAGGCAAGCGCACCACCCCCTCGGTGGTGGCCTTCACCAAATCCGGCGACCGCCTGGTGGGCGACGCCGCCAAGCGCCAGGGCGTCACCAATTCGCGCAACACGGTTTATTCCATCAAGCGTTTCATGGGCCGCAAGTTTGACGAAGTGCAGGAAGAAATCAAACGCGTGCCCTACAAAGTTGTCCGGGCGGCCAACGGCGATGTGGCCGTGGAAGTTGAAGTGGGCGGCAAGCCAAAACAGTTCTCGCCGCCGGAAATTTCGGCCATGATTCTTTCCAAGCTCAAAACCGACGCCGAAACGCGACTGGGCGAGAAAATCACGCAGGCCGTCATCACTGTTCCAGCTTATTTCAACGACTCGCAGCGCCAGGCCACGAAAGACGCCGGGCGCATTGCCGGCCTGGAAGTCCTCCGCATTATCAATGAGCCGACCGCGGCGTCGCTTGCGTATGGTCTGGACAAAAAGAAGGATGAAAAGATTGCCGTTTACGATTTGGGCGGCGGCACCTTTGATATTTCGGTGTTGGAAATCGGCGATGGCGTGTTTCAAGTGAAGGCCACAAACGGCGACACGCATCTCGGTGGTGATGACTGGGACAATTTGCTGATGGATTGGATTCTCGACGAATTCAAAAAGGAATCCGGCATGGATCTCCGCAAGCAGCCCGACGCGCTGCAGCGCATCAAGGAAGAGGCCGAGAAGGCCAAGATGGCGCTTTCCAATTCCACGACCTATGACATCAACCTGCCATTCATCACGGCGGATGCCAGCGGGCCGAAGCACATTCAAAAGACGCTCACCCGCGCCAAGATGGAGCAGATCACCGAAAAACTTTTTGAGCGCACCATTGGACCCGTGAAGGCGTGTTTGAAGGATGCCAACATTGAGGCGGCGAAGATTGACGAACTCGTACTCGTCGGCGGCATGACGCGCATGCCGCGCGTCGTTGAGACCGCGCGCACGCTGGTCAACAAACCACCGCATCAAGGCGTCAATCCCGACGAAGTCGTTGCGATCGGCGCCGCCATCCAGGCCGGCGTGCTCAAGGGTGAGATCAAGGATGTGGTGCTGCTTGACGTGACGCCGTTGTCGCTCGGCATTGAGACGTTCGGCGGAGTGTTCACCAAGGTGATTGAGCGCAATACTACTATTCCGACCCGCAAGGCGCAGACCTTTTCCACCGCGGCGGACAACCAGCCCGGTGTGGAAATCCATGTCTTGCAGGGCGAACGCCAGTTCGCCAAGGACAGCAAGACCATCGGCAAGTTCAATCTTGATGACATTCCGCCCGCTGCCCGTGGCGTGCCACAAATTGAGGTCAGCTTTGACATTGATGTCAATGGCATCCTCCATGTCAGCGCCAAGAATCTCGGCACCGGCAAGGAACAAAAGATCACCATCACCGCCAGCAGCGGCCTCTCCAAAGACGAGATTGAAAAAATGCGCAAGGATGGGGAGCTCCATGCCGACGAAGACCAGAAGCGCAAGGAAGAGCTTGAAACGCGCAATGAGGCCGACAGCGCGGTGTATCGCACGGAAAAGATGTTGAAAGACAACGCGGACAAAATTTCGGCGGAAAACAAGGGCAAGCTTGAAGCCGCCGCAGGCGCGGTCAAGGAAGCGCTCAAGGGCAGCGAAGCTGCGTCTATCAAGAAAGCCAGCGAAAAACTCAATGAGACCTGGCAGGCCGTTTCGACTGAACTTTACAAGGCGACAGAAAAGACCCGTGCGGGCCAGGACTCCGCTGGCGGCCCTTCCGGGACACCGCCTGGAGCGGATGACGATGCCGACAGCCATAAGAAAGACGAAGAGCATGTCGTTGACGCTGAAGTGGTGGACGAAATGAAGGCGGCATAGCGGGATATGAAAACTGAATCCAAAAACCCGCCGGCAACCGGACCGGAGCCGAATGCCATCGTCGAAACCGCCGCCTCAGAATCGGACGCGCTCCTCAAGGATCTGGCCGAACAAAAAGATCTGCATTTGCGCCTGACCGCCGACTTTGAGAATTTCAAACGGCGCAGCCGGCAGGAAAGCGATGGCCGGGCGGCCGCGCAAAAGGAATCGTTCATTGTTGAACTGCTGCCGGTGATTGACAATCTCGAACGAGCCCTGGCCTCCGGGGGATCGCAGGATTCCTCGCAGTTTCATCAGGGAGTGGAGATGACGTTGAAACAATTGCAACAGTTGCTCCGCCAGCACGGCGTCGAGAGCGAGGAAATCATCGGCAAGCCCTTCGATCCGCACCGGCAGGAAGCGCTTTCGCAAAGCCATGATCCGGCACAGGCCGACCATGCGGTGCTCGCGGTGCATCAGCGCGGTTACCGGCGGGGTGAAAAGATTATTCGGCCGGCCAAAGTGGTGGTCAATGACCTGACACCTTCCAAGCAAGGCCATCATGGCCGTTGAATTTAAAGATTATTACCGGGTGCTGGGGGTGACACCCAAGGCAACGGACGACGAAATCAAAAAGGCCTTCCGCACCCTCGCGCGCAAATATCATCCTGATGTGGCCAAGGACAAAAAGTCGGCGGAGGAAAAATTTAAGGAAATCAACGAGGCCAATGAGGTTTTGGGCAATCCGGAGAGCCGCAGAAAATTCGACGAGCTTGGCGCGAATTGGAAAACCGGCGCGGAGTCGCGCCCGCCACCGGGCCGGAGCGGAGACCGGTCCGCCCGACGAGGCAGCCGTGGCCCGGAAGAGGAGTTCCAGTTCGAGGGCACGGGTTTTAGTGATTTTTTTGAACAGTTCTTTGGCGGCCGCGCGGGCCGGTCCGGCGGCGGTTCACCATTTGACCAGCCGGGGGCAGGCGCCGGGGAACCGGAACCCATGTTGCGAGGTCAGGACATGCGCGGGGACATTCTGATCACGCTGGATGAAGTCCTGAAAGGGGCCATGCGCGACATTTCGGTGCGGCGGACCAATGCCCACACAGGCCGGGAGGAGACAGAAACCTACCATGTGCGAGTTCCTGTCGGCGTGCGGGCCGGCCAGTCCATCCGGGTGCCCGGCAAAGGCGGCGAGGGACTGGGCGGGGGCAGTGCCGGCGACATTTATTTGCGTGTCCGCTATGCCCAGCACCCGGATTGGCAGGTGCGCGGCACCGATTTGGTGGGTCATCTGGAGCTGGCGCCTTGGGAGGCGGTGTTGGGCGCCACGGTTCCGGTGCCGACTTTGGAAGGAAACATCACTTTGAAAATTCCCGCCGGCACGCAACAGGGACATCAATTGCGCGTCCGCGGCAAAGGGTTGCCCGCAGGGGCCGGCAAGCACGGTGATCTTTACGTCGCAGTTTCCATCCAGGTGCCAGGCCATGTCAGCAAAGAAGAAGAGCGTTTGTGGAAACATCTGTCAGCCGAATCCACGTTTAATCCGCGGAAAACAACGTGAGCGGGCAGCAGAAAGTTTTACGGACAGCATGGGGTGTTCACCCCATTGTTTGCGGCTGGCAAAGGTGACAGTGTCTTTCATGGCAAAATTATGAACACACCCCACCTTTTCACTCCTGTTCATCTGGGCGCACTGGAAACCCCGAACCGCATCATCATGGCTCCGCTTACGCGCATGCGCGCCGGACCGGGCCGGGTGCCGACGCCGTTGATGGCGGAGTATTACGCCCAGCGCGCGGCGGCGGGCCTGATTATCAGCGAGGCCACGGCCATTTCCGAGCAGGGTACGGGCTGTCCAAATACGCCCGGCATTTATACGGCGGAACAGGTCGCGGGCTGGCAGTTCGTGACCGATGCAGTCCACGATGCGGGTGGCCATATTTTTCTTCAGCTCTGGCACATGGGCCGGGTTTCGCACCCAAGTTTCCAGCCGGACGGCGGATTGCCGGTGGCGCCCAGCGCCCTCGCTCCGCGCTCCGGCCAGGTGCTTACGGAGCATGGCCTGCAGCCTTATGTCACGCCGCGCGCCCTGAATAAAAAAGAGCTGCCCGGAATCGTGGCCCAGTATGCCGCCGCCGCGCGCCGCGCCAAAATCGCCGGCTTCGACGGCGTCGAAATCCACAATGCCAACGGCTATCTGCTGGATCAGTTTCTCCGTGATGGCACGAACCAGCGCACGGATGAATACGGTGGTCCGGCGCGCAACCGCGCCCGGCTTACGCTGGAAGTGACCGTTGCCGTAGTGAAAATCTGGGGGGCTGACCGCGTGAGCATCCGCTTCTCGCCCGGTGGTGTTTTCAATGACATGCACGATTCAAATCCGCTGGCGACGTTCAGCCATGTGTTGCATGAGCTAAACCGGTTCAAGCTCGCCTACGCGCATTTGATCGTGTCCACCGAAGATGATTTGCAGCATGGCGCGGTGCCTGTGCCGCTGGTGGCGCTGCGAAAAGAATTTCAAGGGCCATTGATCGTGGCGAATGGTTATACGCGCGCCACGGCAACGCAGGTTCTGGCGGAGGACCTGGCGGATGCGGTGGCATTCGGGCGTTTGTTCATTGCGAATCCCGATCTGCCTGAACGCTTCCAGTTGAACTCGCCTCTGAATCCGCTGGATGAAGCGGCCTTCTATGGCGGAGCGGAGAAGGGCTACACGGATTATCCGGCGCTGGGCCCCCAACTGGTTCAACGATAATGCAACCAGACCCCCTGGCTGGGAAACCGGCACCGCTGGGAATGCTGGTCAATGTGCCGCAGTTGGTAACGGCCTATTACACCGGTGTGCCAGACTCAAACGTGCCGGCCCAGCGCGTGGCGTTTGGCACCTCCGGCCACCGTGGCTCCTCCTTCACTCTGGCTTTCAACGAATGGCACATCCTCGCGATCACCCAGGCGATTTGCCTGTATCGCGCGTCCAAAAACATCGCCGGCCCTTTGTTTCTTGGCATGGACACGCATGCGCTTTCCGTTCCGGCCTGCGCCACCGCCTTGGAAGTTTTGGCGGCCAATGGGGTTGAGGTGATGCTCGCCGAAGGAGACGAATACACGCCGACGCCGGTCATCTCCCATGCCATTCTGAATTACAACCGCGGGCGCACGAGCGGACTGGCCGATGGCATTGTCATCACCCCGTCGCACAATCCGCCGCAGGACGGCGGCTTCAAATATAACCCGCCGAACGGCGGCCCGGCGGACAACACCGTCACGGATTGGATTGAGGCCGGGGCAAATGCGCTGCTGGCAGCCCAACTCAAGGGCGTGAAACGAATGCCCCACGCGCAGGCGCTGCGCGCCGCAACGACGCACCGGCACGACTATGTCACCGCGTATGTCAACGACCTTGGCAACGTGATTGACATGGACATTATACGCGGCGAGAAGCTTGGACTGGGGGTGGATCCGCTGGGCGGCGCCGGAGTTCATTACTGGGCACGAATCGCGGAGCGACATGGTTTGAACCTGACGGTGGTGGACGAGCTGGTTGATCCCACCTTTCGGTTTATGACGGTGGATTGGGATGGTCAGATTCGGATGGACCCGTCGTCGCCCTACGCGATGCAGCGGCTGATCGGGATGAAGAGCCGGTTTGATCTTTCGTTTGCGTGCGACACCGACCATGACCGGCACGGGATTGTCACCAAAGCTGAAGGCTTGTTGCCGCCAAATCACGATCTTTGCGCGGCGATTTTCTATCTGTTCCAAAACCGCCCGGGGTGGCCCAAATCGGCGGCGGTAGGAAAGACCATCGTGAGCAGCCAGATGATTGACCGGATTGCCGCCAAACTGGGCCGGAAACTGTTCGAGGTGCCGGTGGGTTTTAAATGGTTCGTGGAGGGGTTGCTCGATGGGTCACTGGGATTTGCCGGCGAGGAGAGCGCCGGTTCTGTCTTTTTGCGTCTGGATGGCAGCGTCTGGACCACGGACAAGGACGGATTTATTCCCTGTTTGCTGGCGGCGGAGAGCACCGCGCGGACGGGCCACGATCCGGCGGCAATCTATCGTGAATTGACACACGAGTTTGGCGAGTCTGCCTACGACCGGGTTGATGCCCCGGCCACGCCGGAAGAAAAAGCGCGGCTGGCAAAACTTTCGCCGCAGCAGGTCAAGGTTGACATGCTGGCGGGCGAAAAAATTGAGAGCATGCTCACTCATGCGCCGGGAAACGATGCCCCCATTGGTGGATTGAAGGTGGTGACCGAGCATGGCTGGTTCGCCGCGCGTCCTTCCGGAACCGAAAATATCTACAAAATTTATGCCGAGAGCTTTCGGGGAGCGGATCAACTGCGCCAAATCCAGGCGGAGGCACAGACAATCATCAACCATGCCCTGGCGGCGGGACTGGCGCCGGAGCAAGCCGGAGTTAACCCCTTGCCGGGCCTTCAGCGAATGACGGCGGAGGCAGCAGTCCAGGTGTGGACGAATGAGGGCGATCCAACCTGATACCTGCCAGATTTCAGTCCAAAATAGATTCGGAAAAATATGAATGAACAAATACCTGTCCGCCAGTCGGTCTGTGGTCAATTAAATGCGGATGTCGAAGGCTTCGATGCCCTGATGGAGCTGGCTCTGGATCTGCGCTGGTCGTGGAACCATGCCACCGACGAAGTGTGGCGGCAGCTTGATCCCGCGCTGTGGGAGCATACGCAAAACCCCTGGGTGGTTCTTCAGACCGTCTCCAAGGACAAGCTCAAAGGCAAGCTGGCCGATCCGACCTTCCGCAAGAACATGGATGAACTCCGGCGAGCGAAACATCAGGCGGCGGAGACGCCCGCGTGGTTTCAGAAAAATCATCCGCAGTCGCCGCTGAAGTGTGTCGCGTATTTCAGCATGGAATACATGTTGAGTGAGGCGCTGCCCATTTATTCCGGCGGGCTGGGCAATGTGGCCGGAGACCAGCTCAAGGCCGCCAGCGACCTGGGCGTGCCCGTGGTTGGCGTGGGGCTGCTCTACCAACAAGGCTATTTTCGCCAGGTGATTGACAAGGACGGAGCGCAACAGGCTCTTTACCCATATAACTATCCCGGACAATTGCCGATCATACCCTTGCGCCAGCCAAACGGCGAATGGTTGCGCTTGGAAATCGCCCTGCCCGGTTATTCGGTGTGGTTGCGCGCATGGCAGGTGCAAGTGGGCCGGGTGAAGCTCTATCTGCTGGACAGCAATGACGCGGCGAACTTCCCGGCCCATCGCGGAATAACCAGCGAGTTATACGGCGGCGGACCGGAACTGCGCCTGAAGCAGGAACTGCTGCTGGGCATCGGCGGGTGGCGGCTGCTCGCCGCCCTCGGCATCCGGCCGGATGTCTGTCACTTGAATGAAGGTCATGCGGCCTTTGCCGTATTGGAACGCGCCCGCACTTTCATGCAGGAAAATGGGCAGCCTTTTGAAGCGGCGCTGGCCGCCACACGGGCGGGAAATCTCTTCACCACCCACACGGCCGTGGCCGCCGGGTTTGACCGTTTCACTCCGGCCCTTATCGAGCAATACCTTGGCCGTTATACCGCGGACAAACTCGGCATCAGCCTGCATGATCTGCTGGCCCTGGGCCGTCAGAATCCCAACGACCCGTCGGAGAATTTCAACATGGCGTATCTGGCCGTTCGCGGGAGCGGCTCGGTGAATGGGGTCAGCCGTTTGCATGGACAAGTCAGCCGGCACTTGTTTGAACCGCTGTTTCCGCACTGGCCGGAAAACGAGGTGCCCGTTGGCCATGTGACCAATGGAGTCCACATGCCCACGTGGGATTCGGCCGCCGCCGACGATCTATGGACGCGGGCCTGCGGGAAAGACCGCTGGCTCGATGGGGTGGAAAAGCTGGAACAGGGTATTCGCGGCGTCTCCGATGACACGCTCTGGCAATTCCGCACCGCGACCACCAAGTCGCTGGTGGAATACGCGCGCCAACGCCTGGCCCGGCATTACGCCGCCGCCGGCGCCTCGCCGGAGACAGTAGAGGAGGCAAAACATTTGTTTGATCCCAACATATTGACCCTGGGTTTTGCGCGACGTTTCGCCACGTACAAAAGACCCAATCTGCTGCTGCACGATCCGGCGCGATTGCTCCGGCTGCTGACCAATCCGCAGCGTCCGGTGCAACTCATGCTCGCGGGCAAGGCCCATCCGGCGGATGCGGCCGGACAAGCCCTGATCCAGAAATGGATCCAGTTTATCCGCCGGCCGGAGGTTCGTCCGCACGCGATTTTCCTCAGTGACTATGACATGCAATTGACGGAGCGCCTGGTGCAGGGCGTGGATGTCTGGCTCAACACGCCGCGGCGGCCCTGGGAGGCCTGTGGCACCAGCGGCATGAAGGTGTTGGTCAACGGCGGCCTCAATCTTTCGGAACTGGATGGCTGGTGGGCGGAAGCCTACACGCCGGAAGTGGGCTGGGCGCTGGGAGACGGTCAGGAACACGGCGATGATCCGGCCTGGGACGCGGCCGAAGCCGTGGCGCTTTACGAGCGGCTGGAACGCGAGGTGATCCCCGAATTTTATTCCCGCAACGAAAAAGGAATTCCCACGGCCTGGGTCGCGCGAATGCGTGAAAGCATGGCGCGGTTGACGCCGCGCTTCTCCGCCAACCGGGCCGTGTGCGAATACACCGAACAACACTATCTCCCGGCGGCGATGGCCAGCCATTCGCGCGCGGCCAGCCAAGGCGCAGCCGGCCGGCAGATAGTTGACTGGAGACACGCTCTGGACCAGAAATGGGCGTTGCTGAAGTTCGGCAAAATGAAGCTGGAGACGCGCGACGGAACCCATGTGTTTGAGATTGAATTCGGTCTCCATGGTCTGGACCCAAAAGCAGTGCGGGTGGAGCTGTACGCCGACGGAATCAAAGACGGCCCACCCGTGCGCCAGGAGATGACCTGCCTGCACCCACTGGCGGACGAATCAGGCGGCTATATTTACAGCGCAACCGTGCCGGCGGCCCGCCCGGCTGAGGACTACACGGCGCGAGTAATGCCGCGCTGCGACGGCGTGGCAATTCCGTTGGAAGATCCCCGAATCCTGTGGCAAGGTTGATAAAAACGCTCCAATGAAAATCGAAGCAGGCAGGCTGAAGACAAACGACCAGATCGAACCCACGGTCTTCGTCATTTTTGGCGGGGCCGGTGATTTGACCTGGCGGAAACTCGTGCCGGCATTGTTCGATCTCTCGCAGGATCGCAGTCTGCCATTACAATTTGCGATCATCGTGGTGGACCGCATCCAGCTCGGCGATGACGCGCTGCGCCGACGTTTGCACGATGGCGTCAACCAATTTTCCCGTTTTGGAAAACCCAGGATCGCCGCCTGGAATCAATTTGCCCAACATATCCATTACCAGGCTGGTGATTTCCAGAAGCTGCCGACTTATACCGCCCTGGGGCAACATTGCGCGAAACTGGAAAAAGAATGGGACGCCAAAGCCCATCGCATCTTCTACATGGCCACACCGCCGGTCATGTTCGGCGAAATTCCAAAATATCTGGGCAAAGCCGGCCTCGCCAGCAATCGCGAACGGGCGCGGATCGTCATCGAAAAGCCGATTGGCTACGATTTGGAATCGGCGCGCGCCTTGAACGCCGTTCTCGCCGCCAGCTTCAACGAATCCCAAATCTTTCGGATTGACCATTATCTCGGCAAGGAGACCGTGCAAAACATTCTGGCGTTTCGTTTTGCCAACCCCCTTTTTGAACCCATGTGGAATCGCCGTTACATTGATTATGTAACCATAACGGTCGCCGAAACCGTAGGGGTCGAACATCGCGGCGGTTATTACGATCACGCCGGGGCGCTGCGCGACACGGTGCAGAACCATCTGATACAACTGCTCTGTCTCGTGGCGATGGAGCCGATGGTTTCCTTCCAGGCCGACGAAATCCGAAACAAAAAAGTGGATGTGCTCCACGCCGCCCGTCCGATTCACCGCGACGAGGTCCCTCAATCGGCCGTGCGCGGGCAGTATGGTCCCGGCAACCCCGGCGGCAAAAAACTGCCCGGCTATCGCGAGGAGCAGGGCGTCGCGCCGGATTCCCCGACGGAGACGTTTGCGGCGTTGAAGTTGTTTATTGACAACTGGCGCTGGCAGGACGTGCCATTTTACCTGCGCACCGGCAAGCGCCTGCCGCAGCAGGCGTCGGAAATTTCCATCCAATTTCGCGCCGTGCCGCATCAGTCCTTTCCACCCGACGCCTCCCTCGGCTGGCAACCTTCCCGGCTCATCCTATCAATCCAGCCCGACGAAGGCATCGTGCTGAGCTTTCAGGCCAAATATCCGGGGCCGAAGATGCAACTGCGGCCAGTGGACATGCGGTTCAGTTATCACGACAGCTTTGCCGCGCCATCGCCGGATGCCTATGAAACACTTCTCTGGGACGTGATGATGAAGGACGCAACGCTCTTTATGCGCCATGACCAGGTGGAAGCGGCCTGGCAACTGTTGATGCCGGTGCTCGAAGCGTGGCAGGCGGCGGCACCGGGTGATTTTCCCAATTACGCCGCCGGCACCTGGGGACCGGAAAATACCCAGGGATTGCTGGCTCCAGGCCATCGCTGGCCGCTGCCAACCGAATTGGTCAACCCGGGCAGGAAACCGGGCAAAAATTTATGACTCACTACAACATGAAAACTCCTGTCGAAAATACACCGATGTTTAGCGAGCTTGCGGCAGGCATGGGGATTCGTGGCAGGTTTCATAAAAATTGCCACTCCACGCGCGTCAAACTGTCCGCGTTTGGGCTAACCATCGGCGAATGAGTTAAGACGCCCGGTTATTCAACAATGCATTTCTTCGATCAAATCAAAACCGGCGGTCTGGCCGATCCGTCCACGCTTCAAGGGGCCATCGCTTTTGCGTTGGTTTTCGGTTTCTTTGCCTGGTTCATCGGGAGTTTGTTAAAACTGAGCGTGCAACGGGTGCTGGCGCATGACAAGCATGACCATTTTGACCGCATGGCGGTCAAGTTCATCGCGAAGCTAACCCGCTACGGTGTCTATGCATTCGCCTTCGCCGCCTATGCGCACTTTGTCCCGGCCCTGTCCGGTCTGGGCGCGGCATCGCTGACGAGCATCGGGATGATTTCGTTGATTCTCGGCTTTGCGGCGCAAAACACGCTCGGTAATCTGATTGCGGGAATTTCCCTACTGCTCTACCGGCCGTTCAAACTCGGCGACCGGCTGCAGGTGACCGCGCCGACGGGATTGGAAACCGGCATCGTGGAAGGCCTCACCCTGGGTTACACCCTTTTGAAAACGGATGACAACCGCCGTGTGGTGGTGCCCAACAGTCTTATGGCCAGCCAGACGGCGATCAATCTGACCGCCAATGACCCACGGGTGATTTGCTCCGTGCTGTATCATATCAGTTACGACTCGGATATTGACAAGGCCCGCGCCATTCTGCTTGAACTGGCCGGCAAACATCTTCTGGCCAGGCAGGTATGCGGATGTCCGCTGACGGAGCTGGGCAATTCCGGCTTCGTACTTTCACTGGATGTGTGGTGTGCCGATGCTTCCACCGCCATCACGTTCAAATGCGATTTGCTGGAGCAGGCCATGAAGCGTTTTGCCAAGGAAGGCATTGGCCTGCCATTGCCGCAGGCTACCTTGGTTTGGAGAGGCGACCGGCACTTAACCACAGTGCCGGAAAGGGAGCCTGCGCTTCAGACGCAAACCATTGCCGCAACCCGTGATTTGAAACCCTGATGGGTTTGACTGGCGGGTCTGGCAGGAGGCAGTTTACTGGCACAAAGCACCGCCGGCGAAGGCTGATCCGCTGCTATTGGGGAAACTGGCGTCCTCCGTCCATAATCCACAGTCGGGTTATACCCCATGGCGAAGCCGCCGCCGCCGCCACAGTATAAATGCTGGCACACGTACCGGCGGCGGTGGAATCAATTTCTTAAATTCGCTGTCCACCGACACCCACCACGAACGATAAAACACACAAAGAAACAACTATTATGTTAAGCAAAGCCAAAACTCTGAACGGTTACAAACTGGACTGCCTCGATGGGGAAATCGGCAAGGTCAAGGAATTCTATTTCGATGACCGGCATTGGACCATCCGTTATCTGGTCGCCAACACGGGAACCTGGCTTATCGGCCGGCAGGTGTTGATCTCGCCATACGCGCTGCTGGCCATAAACAATGCAGAGCAAAACATATCCACCGATCTAACCAAGGAGCAGATTAAGGGCAGTCCTTCCCTGGACACAGACAAACCCGTGTCCCTCCAGTTCGAGCAGGACTACTATGACTATTATGGCTGGCCAACTTATTGGTATGGCCCCTATAGCTGGGGATCTCATCCTTACATTGCGCGCAATCATGTTAAGGGGAAACACGTCAACCTGGGTGGAAAAGCGTGGGATCACCATTTGCGCAGCACACACGCGGTGGACGGTTACAACATCCAGGCTCTGGACGGCGAGCTTGGCCACGTCGAAGATTTTATCATTGATGATGAGACCTGGGCGATCCGCTATATCGTCATCAATACCGGAACCTGGTGGCCGGGGAAAAAAGTGCTGGTTTCTCCGCTATGGATCGAACGTGTTAGCTGGAGCCAGGCGAAAGTCTTTGTCAATCTGTCCCGCGAGACGATCAAGGAGTCGCCGGAATACACCGATGAATCCCTGCTGACCCGGGATTATGAAATCGGACTGCACGGACACTACGATCGCAAAAGATACTGGGTGGATGAACTGGTGAACAGTTAGCGTTCAGCAGCTCGTTATATGATGCTTGCTCGGCCACTTCCCGCAACTGCCGCGGTTGTTTCAACGGCCAGCAGTTTACCGGATGGACTCACCAGCGCGGAAGCTCGCGCCCGATTGGAAAAGTCGGGCCCGAATTCCATGCCCGATACGTCATCGCATCCGGCGCGAAGGGCCGTCGAAAAATTATGGGCGCCAATTCCCTGGATGCTGGAAGCGGCCATTGTGCTGGAACTGGTGCCCGGCAAGTATGTCGAAGCCGGGATTATCGCGGTGCTTCTGCTGTTCAACGCCGGGCTTGGTTTTTTTCAGGAGGGGCGGGCCCAGGCGACTCTCGCGGCTCTAAAATCACGATTGGCGCTGACCGCCTCGGTTCCCCTCACGACCACGCCTGTTCCGTTCAGCAAAACGTGCGCTCGTCACGAGCGGCATCCGCGTGATGCCGAATGATCGGCGTGCTTCCGCCCGCGGCACGGCGACGGTCGTTTCACTCCGGCTTCGTTCCATCCGGCTCGCCTCCCATAAATCACTGATTTGCTTTCGAGAGATTTCTTCACCCATCGTCCAGTTGCGAGTTGTGTAAGCGGCGACATGGAGAACCCGCCCGAAGAATGAAAGTATGAGACAAGGCAACATTTTTGGACAACACATCCGCCTCTCACGCGAGTTGCGGGGATGTAGTGGCAAAATCCTTTTGTGAACGCCAGTCCAACACAACCAGCAAACGCCGACGCGCTTGATAGCGGCAGCCGGTCCGCGTCGCATCGGGCAACCCAATTCATGGCCGACCGGGATGGTGATTTGCCGGTCTGGGTTCGCGCGCCAAAGCGTGGGCATGAATTTTATTCCGGCTGCACACGGGCAAAACTCTACGAATGGGCGGCCAAAAGTTTTATTCGATCCGTCTCAATTCGGGAACCGGGAAAAATTAAAGGCGTCCGACTATTCCATCTTGCCAGCATTCTGGCGTTCATTGAGCAGTGTGAAATTCAGGCAAATCCCGGCCAAAACGACACTGGTAAAAAGCACTGAATGAAGGTGGGTTGACTGTCGCCGCAAACCGGGGCTGCGATGTCAATTACTCAGTCAATGTGCTTGTCAATAATCCGCTCCACCAACGACTGCCACGACGTTTCTCCATGGACGTTGTAAACAAATGGTGCCTGGGCCGTGTTCGGCATATCATCAATAATGATGTCTGGTTTCGCCGCGAAGCCCTCGAAAAAATCGGTGAGACTGTGCAACACGGCAACCTTCCG
>Ga0181520_10008352_pt1 | contig 14765 bp, 14 predicted proteins | sample PEATcosm2014_Bin_29_FD_132451 | JGI IMG/M metagenome (GOLD analysis project Ga0181520, IMG submission 132451) | Peatland microbial communities from MTU Mesocosm Facility, Houghton, MI, USA - PEATcosm2014_Bin02_30_metaG | ecosystem: Environmental > Terrestrial > Soil > Wetlands > Peat | place... | reverse complement strand
TGGGGTGGGCGCAAATACAACTTTCAACGACGTGATCATTGGCCCCGGGGGCTATTATCCCGGGGAACAACACAGCATCAATTTCAATGACGGTTCGGCACCGATCGGCTCCCTGATCATGGGATATAACGGGACGGACGGCTATTTCAGCATAGGCAATCTTTACCATGATGTTTATCAATCCGGGACCAAAGCGTTCACCGTTTTCGGCGACGGCGACGTCAGTATCGGCACCACGGCCGCACCGCAGCAATACTTGAGCGTGCATGGCGGCGTGAATATAGACCAGGCCAATGACAATGGCGGTTTTATCAACAACGGCAACACCAACGGTTACGGTCTTACTTTCGGCGGCAACAGTGGCGAAGGCATTGCTTCCCAGCGCCAGGCGACGGGAGGCAATCAATACGGGTTGGACTTTTACACTGATTTTACGCGCCGGATGTCTATTTCGCAGAGCGGTTTCGTTGGCATTGGCCGCAGTTCTCCTTTGGTAGGGGACGATTGGCTCGATGTTTATGCCCCGGTTACCAACAACTACGGCGGCATGTATGTTGAGACTGCCGGTACCGGCCTGCCCTTTTATGGTTATTCCCAAAACGGCGTCATTTCCGCTTATACCGCCGTTGATGGACTCGGTGCGAACAAATGGTTCTTATATAACGGAGGCGATTATCTCACATTTACCACTGGCGGCAGCCTGGGTGTTAATACCTTTTCTCCATCACAAGCACTGGAAGTGAACGGCGAATACTTGATGGTGGACGGGTTGGGGGGCGTAGATTGTTATATGGGCGATGACGGCTTTGGCAATGATGTCCAAATTGGCAGCCTCACGTCCGGGGTTACTGCGGTGGCGTGTTATAACGCAACCGATAATGCCTATATGCATCTCTATTGCAGTTCCATCACGATTGAAGGCGGCGCGGATTTGGCGGAGCCGTTCAAGCTAACGGCGGGAGCGAGCGACGTTCCGCAAGGGGCAGTGGTGGTGATTGACGATCAGAATCCCGGTCACCTCAAAATGAGCGATCAAGGCTACGACACGCGGGTCGCGGGCGTGGTGAGCGGCGCCAACGGGATTAATCCCGGCATTCAGATGCAGCAGCAGGGCATTCTGGAGGGGGGAAAGAATGTTGCCTTGACGGGGCGCGTCTATGTTCAAGCCGATACTTCAAATGGAGCCATCAAACCCGGTGATTTGCTGACCACTTCGAGCATTCCGGGACATGCCATGAAAGTGACCGATCACGCCCGGGCTGCCGGCGCCATTCTCGGCAAGGCCATGACTGGATTGAGCGAGGGCAAAGGCATGGTTCTGGTGCTGGTCACATTGCAATGACCACGGGCCAAGTTGCCCATCCTGTTTTATGATCACGAGGGTAAATATGAAAACCAAAAACTCCGGGGTTCCGGACGCCAGACCGGCCTTGGTCCGGAACTTCTGCACGGCCCTGTTCGCGCTGCTGTTGCTGCTGCCAGCCAGCCCCCTGCAAGCAGCGCTGCGGACATTGCCAGGCCATGTGCCGGCGGCGGTGGCAGGCTTGCCGCCGCAAGGTGTGCTGCCGGCTGCGAATCACCTGGACCTTTCCATCAGGCTCCCCTTGCGCAACAAGGCAGAGCTTACCGATTTGATCCAGCAGCTTTACGATCCGGCCAGCACCAATTTCCATCGCTATTTGACGCCGGCGCAGTTTACGGAGCGATTTGGGCCGACGGTGCAGGATTATCAGTCGGTGCAGGATTTTGCCCGGTCAAACCGGCTGGTGGTGGAAAGCACTTTTGGCAATCGCGCCTTGCTGGAGGTTTCAGGCAGCGTGGCTGATATTCAAGCCGCCTTCCAGGTCACATTGCGCACCTATCGGCATCCCACCGAGAACCGGGAGTTTTATGCCCCCGATGTCGAGCCCAAGGTGGATGCCCGGCTGCCAATCGTGGAGATCAACGGGCTGGACAACTACATTGTGCCGCATCCCGGAAACCACGGGGTTCGTCCGCCCGGTCCGGCTCCGGGCGGCGGCTCAGGACCCAACGGCGATTTTTGGGGATACGATTTTAGAAAAGCGTATGTTCCGAATGTTTCCCTCAACGGCGCGGGGCAGATTGCGGGACTGTTCGAACTGGACGGGTATTATCCGAGCGACATCGCGGCCTATGAAAGCATGACGGGACTGCCCAATTTGGTGCCCACTTTGATCAAAGTAGGCTCGTTCAACGGAGTGCCCAGCACCAATTTTAGCAGCGTGGGCGAGGTGTCACTGGATATCGAGTCCGAGATCGCCATGGCGCCTGGCCTGGCCGGTCTGTGGGTTTATGAGGGAAACTATACCGCCAGTATCTTAACCCAGATGGCCGTGGATGACGTGGCGAAACAAATAAGTTCCTCCTGGTTTTTTGGCCGGGCTACGACCAATGACACGGAGTTGCTGGAAATGGCCGCCCAGGGGCAGTCCTTTTTTCAGTGTTCCGGCGACAATCTGGCTTATGTCAATGGCATCAACTACGGGCCGAATTCAGGGCCGCCATCGGATGACCCTTATCTTACCAGCGTCGGTGGAACCATGCTGACCACGGCTTCAGATAAATCATGGCTCTCCGAAACAAATTGGAACAATGAAAACGGCGTCAATGGATCAGGCGGAGGCATCAGCACCGTTTTCACCATTCCCATCTGGCAACAGGGCGTCAATATGTCGGCCAACGGGGGATCCACGACCCATCGAAACATCCCGGATGTGGCCATGGTGGCGGATTACTGCACGTTTGTTTCCAACAACGGCCACACGAATTCGTGGTGGGGCACCAGTATCGCCGCGCCGCTGTGGGCCGGGTTTACGGCTCTGGTCAATCAGCAGGCGGTGGGGGAGAACAAACCCACGGTCGGCTTTCTCAACCCGGCGCTGTACGCGATTGGCGGCGGGGCTTATTACAACAATTATTTTCACGATATCACGCTGGGCAACAACACCTGGAGCAGCAGCCCAAACGCTTATTACGCCACGACGGGCTACGATCTCTGCACCGGCTGGGGATCGCCCAATGGCATAAGCCTGATCAATGCTCTCGCCGGTGACGCAGGGCCGGTTTACGTGAACTTCAACTACAACGGAACCCCGAAGAATGGACAATATAACACGCCTTACAACACCCTGGGGAGCGGGGTCAGTGCGGTCGCCAATTACGGGACGATTTTTATTGAAACGGCTGGCTCGAGTTCTGAAACCATGACCATCACCAAGCCCATGACCATCACCTCCCAGGACGTCCCGGCCACCGTTGGCAACTGATCCAATCAACCAAGCATCAATAATCAATAAGTGCCATGAACAAAAACTTGTTTTTAATCCTTGTGCTGGGGCTGCTGGCTCCCGCATTGCAGGCCCAGAATTACAGCATAGACTGGTATAAGGTGTCCGGCGGCGGCGGCGTGAGCACCGGCGGCATCTATCAAGTAAGCGGCACCATTGGTCAGCCGGATGCCAGCGGCGAAATGACCGGTGGCGGCTATTCATTGACCGGCGGTTTCTGGGCGCTCTACGCCGTGCAAACGCCCGGGGCGCCGCTGCTGATCATCACTCACATTGGCAACCAGGCCATCGTATCATGGGATCAGACAGTCACCGGCTGGACGCTCCAGACCAATGTGAACCTGGCCACACCGGCCTGGGGCAAGTATCTCGGCACCGTGGTTAACAACAGCGTGACCAATTCACCGCCCAAGGGAAATCTGTTCTTCCGCCTGACAAACCCCTGAAGTGCTGGAAGGACCGTGGCTGCAATGGGCAACCAAAATTGCCCGCCAGAATTTATTTGCCGTCCGTTGTGAATCCGGCCACGACCGGACGATGATCGGAGCCCAGGCCCCAGTTTGGGATGGCGGGAATGTAAGTTTCGTTCGCGAGCCAGTTCCGTTTCAGCGCGGGACTCAAGAGGATGAAATCTATGCGGGAATACTCGTCAGACCTCCCGTAAAAATAAGTCCAGGCCACGTCACGCGGCTCGAAATACGGCGGTTCGCCGGGGACGGTGTCGCCGTTGCGCTCGGCGGGGCGGGTATCAAAGAGCTTTGACTTTCCGCGCCCAACGATTTCCCTGGTCGAGTCGGAATCTTTTGTGTCGTTGAAATCCCCAAGGACGATGAGCCGTGCTTTTGGCTCCCTGGCCAGGCGCGCGTCAATGATGCGGCGCAGGACTTTCGCTTCCGAGAGCCGTTCCTCCGATTCGTCGGCATTCTTTGTGGTGAGGCGTGATTTAAGGTGCGCGGCCATGAGGGTGAAGGTGAAATTGGTTGCGGCCTGAATGTCCAGCTCGGCGAATCCGCGTTTGACCTGGAGCCGGCGGCCGTCGAGCAGGAAAAAATCGTTCGTGTGCGGACGGCGGGCCACGATGGGCAGCTTGCTCAACACGGCCACGTGGATGTTGGTGTCGTAACCCTGGAGGTGTTCCCAGAACGGAAAATTCTGGCCCTCGGCCCGGAGCGAGGCGCGGAGTTCGAGCAGGGCATTGGTATCGCCCATTTCTTCCAGCGCAATCACGTCGGGGGCGATGGCCTTGATGCTCTCGCGGATTTTTGCTTTCGCTTCGGCCGATTTGACCTGCGTCCGCGATTCGGTGGGCTGGTCCAAATAGGATTCCACGTTGTAGGTGGCGACGCGGAAAGTTCCGGCAAAGGCGGAGTGGCGAGGGAATGCCAATGCGAAAATTGTGAGGCAAAGCCAAAATGAAAACCCCTTTCGCATGGAGGATTTCAAGCAAAAGGGTTGTGCGTGTTCACGCGGGGTTTATCGCAAATTTTCGGATTCAAGTCAACGGGCACGGCAAAAAGAACATTTTTTGCCAAATCGCGCAAAACTGCTACCTTCGTCGCATGTCTCGAACGAGCAAAAACCCGGCGACAGAGGAATTGCACGACATGCAGAGCCGGCGCGATGACCGTGAACTGCCGATTGACAAGGTCGGCGTGCGCGGGCTGCGGTTTCCGGTTCAGGTGCGCGACAAGACGCGCAAGGTGCAGGACACGGTGGCCACCATCGGCATGTTCGTGGATTTGCCAAAGGAATTCAAAGGCACGCACATGAGCCGGTTTGTGGAGGTGCTCAACGCGCATGGCAATATCATCCACGTGGAAAACATCACGGACATTTTGCGCTCGCTGCAGAAGGAATTGAAGTCGGCCACCTCGCACATTGAAATTGAGTTTCCGTACTTCATGACCAAGCGTTCGCCGGTGTCGCGCAAGACCAGCCTGATGGATTATCTGGCGCGGTTTGACGCGTCGGCGTGCGGCGCGAAGACGGATTTTGTGCTGACGGTGAAGGTAAACGTGACGACGTTGTGCCCGTGTTCGAAGGCCATTGCAAAGTACGGCGCGCACAATCAGCGTGGCGAGGTGACGGTGGCGTTGCGGTTCAAGAAAATCGTCTGGATTGAGGAGGTGATCGAGATGGTGGAGGAATCCGCCAGCTCGGAACTTTTCGCCCTGCTGAAGCGGCAGGACGAAAAAGCCGTGACCGAGCGCGCCTATGAGAACCCGGTGTTCGTGGAGGACCTGGTGCGCAATGTGGCGTTGCGGTTGAACGCGCATCCGCTGGTGACGTGGTACAAAGTCGAGGCGGAGAATTTTGAGAGTATTCACAATCACAATGCTTATGCGTGCATTGTGAAGGGAGCAAACTGAATGGCCGCTGCCAGGGATTGATCCCATCCGCCGGCGGAGGGGGGCTGGCTGGCACAGAACCGGTTCGTATTTTTTAAGCATTGCTGCTAATCATCTTACGTTCTTCCAGACCTCGCAGGGGGCGTTTTCAGCGTTTTTTTGAGAAGGGTGAACATGGCCAGGCTCCAGAGGGCGCTCCGGGTCTTTCCTGATTTTGGGTTTCCATCTGGTCGGCACTGAGGCGCAAATGACAATTTAAGACGAGCTTTTGGCAAGGAATGTTTTGGAAATGAGCATCACAAACAGTTAACCTAAATTGATCAAATAAAAGAGTTATTACTATGAATGCAAGCGTTGCCAAGCCGCAAAGGAAACGGGTTCAAGCCGTGCTGGAGCATGCCAGCGGTGACAAGCGTTTCAAAATTCTGGAAGTCCACATGAAGAAGCATCAGTTTCGTCAGGATGCCCTGATTGAGGTGCTGCACAAGGCGCAGGAATTATTCGGCTACCTGGAGGACGATCTGCTGCTCTTTGTTTCGGTCAAGCTCAAGCTCCCGCCGAGCCGGGTCTATGGCGTGGCCACCTTTTATCATTTTTTCCAGCTTAAGCCGCAGGGCGAACATGCGTGCGTGGTCTGCATGGGCACCGCGTGCTATGTGAAGGGCGCGGACAAGATTATTGACGCCATTACCCAGAAGCACAAAGCCCGGGCTGGTGAAACCACACCGGACGGCAAACTTTCCCTGCTCACCGCGCGGTGCATCGGGGCCTGCGGCATTGCGCCGGCGGTGGTTTATGACGGCACTGTCACGCCGCGCGCCACGCCGGAATCCGCGCTCGAACAAATCAACCAGTGGATGACAAAATGATTCTCAACGACCTGCTACAAATCAAGGAAAAGGAACTGGCGGCGCGGAAGAAAATTGTGCTGCGCTGCTGCATGGCCGCCGGTTGCATGTCCTCCGACTCCAAAGGGGTCAAGGAACAACTGGAAAAAGCCGTGGCCGCCGCCGGCCTGCAAAATGAGGTGGAAGTACGCGGCGTGGGCTGCATGAAACTCTGTTGCGAGGGGCCGCTGGTGGCCGCGGACCCGCAGAATGCGCTTTATGTGAGGGTTACCGCGGAGAACGCGCCTTCGATCATTGCCGCGCTCAAGGGCGGCAAGGCGGACGCAGCCCAAACCGACCCCAACTCGGCGTTTTTTGCGAAACAATTTTCCATCGTGCTGGCCAACAGCGGCGTCGTGGACCCGGAGCGCGTCGAAAGCTACATCGCAGCCGACGGCTATCAGGCGTTGCACGAGGTGTTGAATGAGATGACACCGAAGGATGTGGTGGAGCAGATGGTCAAATGCGGCTTGCGTGGCCGGGGTGGCGCGGGTTTCCCCACCGGATTGAAATGGGGCACGGTCGCCAAATCGCCTGGCGCGAAGAAATATGTCATTTGCAACGCGGACGAGGGCGATCCCGGCGCATTCATGGACCGCAGCGTGCTGGAGAGCGATCCGCACAGCGTGCTGGAAGGCATGGCCATTGCGGCCTACGCCGTCGGCGCGGACCAGGGATTTATTTACGTGCGCGCCGAATATCCGCTGGCCATAGCGCGCCTGCAAATCGCCATCAAGCAGGCGAAGCAGATGGGCCTGCTCGGAGCGGGCATTTTTGAATCACCCTTCAATTTCAACGTGGATCTGCGCATCGGCGCGGGCGCGTTTGTTTGCGGCGAGGAAACGGCCCTCATGTCATCGGTTGAAGGCAAGCGCGGCACGCCCCGGCCGCGTCCGCCGTTTCCGGCGGAGAGCGGTTTGTTCGGCTGCCCGACGCTGCTGAACAACGTCGAGACCTTTGCCAATGTGCCCACGATTTATCGCAAGGGGGCGGAGTGGTTCGCCGGCATCGGCACGGAAAAAAGCAAGGGCACCAAAGTTTTTGCGCTGGCCGGCAAAATCAAGAACACCGGCCTGCTGGAAGTTCCCATGGGCACGCCGCTCCGGATGATTGTCGAAGAAATGGGCGGGGGCGCTCCCGATGGCGGCAGGATCAAGGCTGTGCAAACAGGCGGGCCTTCGGGCGGCTGCATCCCGGCACAGCATCTGGACACGCCGGTGGACTATGAATCGCTCGGCAAGCTCGGCTCCATCATGGGTTCGGGCGGCATGATCGTGATGGACGACTCGACGAACATGGTTGAGATCGCCCGGTTCTTCATGGAATTTTGCATGGATGAATCCTGCGGCAAGTGCATTCCCTGTCGCGCGGGCACGGTGCAGATGCACCATCTGCTGGACAAGATTGCCAACCGGCAGGCGACCGCGCGGGACCTGACCAAACTGGAGGAACTCTGCGACCTGGTCCGCAACACGAGTTTGTGCGGCCTGGGCCAGACCGCGCCGAATCCGACGTTGAGCACGTTGCGGTTTTTCCGCAATGAATATGAAGCGCTGCTTCAGCCGGACCCATACGGCCCCAACGGCAGCGGCACGTCGAAAAAACAAACCCACTCAATCTGATTTGATTTATGGCTGCCAAAACTTTGACCATTGACGGCAAGCACATCAGCGCCGAGGAAGGCGCGACGGTGCTGCAGGCCGCGAACGAGGCGGGCATCAAGATTCCGACGCTCTGCCACCTGGACGGCGTTTATGATATCGGCGCCTGCCGGCTGTGCATTGTGGAAATCACCGGCATACCGAAGCTGCTGCCGGCCTGCACCACCAAAGTGACCGAGGGCATGGAGGTGAAGACCGACAGCGAACGGCTGCGGAAGTATCGCCGCATGATCCTGGAACTTTTGTTTGCCGAACGGAATCATGTCTGCGCCGTGTGCGTGTCCAACGGCCATTGCGAATTGCAGACGCTCGCGTATTCGCAGGGCATGGACCACGTCCGCTACGACTATACCTTTCCGAAATGGAACGTGGATACGACCCACCGGCTGTTTGGCATGGACCACAACCGCTGCGTGCTTTGCAACCGCTGCGTGCGGGTCTGCTGGCACATCGAGGGCGCGGGCACGAAGAACGTCTCCGGCCGCGGGAGCAAATCCAAAATTATCACCGACCTCAACCTGCCGTGGGGCGAAGCGGATTCCTGCACCGAGTGCGGCAAATGCGTCCAATCCTGTCCGACCGGCGCCTTGTTCCATAAGGGCTCGACGGTGGGCGAGATGGAACGCGACCGCGGCAAGCTGGAATTTATCGTGACCGCACGCGAGAAAAAACAATGGATCGCCGATTGAAAAATTGAACTATGAAGATTCGTTTAGCCACAGTTTGGTTGGGCGGCTGCGCCGGCTGCCACATGTCGTTTCTTGACCTCGATGAGTTTCTGATTGATCTCGCCGACGCCGTGGAACTGGTTTACAGCCCGGTGATGGACGTGAAACAGTATCCCGAAAACGTGGACCTGTGCCTCATTGAAGGTGCGGTTTGCAACGAGGACAATCTGGAAATCCTCCACCAAATCCGCGCGCGAACTAAAACGCTCGTGGCCTTTGGCGATTGCGCGGTTACCGGCAATGTGCCAGCGATGCGCAATCCCCTGGGCTTGGGCAACGTGGAAAATGTGCTCCAGCGCGCCTATATCGAGAATGCGCAAAACAATCCCAGCGTGCCCCAGGCAGATGGCATTGTGCCGCAACTGCTCAAACAGGTGGTGCCGGTGCAGGAAGCGGTCCACATCGAATATTTTTTGCCGGGTTGTCCGCCGCCGGCCGCGCGGATCAAGGCTTTGGTGGCGCAGTTATTGGCCGGAACCGAAGCGAAGTTGGAAGGGACCAATTTGAAATTTGGATGATGGGAACCAGAAATTTTACACGCTATGTCAAAACGAATTGTCATTGATCCGGTAACCCGCATTGAAGGGCACGCCAAGATCAGCATTTTCATGGACGACGCCGGAAACGTCTCGGACGCTGAATTTCACGTCGTGGAATTTCGCGGCTTTGAGAAATTTTGCGAGGGGCGGCCCTACACCGAAATGCCCGGCATTACCCAGCGCATTTGCGGCATCTGCCCCGTGAGCCATACGCTGGCGTCGGCCAAGGCCGGTGACGCGTTGATGGCCGTCAACATTCCGCCGGCCGCCGACAAGCTGCGCCGCCTGCTGAACTTGGGCCAGTTCATCCAGTCCCATGCGCTGAGCTTCTTCCATTTGAGTGCGCCGGACTTTTTGCTCGGCTGGGACACGCCGCCGGCGCAGCGCAACGTCTTTGGCCTGATCGCCGCGAACAAGGACCTCGCCCGCGCGGGCATCCGCCTGCGCCAGTTTGGGCAGGAAATCATTGAGACTCTTGGCGACAAGAAAATTCATCCGGCTTGGGCGGTGCCGGGTGGCGTGCGGAGCGCGCTGACCGAAGCCGGGCGGGCAAAAATCCGCGCGTGGCTGCCGGAAGCCTATGCCACCACGAATGTCGCGCTTGACCTGTTTAAAAAAACGCTCAAACAACATCAGCACGAACTCCAGATCTTCGGAAATTTTCCGTCCTTGTTCATGGGTCTCGTCGCGGCCGACGGCACGTGGGAACATCACGGCGGCAAATTGCGGTTTACCGACAGCAGCGGCAGCATCATCGCCGACCAGTTGGATGCGCAGAAGTATCTGGAGTTTATCGGTGAATCAGTGCAAACCACGTCGTATCTCAAGTCGCCGTATTACCTGCCACTCGGTTTTCCCGAGGGCATGTATCGTGTCGGGCCGCTTGCCCGGCTCAATGTTTGCAAGCAGATGGGCGTGCCGAAGGCGGATGCCGAGCTGAAAAAATTCAAGAAGCTGGGGCATGGCGCGGTTATTTCATCGTTCCTTTACCATTACGCGCGACTGATCGAGATTTTGGCGGGCATCGAATATGTCGAACGCTACATGGACGATCCGGAGTTGTTGAGCGATGACTTGCGCGCTGACGCCGGCATCAATAATTTGCGCGGCGTGGGCGTAAGCGAAGCCCCGCGCGGCACGCTCTTCCACGACTATACCGTGGATCGCAACGGCCTGCTGCAAAAGGTGAACCTCATCGTCGCCACCGGCCAGAACAACCTGGCGATGAACCAGACCGTGGCGCAGATTGCGCGGCACTACGTCCGCGGCAATAAAATTCCCGAACCGATGCTCAATCGAGTCGAGCACGGCATCCGCTGTTACGATCCTTGCCTGAGTTGCTCGACGCATGCCGTCGGCCAGATGCCGCTGCACGTTCAGCTCATTGCGCCGGACGGAACGGTGCTAAGCGAGATCGAGCGCGGCTGAGAAAACTGAATAAATTTGTCCTTGGTTTGGTTGGACAATGCAACGCCGGCGGGGGAACGTGTTTGGTCGTTTCCCCGCCGGCAGACATCTTATGAACCACGAGCGACAGACAACCATGGAAGGCGACATTCTCGTCATCGGCTACGGCAATACGTTGCGTGGTGATGATGGCGTTGGCCCCCGCGTGGCCGAGGCCGTGGGCAACTTGCGCCTGCCCGGCGTACACACGTTGATTTGTCCTTTGCTTACCCCCGAACTGGCCGACCCGATCTCCCGCGCGGCAACGGTTGTCTTTGTGGATGCGGCGGTGGACGCGCCGGGCGAAGTGCAATGGCGCAAACTGCTGCCGAACGAAACCTCGCAAATCATGGCGCACGCCGCCGATCCGCGAACGATGCTGGCGCTGGCCCGCGATGTTTTTGGCCATGTGCCGCAGGCGTGGTGGCTGACGATTCCGGCGGTGAAACTTGATTTCAGCGAAGAATTGACCCCCAAAGCACAACAGGGCTTGGACGAAGCCGTGGAAAAAATTCAGGCCATGTGCCGCTGAACGTCCAGCGCCGCGGGCCCCTCGAAAATATTTCCGCCTCCCGCAAAACTTGCAATTGCCGCCGGATTTTATCTCCAGATGGCGATTTGGCCGGAGACTGTCATCAAATACCCTTGCCAAATTGAGATGAGTTTTTCAAGATGCGCCGGACGAAAAAATAGCATGACGCTCAAACTGTCAAAACCAAGGCCGGCCCGGCTGCAGAGGCATGAAAAATCATTTGCCGTATGAAACTGTTTTTACCCCTGACGCTCGCGCTGGCGTGCATCGCATTAATCATATCGCTTGTCATGGTGAAACAGGGTGACAATGCGCAGCACGACACGGATGTCAGTTCGACGGCTGATTTTTCAAACCGGTTAACCTCGGCGCAGTCGCTAATCGCCCTGCGTGAAGAAACCATTCTCACCTTCTCCAATAGCCTCAACGACAGCCAGTCTGCATCCTTGGCGTGCTCAAACCAGTTGCTGGCAGCCCAGTCCACCATTGCTCTCGGCACGGAACAAATCACCAACCTGAACCAGCAGGTTGCGGAGGTGAAATCGGAAAATCAAAAATTTGACCGGCGCATTATGGATTTGACCAACCAGATTGCCGGCCTCACGAAGCAAATCGCTTTGACCGAAGCGAGTCTGGCTCAGACCAACAAAGATCTGGTTCAAGCCGGCAAAGATTACGTGCTCCTGGAAAATCGTTTCCGCATAGACGTGGCTGAGCGGACGGTTATGGAACGAAAATTTGACAATCTTTTGGAACTACAGGCCCAAATTAAGAAATTGAAGAAGAATCCAGCCGGGGCCATTTCCGAGGACAGCATCTATGCGGGTTTGAATGTTGAGGTGAAATCAAACGGCTGGTGCCATGTGATTACCCCGAACTGAACGGGGTGGCTTGGCTTGAAATTCAGCGGGTCACCACGGGGAAATTGATGCTGATTGGCTTTCAAAACGTGATCAACCGCAACGCGATGCTGACCAGTAAATTGAACGCGGATTGGTTGGCGGAGCAAAACGCCAGAGGGCTGGGCGCAGTCCAAGACGCTGGCGCGAATGTCGGTGTGGCCGGATGAGCGCGAAGCGTTTTGAACTTCGGCCCTCCCCGCATTGCGCGGCACCCCTCTAACCAAGCCGGCTGAAAATTTGAACGAATAATTTCTATTTGCCTTTTGCCGCCGCGTGTTGAGCGGTCAGAAAATCCAGCCATGCTTTCATGCCCTCGCCGGTCTTTGCCGACAGTTCAAAAATCTGCGCGTGATGGCTCACCCGGTGCAGGTTTAACAGCGCCATTTTATGGTCGAAGCCGGCAGCGGTTGCCATGTCGCTCTTGGTTATAACGGCAACGTGGGCCGAATGGAACATCGGCGGATATTTTAGCGGCTTGTCTTCGCCTTCCGTCGTGGAGAGCAGCACGACGCGCAAATCCTCGCCCAAATCGTAATCCGCGGGGCAGACGAGATTGCCCACGTTTTCGATGACCAGCACGTCCAGCTTGTCCAGATCAAGCTGACCAGCCGCCTTGGAAACCATGTCCGCATCCAGATGACAGACGGTGCCGGTGGTGATTTGTACGACAGGAATTCCGGCGGTGCGCAGTTTGATGGCGTCGTTGTCCGTGGCGAGGTCGCCGACAATTACGCCCACGCGCAAACTTGCGCCGAGCCGGGCCGCCGTCTCGCGAATGAAGGTGGTTTTGCCCGAACCGGGCGACGAAACAACGTTCAGCACCAGCAGTTTCTTGGCCTTGAAAAATCCACGATTGCGTTCGGCCAGCAGGGCGTTTTTCTCCATCAACGACCGGTTGAGCGTCAAGGTTTGAGGCTCATGCCCGTGATGATGATGTCCGTGCCCGTGTTCGTGGCCATGATCATGTTCATGGGTGTGTTCGTGTTCGTGTTCGTGGGCGCCGATTTTCACGTCGTCACCGCCGAGACCGCAGCCGCATTCTTTGCACATAAGATTATTTCTAAATTTTCCAACTGCACTTTATCTGCCGCGCTTTTCAGTACCGGTGGCCAGCCGGCAATACCCCGGACCGCCAGTCCGCGGCACGGGGCGGGCTATTCAAGTTCCACGGCGGCAATTTCCAGTTCCCGTCCGCGCCGCAACTCGCCGCTGGGGTTCTGGCAGCGGGGACACTCGTTAAAAAAATCCACGCATTCAAACTCCGCCTGGCACGTCCCGCACCAGCAAGCCGCCGGCACCAGCTCGATCTCCAGTGCCGCGCCTGCCGCCATCGTGTCATGAGAAACCACGTCGAACGCGAACCGCAAGGACTCCTGCACCACGCCACTCAACGAACCGAGGCGCAGCCGCAGTTTCACAATCCGGCCCGCACCCGCGGATTTTGCGGCATCTTCCGCGATCCGTAATGCTTCGGTCATAATGGCAACCTCGTGCATGGACGGTTATAAGCTGAACCACCTGTCTGTGAAAATCAAACCCTTCCGTCCATTCCGCCATTTTTGGCGATAGATTGCCAAACCTTGCCATCCGGGTTCAAAAGTCCAAACCGCCTTGTTTGCCAGACCAAAACCAGACAAAGAACCGCGATTCGGCCATTGCCTCCAGCCTTTCTTCGCCGGCATAATCCGCGCGTGAATGAAAAATTTGACGCGGCCATCCGCCGCTTTGATGACGAGAATGCGCGCGATCCGAACCAGGAAAACGGCCATCCGCGCGAACTGCTCTACGCCGGGCGGCTCACGGACTGGGTCTTGAAATTGCAGCCTGAAGCCAGCGAAGCGCTGCGCCTGGCCGCGCGTTGCCAGCACATTTGCCGCTGGCAAAGCCCGCGCGAAAATTATCCGGCCACCCGCGCCGGTTATTTGAAATGGCGCGCCGACCTGAAAAGATTTCACGCCGAAAAATCCGGCGCCATTTTGCGCGAAGTGGGCTACGACGACGACGCCATCCGCCGCGTGCAGGATTTGAACTTGAAAAAGAACTTTCCCGCCGACGCTGAATGCCGTGTGCTGGAAGACGCCTTGTGTCTGGTGTTCCTCGAATTTCAATTCGCCGCACTGGCCGCCAAAAGTGACGATGAAAAAATGATCAATGCCCTGCGCAAATCGTGGGACAAAATGACCGACGCCGCCCGGGCCGAAGCGCTGAAGCTGCATTTTGGCGACCGCGAAAAAAGTTTGGTTGAACGCGCGCTCAAACCTGGTTGAACTTCGTCGCTTTTATTCTTTAACTCATGGTGGCAGCCAAAACCAAACCAGCCCGGAAGGCTGTATCCAGCCCCGATTCAAGTGGGGTGGGGGGGAGGGGGATGGCGGGGGTGCTGGGAGTGTGAGTTATTGTCGTTTATGGGGCGG